>Ga0056914_10000790_pt1 | contig 24966 bp, 9 predicted proteins | sample TNRBio252014_DNA_FD_55168 | JGI IMG/M metagenome (GOLD analysis project Ga0056914, IMG submission 55168) | Wastewater treatment Type I Accumulibacter community from EBPR Bioreactor in Madison, WI, USA - TNR Reactor_6/25/2014_ DNA | ecosystem: Engineered > Bioreactor > EBPR > Anaerobic-Aerobic >...
TGAATGCCAGTGCCCGGAAGGGTTCGGCGGCGAAAAATGCACTGAAAAGCTTTGTCCCGTTGCCTGCAAGCATGGTGGAAAATGCATAGATGGCGCCTGTCAATGCCCTCCGGGTTGGACTGGTCCTGACTGTGGTACGCCGGCAGATCCTTGCAACGGTTATTTCTGCGCCAACGGCGGAAGATGTGAAAACGGTGTATGCGTCTGTCCTCCGGGGTGTTCCGGCATCTATTGCGAATCTTGCGAGGAGGTGACGACCGTCATGGCGGAGCAAATCCTGAAACTTTGCCCTCAGCACACCGGCGGCGATCCCGATTTCTGCGGAAAAGGCCCTCGCATAAATGTCAATGTAGAAATTTACAAGGTTAACGAACGCGAACTTTGGGTTCGGGTTAATTTCTCTTTAGTTCAGACTGAAAAAGCGAATTTGGGGTTTTATTTCGATGAAATTACAACGGCAACCAAGTTACTTGAAAAACGGATTTGGTTGGCACCGTATGGGTATCGGATTAATTCCATAAAAACTGACCTAAAAACCACCGTTTCACACCTTGACCGCGATATTAATGTAGACGTTTTCCAGTTTCAGGCAAATGAACTCGTGAATCGCCTGGAAATCCTGGGTGATACCGGAGGCGAAGACGTCGGCGATTGCACCAACGATCATTCCTACCTGACAGTATTGTTCAATCCGATCAAAGTTGGTTTGAAGGCACAATAAGCACGTCCATACTACACCGACAATAAGCTTTAAGATATTCATATCCCACAAGGGTATGATTGAGCCACGATCCGTATGACGCGTGAATGGGGTGCACTCCCCGTATGTATGGAGTGCACCCATTCAATGCAATTAACAGCTAAAAATCAAAATAACCAATTAATAATCAGCTCATTATTAAATCATCTTAAATCCTGTAATTATGGAAATCTCCAAACTCAATGCCCATGTTACTTTGCTGCTTGTGTTCAGTATGGGATGGTTTTTGAAACCTGTAACATCTGGCAAGTCTGATACTTTTTCTAACTATGCGCAACAAGCGATTGAGTCAACGGTAGGCATAGAAGCAAAGTGGGAAACCTGCAGCGATTCCATCGTATTTCAAAAAGGAGCAGGCGTTATCGTTTCTTCTAATGGTTTAGTTGTCACCAATTATCACAATATCGGGGAAGCGCAATTTATTGTAGTGAGTTTGTACGATAGCAGCCGTTATATGGCTACGGTAATAGCCATTGAGCCGCGAGCTGACCTTGCTTTATTAAAAATCACAGCAAAAGGACTTCAAAGTATAACGCTTGGCGATTCTGAGCGACTCTTTCCAGGTGACCCTGTTTTCTGCATCGGCAATCCCGGGCAACTGGCTTATTCCCTGACCGGGGGGATCGTGAGTGCACTTAACAGGAGTATTGGCGCTATCAAAGAGCCGTCAGCCATAGAACAATTTATCCAGACCGATGCTGTCATAAATCCAGGGTGTAGCGGCGGCCCTTTGTTAAATAAGAAAGGGCAATTAATTGGAATCAACACTGCAATCCTCACCAAGTCTGGACACTTTGAAGGATATGCATTTGCTGTACCGGTTGGGCTGATAAAGTCATTATTCAAGGATTTTCTATACAGGTAAGTTCAGAATATTCTTGTCATGAGAATCATAGAGGCAATTAATGACCTCACCCCCGCATCACCTCGTTCCCCACCGCGCACCTCAAACACTGCCGCTTATCGCAATACCCGTTTTTCAATTGCAACAACGCCTGGGTTTGGCCGGCCGAAACCGGTTCCATCCCTAAGCGCTGCCAGTTTTCGATGATGCTGTTCGATTCCGGGGGCACAGATTCGAGCAGGCGGAGGGCGCGGTCGCACAGGGCGGGTTCGGCTTTTAGTTTGCCGTAGACGAACAGGAAAGGTGCAATGGTGTTGATCACAAGCAAGTGAATGGCCGTTTGCCCCAGGGTTTTGGCGCGTTTGGCGGAAGCTTTCCCGAAAATGTAGTGGGTTTGCCAGTAGTTGGACAGGCGCACTTCGAACATGTTTTCGATTTCTTCGACGTTTTGGGCCACCAAAATTTTACTGAACAGGTGCGCCGACTGGTGGATCAACGTGGCAAATTGGGCGATGCGCAGGCTGGGGAAATTGGCGGGCCTCATGCGCAGGAACTTCCAACTGCTGCCTGCAATGGGTTGCAGGCTGTATTTGTGTTGTAAAAAGGCGTACTCTTTTTGCAGCCGTTGCGGGTAATCGTCTTCAAAAACGCCTGCCAGCAAACCAGCCTGTCCAAAGAGTAACGCTTCGAGCTGGAGCAGGTTGTTTTTGTGCTTCGACAGAAGGTTCAGCGGCAAGGAACGGGCCAGCGCTTCAAAGGGTTCTGCGTTGACTTTTACTCCAAAATTCCGGGCCAAAACCTGGTAAAAGGTTTCTTCCCAATGCTGATGGTTGCGTTCTAAGCTTTCCGCAATAAATGCTGTTTTGGATTCCAGGCGCTCCACCATCAGGCGGTCGAGCCAAATCTGGCGGGTGATGTCAGGTACGCGGTGAAAATGGTGCTGGCAGGGAATCCAGTACTCATTGTGGAGTAGTTCGCGGTAGGTTTTGATTGTGGCCGCAGGGATGCGCTTTTTGAGTTCGACGCAGGGAATGCGCTCGCCGTTGCCTCTGAGCACGGGCAGGTCTTCTTCCCACACCACGTGCAGCACCACGTTGTCGTAGGCGCGGTCTTCGCCGTGGCGGTGGGTTTCCCATTCGGACGCAACCAAGTGCATCTCCACATTGCCCGCCCACAGCGTGTCGCCAATGCGGATGCGCGCGTCAAAAAAATCGGGACCGGCATGGGTGTTGTGGACGCCCGGGAAAATGATTTCTACCGTTTCGCCTTCAGTGGTGATCAGGTTTTGGAACTCGAACCGGCGGGTGCGCCAGACGTAGTGGAGGAGGTCTTCTTGCATAAGTCAGTGCTAATTAACCGTTGTGAGTTAATGGTTTTGTTTAGCACGTGACCCCGCGTTGTTTTTCAAAAATCTTTTCTAAGCTACCGCAAATTCAGTAAGCGCTCTCACCTCTTTAGGGTGGAATCCGATAACAATGTCTGAAGGAGAAACGCCTTTTGAAACCAAATCCGCGACAATATCGTAATCCGTACTGTTTTCCTGCAGCCAGATTTTGTTGCCTTTAATATCCAGATGCAATACACAAAAGAAAACCCTTCGATCGCGCTCCCATCCTACAGCCAACAATTGGTAATGGTCGCGAACTGTATCGAAAATAAGTTGTTCTTCGGTGCCTGATTCAAAAATCTGCTGCTCTGGCGAGGCATAGGCAGCGAGTAATTCCTGAATTAAAGCGCGATATTTTACCAGTTTATCCATTCTATGATTTTCAAAACCAATCAGGATTATATACAAATATAGGAAGATTAAGCCAAAAAAGAAACCGATCGCTATGGGTGATTCCCAATTAGCTGCAAGCTATTTGTTATTGGAAAAGAAAGGCTATTCGCTAACCACAATCTCCCTCCTACCCTTCTCTTACCAATAACAAATAACCGCTAACCAATAACCAATCCCTAAAGCATCCCAATGCTCTTCTTCACAAACTCCGTCAAATCAGCGCCTTTCAGCATGTTCTGGTTCAGCAGCGCGATGTCGTAGAGGTAGCGCGCCATGTCTTTTTTCTTTTCGGCGTCGGCTTCTGCCAGCAGTTTGGTGGCAATAACGGGGTGGTTGGTATTGACCACCACGTTGTAAGAATCCGGAAAGGCGCCGAAATTCATGCCCTGGAATTGCTGCATTTCTTTCATACGGCGCATAAATTCAGGTTTGGTGATGACAACCGGGTAGCTATCCGGCGAAAGCGCCTGCGTGGTGACGGTGGCGCCGGCTTCGGTTGCGAACGCTTCAAACACCGCTTTCACTGCTTTTTCTTCGCTTTCGCTCAATACCGATTCGCGCTTTTCGTCTTTTTGCACGAGGTTGTCTACCGTATCGGAGTCTACCCGAACAAATAGTATGTTACCAAGTTTGTATTCCAATTGCTGGATGAAGTGGTTGTCAATAATCGTATCCATCACCAGCACGTCGTATTCCTTTTCGCGGCAAGCGCGGATGAAGCTGTCGTGCGCATCAGGGCTGTTGGTGTACAGCAACACCACTTTGTCGTGCTTGTCGGTTTGAAGCGGCGCTACTTTTTCGCGGTATTCGTCAAGGGTGAAGTGTTTGCCTTCTGTGTTTTTGAACAGCACAAACTTCTGCGCTTTTTCATAAAACTTTTCGTCCGAAATCATGCCGTATTTTACAAAAACGCCGAGGTCAGCCCACTTGCTTTCGTACGCTTCGCGGTCTTTGTTGAAGAGTTCCTGCAATTTTTCGGCTACCTTCCGGGTGATGTAACCGGTGATTTTTTTCACGTTCTGGTCGCTTTGCAGCGAACTGCGGGAGACGTTGAGCGGAATGTCCGGCGAGTCAATGATGCCGTGCAGCAACATCAGGAATTCGGGTACGATTTCTTTCACATCGTCGGTGACGTAGACCTGATTGGAGTAGAGCTGGATTTTGTTGCGCTGCGCCTCGATGGCGTTGTTCAGCTTGGGGAAATACAGGATGCCCGTCAGGTTAAACGGGTGGTCAATGTTGAGGTGGATCCAGAACATCGGCGGCTGGCTGTAGGGGTGCAATTCGTTGTAAAAATTGCGGTAATCTTCGTCCGTCAGTTCAGCCGGTTGCTTTTTCCAGATGGGCGATGGGTTGTTGATGATGTTGTCCACCTCTACTTCCACCTGTTTCTTTTCTTCGCCTTCAGGCGTCTCTCCTTCCTCGTCTACGTATTCTTTGCGCGTGCCGAATTTGATGGGTACGGGCAGGAACTTGCAGTATTTTTCCAGCAGCCCTTCAATGCGGCTGTCTTCCAAGTATTCCACCGCGTCGTCGCTGATGTGCAACACGATGTCGGTACCGCGATCTGTCTTTTTATGCGCACCAATGCTGTATTCCGGGTTGCCTTCGCAGGTCCACATCACGCCTTTTGCGCCTTTCTGCCACGATTTGGTGAGTACATCCACCTGTTTGGCCACCATGAAGGCCGAGTAGAATCCCAAGCCAAAATGTCCGATCAGGTTGGCGTCATTTTTATATTTTTCCAAAAACTCCTGTGCGCTGGAAAAAGCCACCTGGTTCAGGTATTTGTTCACTTCTTCCTCTGTCATGCCCACGCCTTTGTCGCGTATGGTGAGGGTTTTGGCTTCTTTATCCAATATAATTTCGATGGTTGTATCGCCGATTTCGCCTTTCACCTCACCGCGTAACGCTAAGGTTTTCAGCTTGTTGGTNGCATCTACGGCGTTGGAGATCAGCTCGCGCAGGAAGATTTCCTGGTCGGAGTACAAAAACTGCTTGATGATGGGGAAAATGTTTTCGGTCTGTACCGATATCGTACCTTTTTGCATAGTAAAACTTATTTTTTTAGTTGAGATCAAGTTGGTAAGGTATGCTGGTCAAAGGTTGTGCCAAGGATGCGGGACTGACATTTTGGCAAGGTGGGCGTGGGTTTTCCCGCTAAGGGCGCTAAGGTTTACTATCGTGAATCTTCGATTTCGCGGAGGCGAAGGTTGGTGTCAATTTGCTGGATGTGATATCACACAACGAGATTTTTTGGATTTCACACAATGGCACAACGATCACTACGGCAGGGCGTCTCGCTTTGCGGACTTGGCGGAACCTTCGCGGTCTTTGCGGGGAAGGGTTCCCGCGAAGGGCGCAAAGGATGCGCTAAGGGCGCTAAGGCTGGCGTCAATGCACTATGTGTGTTATCGCACAACAAGTTTTTTGGCTTTACGCAACGACCTATCGTTCAATACCTTATTTTTTCAATACCGCCTGATTCTTTCCAAAATAACGCCTGCCGGTTCGCGCACCTCGGCGGCTAAGCTGTTGAGGTACGCGGCACTGTCTTTTTCCCCCAAAGCTTTGATGGCTTCGTAATAAGGCCGTAACTGCACATCATAACCCGATGTTTCGAGCGTTTGCAACACCTCCCCGCCATAGCCAAGACGATGGGCAACGGCTGCGAAGCGCCACCAGTCGTCCTGGGTATCTGGTGGTAGCTTTCCATCCGTTTGCGCTAATGCTTTTTGCAGGTTTTCTGAGGCAATGCCGGCGTTTTTGTCGTAAAAATCAAACAACGTAGCATGGAGATAATATGTATCGGTAGCACCATCCTCTGGTTGCAACGTTTCATACACTGCTTTGGCTTCAGCGAGGCGGTTCATTTTGTCGCGGTAGAGGAAGATGAGGTTGTGTTTTGCATAATTACATGGTTTAGCGTAATTATATGCTGGATCAATACTTAATACTTTTTGATAGGCATGTTCCGCATCAGCATAGCGGTTCAAATGATCTTGGTATAAATTGCCTAAACTATTCCAGGGAGAAGCATATTTTCCATCTAATTCAATCGCTTTGAGATACGCCCGTTCCGAATCCGCGTAGCGATTCAGGTGCTGCATGTATAAATTACCCAGATTATGCCAGGGTAGAGCATCTTTTTCATTTAATTCAATCGCTTTGAAATAAGCCCGTTCCGAATCCGTATAGCGATTCAGGTACTGCCCATATAAATTACCCAGATTATACCAGAGTCCGGTATTTTCTTCATCCAATTCGATTCCTTTGAGATAGGCTCGTTCCGAATCCATGTAGCGATTCAAGTGCTCCACGTATAAATTACCCAGATTATGCCAGGTACCAGCATCTTTTTCATCCAACTCAATCGCTTTGAGATAGGCTCGTTCCGATTCCGCGTAGCGATTCAGATACCGACCATATAAATACCCCAGATTATGCCAGGTACCAGCATTTTTTTCATCCAACTCAATTGCTTTGAGATAGGCTCGTTCCGATTCCTCATAGCGATTCAGGTACTCCACGTATAAATTACCCAGATTATGCCAAAGTCCGGCATTTTTTTCATTCAATTCAATCCCTTTGAGATAGGCTTGTTCCGATTCCTCATTGCGATTCAGGTACTGCATATACAAAAGCCCCAGATTGTTCCAAATTTTGGCATTTTTTTCATCCAACTCAATCCCTTTGAGATACGCCCGTTCTGATTCCTTGTAACAATTCAGATGCTGCATGTATAAATTGCCTAGCGCAAACCACCCCTCCGCTCTGTCTTTATTCAATCTAACTACAGCTTCAAACTTTTCTGCAGCTAAGGCGTATTGTCCTCCTTCAAAAGCTTTTAATGCCTCTTGGTAGTATTCCCCTTCTTTTTTATTGATGAATTTCTTCGGAATCTCAAAATCTCTAAAAATAGAATCATCCTTTATCCCCCACTCTACCAATGCATTATAACTTCCATCCCGGAGTTTTTTCGCCAATCGCTTGTCCCGCACCGCATCCGCCATGGCCAGATGAATACCTGCATGATCAGGGTGTTGCACGCCTTTCCCCAGCATTTCTTTAGCCACAGTTGGCAATTCTTCCCCATAAAAAGTCGCCAAAAACTTGGTAAGGCATAACAACTCCCGCTTTTGACGGCGACTGCTGCGGCGCATCAAGTACCAGATGTTGAAAAAGCGCTCGCTGATTTCGTACGCGCTGCCCTTCGCCCGGTAAGCATTCATGCGGGTGAGCCAGCCGGTGTCGTAGAGGCGCTTGAGTTGGGGCGAGATTTGGGCGTTGTCCAATTGGGTCAGCTCGCGCAGGGTTTCTATGGTCACCGGATCCCAGTGCAAAGCTACGGCGTCCAAGACCACCTGCATTTGGGCGGGCAGCTCCTCAAAACGAGCCTTGTACAGCGCCGTCGCCGTATCCATTAGAGCTTCGAGGTCGGTTTGAATGCTTACCGAAAACCCGTTTTGGATGAGCGGGTACAGCATGGTCAGGGTGCGGGGGGTGCCACCCGTAAGTTGATACAAGGCGCGTATTCTGGGTTGTTTGGCGTAGACTTCGTTGATAAATGCTTTGTTATTAGTCAGCTCGCCCAGGTTTCTAAGAGTTTCCAAGGCTTCATCGAAACTGAGTTTTTTAAGGGTGAATTGCCGGAAGTAATCATAAAACGGCGCGCCGTAATTTACCACGTCCTCGATGCTGTGTGCGCTGGCGCCTACAAGCAGGGGCGCGTCGTTTTCCATTAAAATAGCACGGAGTTGGTGTTGTTCTTCTTTGCTGATTTTTTCGAAAATCAGGTTCAGGTTGTCCACCAGCAATACGGGGCGACGCTGAAGGCGTTTGCGCCAGTCGTTGAAATGCCCGTACATCTGCATGGCGTTTATCTGGCGGGCTTCCTTATTCCAGCGGTCAATATCTGCATCTAAGGCGGCCAGTTCGGGATGTCCGATCCGGTCCAAAGCATCGGCTAAGGCATCGAGGCAATTGAGCCAAAATTTGGACAGCCGATCCACATTGTATTGCTCTTCGGGGAAAGTCAACGGAATGAAGGTTGCGTTGTGTGGCGATTTGCGCAACTCAACCGCCAATCGGTGCAGCAGCGTGGATTTGCCCATGCCGCGCTCGCCAATGATCAGCAGATGTTGCGGAATGCTGTTATTTTTTTCCGCAGTGATCTGCTTGAAAATGTGCTCAAACACTTTGATGCGGGTAATGAAGATGCGCTCCATCTCTTCATCTGTCAGGCGACCAGGGTTGAAAGCACTGAGTTGGGTGGTGCGTAGCGGTGTTTCGGCAATCATTTCACGAACCGGTTATGCCAAAAATCGCGGATCAATGGCGAACGGAAATAATAAAAGCCTCCCTCATCCATCAGGTAACCGTCGTTTTTCAGCATATACAACAAGGTACTCAGCCGGTCTTCCGCTTTATCCAGGTCGTTGTGTTTGTGTTGCAAAAGGTCTAAAAGGTTACTGCGTTTGGATCCTTTTTTTTCCTGACAAATGTGTCGGAGCAGCAAAAACGCATCTGTTTCCAAGTCACCATATTGCTCTTTCAATCGTTCAACCCAGGTATTGAGGTGGCTTTCTTCAATAATGTTTGCATAAGCCTGATCCACCAAAGCCTTATTTACAGGATGTTGTTCAAGGCTGATCAACTCATGGATTTTCCCAAATAAAACCTGAATAAAAAAGGGCAATAAATAGCCTATTTTGTCCAATACACCCTGGCGTACTTCTTCTGTGAGGGGCGTCTGATAACTTTGCTCCAGCGCTTCGAGCAGTTTCAGGCTGGTGAGTGTATCGAAGGCTTTGAGTTGGTAAGGATGTACATCGTTGATGGTATTACTCAACTGGTGCGCATACGTGAAGTTCTCGATTCCTACCGAGCTGCAAAATATCCAGCGGATTTTTGTGTCACTAACCTGTCGCAGACTACGGAGCCAATGCAGGTAATTCTCTACTTGTTCTTTGCTTTTTTCAGCTTTGACTATGCTATTGAGCAAAACAGCCAACTCGTCGAAAAAGATCAGGGTATTTTTCCCGTGATCGAGCAAGTCACTGATTTTGCTATAAACATCAGCTTTTTGACGTTGCCATTCAATTGAAACGGCTGCATCGCCGTATGTGAAGGTTGGTTTGATCGCCTGTATTTGATTTAACAGACTGGCTGCGCGATCTTTGGTTTTTTCCCACCAGGAGAGTCCTTTGAGTTTTTCCAAAAACAATTCGATGAAAGCCGGTTCGTTATGCACCTTCTCCAGGTTGATCTCCAGCGTGTCCCAACCTGCCTCCCTGGCAATTGCCATCAATTTTTTGGCGAAGGATGACTTCCCTACCCGACGCGGCGCAGGTAATATAAGATGGTTGCCGTCTTGCAGGCGCTTCCAGGCAAAATCGATTTCCTTTTCCCGACCAAAAAAATCACTACCCTCTACGGGTGGGCCAATTTTATTCACGACCATATCTTTGCATTTATGTTGCAAAGATAATAGACAGATTTGTATATATGCAAATCTGTCTATGAATTTTAATTCCTTTTGTTAATTCTTGTCTAAAATAATCATAGATACGGACCCGCCGATGCCATGGATTCAGCCCCCGCACTCCCCCGGCTGTTCATTACTATTTATAAAAAAAATTGCGTTTTGTGAAACTTTTGGAAACCGCCTCCGTAAACCCATTCATAACAACTGCCAAGCCAAGATGTGGAAGCAGTCCGTTCAAGCATAAAACAAATTTGCATCACGCAGATAAAGAGTTTGGGGATTCTGTCCCCAAAGAGTGAGTCGGATCGGTTCGAATTTTTTGGGGGGTAGAACCGGTCACAGGCTCATTCGAATTCTCGAAGGAGCTGGAGGGGTCAACTTTCCGGCTCTTTTATTTTTTACCTATTTCTTATCCACCACAATCCGTTTTTCCCGATTTGCCAATTCCCAGGAGGTATGAAAAACCAACCGGGCAATTTTTTCCATCTTGCTGAAATTCAGCTTGTCAGCGGTATCGCCTACGCCATGGTAATCTACATGTGTGCCGCTGAAATAAAAAATGGCAGGGATGCCTTTTTCAGCAAAATTGTAGTGGTCGGAGCGGTAGTAGTAGCGGTTGGGGTCGTCTTCGGCGTTGTAGGTGTAATCCAACTCCAGCTTGCTGTAAGTGGTATTGGCCATTTCGTTGATTTCGTGCAGTTCCGAACTCAGGCGGTCAGCGCCGATGACGTAGATATAATCCGGGTTGTCCTTGTGCTTTTCATCTACCCGGCCAATCATGTCCACATTCACGTTGGCAATCGTATTGGCCAACGGGAAAATCGGATTTTCGGCATAATACTGCGACCCGAGCAAGCCTTTTTCTTCCCCGGAAACCAGCATAAACAAGACACTTCGCCGCGGCCCAACGCCCTGTTTTTTTGCTTCCACAAAAGCTTCCGCAACTTCCAGCACCGCAGACGTACCGGAAGCATTGTCATCGGCGCCAAAATAAATATCGTCGCCCCGTTTTCCGAGGTGGTCGTANTGAGCCGTTACCACCAATACTTCGTTTTTCAATAGCGGGTCGGTTCCTTCTACAAAACCCAGCACATTTTCGCCTGTGAGCTGGCGGATGCGCTTTTTCTGAGAAATCTGAAAAGCGCAGGGCAGCACAACCGGCGGTTGATTCCGGCCTTTTTTCTGGATTTTTTTCCGCGCTTTGGACACCATTTTCAACTGATCCCCGACCATTTTCCGGGCGGTTTCAGAAGAAATGAAATAGCTGTTGGCGTGCCATTTTTCGGGTTCTTCCCCCCATCCCAACAACATGCGAACGCTGAGCACGGCTTTGCGCACTTCCATGACGTTGGTTTTAAAATCGGGGTCAATGATAAAAACGGCTGTTGCTCCGTGTTTTTTTGCAGCGCGTGCTTTCAATCGCCAGTTTTGCGACCAAACCGACGGGCCGCGTTTTCCGCTAACCACCGAAATGCTGTCTTTTCCAAAAGGTTCGCCGGCATAAATCAGAATGGCCTTTCCGGCAACGTCGGCGCCGGCATAATCGCTGTATTGTTCGTCGTCAATGCCATAACCCAGGAATAAAACCTCCGCTCCCGCATTCATCTCCACATTCGTATTGGCGGAAGGCCATGCATAAAAATCCTGAAAATTGCGCAGGGCTTCCTTATTGACTTCTACACTTATTTTGTCCCAATTTTCGGCAAGAAAAGATATTTTTTGGGAGTAGCTTCCCTCCACCACTTTGGGCAATCCGTAGGATTCGAAGACTCCCGCTAAGTAGGCCGCCGCTTTCCGCTGGCCTTCTGTTCCGGTTTCCCGGCCTTCAAATTCAGGAGCAGCAAGCGTTCTGGCGTGTTGTTCCAGTTCGGAGGCGGTAATAGTTTTTGCCAGATTTTCCTCGACAGCGCCCTGGTATTGGGCAAAAGCAATGGTTTGGCTTAGCGCAAACGATAAAAAAACAATAGTTATTCGTTTCATGATGGCTCTATTTATTCACTGATTATTTAGTCTGATGTCTGGCCTTTAGCGTTCGGGAGCAAGGCATATTTTACTTCAAAGCTGGAGCCCCGTCGGGCGGAGCCCGACAAATAAAACACGCGAGGCGGAGCCATCGCGCGAGCGAACTATAATAAAGAGAACGTTGTCCCGCACAAAAGTAATGCAACGTTTCAAACTGAGGCAAAAAAAAAGTGGGCCAGAGCACTTGACTCCGACCCCCTTCACATGAAACAAATTTACGCGTTAAAATTTCTTATCTAATCCAACAACACCATCTTGCGGGTCGCCCTGAATTGATCGGCTTCCAGCGTATAGTAAAGTACTCCCCGGGGCAATCCGGCTGCGTCCAGAACAACCTGGTTGTAGCCGTTTTCGTAATCGCCCTGAATGGTTCTCAGCACTTTACCGCTGATATCGTGAATAACTAAAGTCACACCGGTAGCCGCCGGTAAATCGAATCCGATCACCGTTTGCTCACCAAATGGATTGGGTTTGTTTTGGTACAGTTCATAACCGGATGCTAATACCCGGCTATCATTGAAGCGGATCATTACCTCGAGCGGCTCAAAATTGAGATTGTAAGCTTCTGCGTTTGTTCGTGTTGAACCGATGTGGAGCCACTCGCTTAACCTGCCATCAGTCCTAGCGCGTAAAGTTATGGAAAATAACTTTTCTTTTCCAACTTCATTTGGCTTTCCGGAATTCCAGTGCCAACTTGTTGTCAAAGCGCCCTCACTCACTGCATGTAATCCTACGTTTTCCGCTTTAGTAAGCCCCTCGTCAAAACCGACCCACTCTAATTTATCCGTATCAAAATTCAGCGTAAACTGGTAGCCGAATATGGAGGCTAACTGTGTACTGCTCAACGTCACTTCCACGGTTTCGCCTTTTTTCAGCAGGCGGTCTTCCGTTTCGATGAGGAATGAGCGGCCATTCGTGCGTTCCTGTACATTCAGCAGGTCGCTGGTGGTGATCGCCGAGTTGTTCACATCTCCGATCTTGATTCCGATGAAGTCCAGATCTTCCTGGCAACCGCTGAGGTCTTCAAGGTAGATCACCTCCGGCCATGTTTCAAACCATGGGTTTGTTGGAACCGGGAACTCGTAATCGCTGTCTACAAATCGCCAGCTGCTGTTGTTGGCATTCGCAAGTTGGGCGCCCAGAATCTGCTTGCGCAATTGAATCAGGTCAATCGAAGTGATGGTACCGGAGTTGTTCACGTCGGCAGCAATCAGCTTGTACGGAGAGTTCAACGGCTCTATCCCCAGAATGTGGCGCTGAATCAGCACAGCATCCAGAGTAGTCACGCCGTTGAGGTAATCTCCGTCTTTACTCGGTATGATCGTATAGTCACGATGTAGTTGTGCGGAGGTGAACTCATAGAGACCTTCACTGTCCGTATTGGTCAATTCGTACGGATCGCCGCTTTGTTCCACCACTACATCTTCGATCGGTTTGCCCGTCTCGGTCACAATGGTACCGCCCAGCATCGCAAATTCGTCGCAGTCGCGGCAAATATCCGCAAAGTCCTGTACCAGTACCAAAGCCTCGCAATGCTTGTAGTTCGGCCCGCCAACCGTTCCATCCGGCTGAACGCTGTATGGATTGAAGGCGCTATCCCAGACATAAACTTCCACGGTCACGCTGTAGCGATCATCGCACGTCAGTACCAAGCTGGTCTGGTTGATGTCCGGCGTCTCCCCTACCCGATTGATTGAGAACCGGATTGGATTGGAACATTCCTCCACTTCGCAGGAAGCCAGGTCAACAGCGTAGATGGTAACGGCTGCATCATCAAGGTCGCCATCGCCGTCTGCGTCGGTATTCGGCGCAACCGGTTGCAGGTTCACAATCATACCGCTGAAGCAAACCGGATCCGGAATGTAGCAATCTACTACTTCGAATGGCAGTGTAGCGGTCACGATGTTGTTGCAACCATCCACTACCCGAACGATGAACCGGTGGACGCCAATCGGGAAGTACCCTTCAATGCGGTAGTTCGGATAAGCGCCGCGCAGCACGACATCGTTGTCTAAGGTAGCGTCAATCGTACCGTTGGCATCTGCATCAAGCTGGATGCGAATCACTAAGCTATCGAGCGTACAGTTGTCGTTCAGTGTGAACGGATAGCTTACCCAGCCTTCGCAAGGTACGCTGTCGGTGCAGAACGGAGCAGGCGCGGTGAATGTAATCTCCGGCTGAATGGTATCAATCACATTGATGTACTGCGTGTAGATCCAGTAGCCCGTGGAGGTCGTATTTTCCCACAAACCATTGGGGTTAGTCGTACCGTCGCAGCTTGTACCTTTCGTGCCTGCCAGCGGGATGAGGTTGAACTCAAGGCTGTCGCGGTCGAGGTAAGCATTGTTCGGTCTTCTCAGTACCCAAATGTTTTCATCGCCTTCGATGCCGTCGCAATCTTCATCGCGGCTGACCACTACCGGCGCTGCTGTGCCGTTCCATTCGCAATGGTTGATCACGTGGTACGTGCGCTTGATGCGGTAGCACTCGTCCTCTTTAGCGCTGAGGCGCTCATCTACATGCGTTACCGTAATCGAATCGCAAGCCGTTTTGCGCAACCACGCGGTATCAATGTCTTCGCAGTACGTCACCGTCGTATCTTTCGGGAACCTGATTTCGTAGTTCAGGCTGTTCACAATCGTTACGACTTGCTGGAAGGTTGTCAGCGACAAGTTGCCTACTGCGTCAATCGCAACAAACCGGCGGGTAATCGTACCGTATCCACAATCGCTCAGGTTCACAATTGGCGCCAGTTCGATGGCTTCAGCCGAGCAGTTGTCCACCACCGTTGGCACACCGAATACCTGTTGCAGGTGCAGCGTGTCGTAGGCGTTGAAGTAATCCGGCAGGTCATCGCAGCTCACCGTTTCGTTCTCCAGACCTGTGCAGTATGGCAGCGTCTTGTCTTCTACCAGGACGTTCAACCAGCAAACATTCGTATTGCCGTGGATGTCCGTTACTTGCATTTCCACCATCACATACTGACCGGCATCACAGCAGCCAAACTGTACATACGGACCCCATGCGGATGCATACGTCGAATCTAATGGTTCACAGGTTTCCCCGTCGCGGGTAAACCAGCGACGTAACTGAATCGAAGCGATGCCACAGTTGTCGTAGCTGTTGTTGTTGATGTGCTGTGTGTACAGTCTTGCCAGACCGTATCCACCCAGCGACACATTCATGCTGCCGAAACAGATGGCCACCGGTTCTTCCAGATCGGCTACGCGGAAGCGACACTGAAGCGTGCTTGCGTTGCCGCAGCCATCCGTAACTAAGTAGCTGAAGAAGTAGTCGCCGATTGCAATTCCGGATACGATGCGCGGTTGACCCGGCAGGATCGTATGCAGTACGTTGCCATTCAGATCAACAATCTGCGTCACTACGGTGAACGTATTCGAGCAGTAATCGCTCACTTCCGGCATCGGAACTTCTACCGTGCCCACACAATCAAACGGATCGGTGTGGAAGAGCAGGATGTTTTGCTCAATGATCGGGCAGAAGTGGTTCGTGATCGGACATGCGACAACTGGTCCTGTGGTATCTGCAACCAGAATAATCTGGGTGAAGAGTGCATTTGTCAATTTATCGCACGCATTTTCAATAGTCCAGGTGCGGCGCACTTCGTAAGTGCCGTCGCAAATTGTATTGACTTGATCGCTGTAGCTTGCATTCAGGTTGCAGTAGCTGTCATCGAGCGGGTGAACTCCAAAAGCAGTTTGCACCGCAGGGAGGCCCGTTAAGTCAGTATGCGGATTTCCGGACGCATCGGTCAACAGCGTATCGTTACAGTAGAACTGTACCGTGTCTGCCGGGAAGATCACATCGTCAAAGGTTGCTTTGCGGATGCTGATCTGTTGCGTGCAGCCAATCGTATCGCCGGTAATCGTCGAAGCGTAGAAGCGGCGTTCGATTACGGTCGTTTCACAGTTGTCGTCTGACACGATTTCGTCTTCAAACCAGACATTGATCACCCCGCAGCCATCCACGCCGGGTTCGCCGGTGTAAGGCAAGCTGGCCGGGTTGTTCAGAATCGAATCCACATCGGAGCAGATCAGATCGCGCAGTTCGCCGTCAATCGCAATTTCTGCTACGTCTTCCGGACAATCAATTGTCGGAGTCGGTGAAGAAACGGTAACAGAAGTGGTGCAATCCAGATTTTCTGTACAATCTGTGATGTTTAAGGTAACCTGACCCAGCGGGAACGGCCCAACCGTTACCGGCACACCGTAAGCTCCCGTGAATCCGGCAAGCGTTGTCCAGCAACTGGAAACGTTGTTACCATTGACGGTCACATCGAAGGTAAAGGTGTCGTCGTTCGGGTTATTCGGCGTACCGTTATCCTGGCAGACGACGTTCGATGTGGTTGCCTCAATTTCGCATTCTGGTTCACCAAGGCAACTTGGCGCCTGGATGGTTACTTCTGTGAAGCATTCCTCATTCATGAAGTCGTAGAAAATGATGGTCACATCGCCGCCGCTCGTCGGGAACGGTCCGTCTATGAACACATCTCCATACATGCCCGAAGTGATCATCGTACCATTCTGCATGGCGTACCAACCAACGCTGCCATTCTGAGCTGTAATGGTCAGATGAGCAGAGAAAGTATCGTCATTCTCATTCAGTGGTGTGCCATTGTCATCGCAGGGGGTTTCCACCACTACAACATCAATGTTACATGCCGGCTCGGAGCAAGGATCCGGAGCATTGACATAGATGACCGCAATACAGTTCGGATTCATGTTGCCGATAACCGTAAAGCTGACGTCGTCTGTTTCCGTTCCTTCTATGATCGGGTATGGGCCAAAGGTCTGCGGCACACCAAATATTCCGGTTGCCCCGTTATCGGCCTGCCAGCCGTCCATTTGTCCGTCCATCATCAAGACGAAGGTGAAGGTGTCGTCGTTCCGGTTGTTCGGCGTACCATTGTCGTTGCAGATGACGTCTGATACCATCGCTGAAATCGTACACTGTACTTCGCACTGTTCGCCCGTTGGCGATTCAATGTCCAGCGTTGTGGTGCAGCTCGGGTTGTTATCATCTGTAACTGTGATTACGATGATGCTTCCGTCTGCCGGATTCGGGCCGGAAACCACCACTTCTCCGTATTCTCCCTGCATTCCGTTGCTGGCAGTCCAGGTTCCAGTTCCACCGGTAACACGGATCGAGTAATGGAACGAGTTATCGTTCGGATTGGCCGGCGTATTATCCGGATAACAACTTCTGTCTATCAACAGTGCTTCGATTTCACACGGTATACCACTGCAAGGAGCAGGCGCTTCCACTGTGATTTCTGTCGTACAAGCTGGATTTACAAAATCTGTAAACGTGATCACCTTGTCGCCATCGGCAATATTGAATGATCCGGTAACCGGGAATACGGTCTCCACTCCGTAGAACCCGGAGCGCAGAAGTCCATCTTCGTCAATCGAGTACCAGCCGATGCCTCCCGGATTTTCAGCGGTTACCGTCACCTTGAAGGTGTAGGTATCGTCCAGTTCATCGAACGGAGTACCATTGTCGTCGCAAAGGATATTCGTTACCGTCGGCGTAATCGTGCATTCCGGCACAGAGCAAGGCTCAGGCGCCACTACGTAGACCACCACAATACAATTATCGTTCACGTCGCTTACGACCTGGAAGGTTACATCTCCATCCGCAATATCGAACGGTCCGAAACGCTCCCATTGGCCAAAGGTGCCATGTACGGTCACACCACCGACCGTAGTCGTCCAGGTCGTGCCTAAGTTATCGCCATTTACTAAGAGTTCGAAGGTAAAAGTATCGTCTTCATCATCGTTCGGTGTACCGTTGTCATCGCAGAGTACCTCCCTCAGCGTGGCCGTTACATTGCAATCGTCGTCGCAATTGTTCGGCGCAATGATGCTCACCTGAGTCGAGCAGCCCGGAGTATCGTCATCTGTGATGGTCAGTGCAATCGTAGCGCCGTTCGCCGGGTAAGCCGGGAAGGTCCGTGCCTGGCCATACGTTCCTGTTGTGCCATCGCTGGCCGTCCAGGTTCCGATGCCGCCCGTTACGGTCACCTCAAAGGTGAAGGTATCGTCGCCGGTATTCGTTGTGCCGTTGTCGTTGCAATCGCCGTAAGCGAAGGTCGCCGTAAGGTCGCAGATTTCCGAACAAGGTGTAGGCGAAGTAACCGCAATTGTTGCGGCTGTACAGCCTTTCACCACATCCCGGATGCCCGTGATCGTCACGTCGGTTCCAATCGGGAACGAACCAAGTGTAATTGCGTTGCCGTAAGTTCCGGTAACCGGTTGGCCGTTCACTACTGCCTGCCAGCCGTTGTTGCCTGAATTGACGCCTGTCACCGTCAAGGTGAAGGTGTAGGTGTCATCGGCCAGATTATTCGGTGTGCCGTTGTCGTTGCAAACCGGATCGCCTGCCGTAGCGGCAATCGTACAGTCATTCGAGCAGGGCGCCGGGGAATTCACCACCAGCGCATCTGCTACGGCGCAGTTTTCGTCGGCTGCATCAATAATCGGATCTATCGTCACCGTTGTTCCGATCGCAAATGGTCCCAACGTTGTTGTTGCGCCATAAGCTCCCGTTACCGTTGCCCCGTTCACCGTTGCAATCCAGCCGTTGTTGCCCGTATTAATGCCCGTTACCGTCAAGGTGAAGGTAAAGGTATCGTCGTTCGGATTCGTCGGCGTACCGTTGTTGTCGCAAACCGGCGTACCGGTCGTTGCCGCGATTTGGCAAGCATCGGAACACGTTTCTGCAGGCGGATTCACCGTGAAGTCCACGCGGCAGGCGTGATCTCCGCGGTCACGGAGGCGGATATTTCTCGGACCGCCGCTGATCGGATAAGGTCCAAAAGTTGTTGTTGTACCGTACTGACCCGACAGGCCAAACGTACCGTTCGGGAATACCTGCTGCCAGCCAAGCGGGCTGAAATTGTATACTCCGGTCATGGTGACGTCGAAGTAGAAGACATCATCGCTTGGATTCGTAGGTGTGCCATTGTCGTCGCAGCGAATATTGGTCACCGCTTCTTCAACGAGACACTGATCCGAGCAAGTCTGTGGTGCAGGTGCACTGATGCTTGCATTACAAGCAGGATCACCCACATCCCAAACCCTGATCGTTACGTCGCCGCCACTGATTGGGTAAGGCCCGAAGGCTATGATTGCACCATAAGTACCGTTGAACCCTGGTCCGCCTACGGTCGGATCGTCCGTTGTCCAGAAACCGTTGGTATTAAAGCCAGTCACCTGAACGCCGACATAGTATTGGTCGTCGCTTGGATCGTAAGGCGTATCGTTGTCGAAGCAGGACGAGAAGAGGTACTGCAACTGCACGAGACACTGCTCTGAACAAGTCGCTGGCGGCGTTACGGAAATCTGCGTAAAGCAATTGGCATTAGCTGCATCGCGGATGTTCACGTCAAACGGCAGGCCATTGCCAATCGGAAGTGGTCCGATGGTCACTGTGCTGCCCATGGCGCCCGCGGCAACCTGCTGTCCGTTAGCTAAGGTTGCAATCCAGTTCCCACTGGTATTGAACCCGTTTACAGCCAGCGTGTAGTAGAACACGTCGTCAGAAGCATCAGCCGGTGTATTGTTGTCATCGCAGCGCGGAGTTTCCGGCTGGGTGGCAACAATTTCACAAACGTTCGAGCAAGTCGGCGGCGGAACGACCATCAGGATATCCTGACAAGTCGGATCGTTGCTGTCCCTGAACGTAACCATAATCGTGCCGTTGGCAATGCTGAATGGTCCAAAGACGGTATTTGCCCCATAGTTCCCGGTAAGGGTACTGTTCCCGTTCCAGGTAGCCGTCCAGGTGCTGCCGGTATTGAAACCAGTGACATTCACGCTGAAGGTGTAGGTATCGTCGTTCGGATTGCTCGGAGTGCCATTGTTGTTACAAACCGGTTCGGTGACGAACGTCGCATTGATTTCGCAATCGTCGGAGCAAGGCGCCACAGCCGGAATGTTGAGCGTTGTCGAACAATTCGACGGGCCATTGTCCTCGAATACGATTTGAATGTTCGTGTTGGTCGCAAAAGGTCCTAACACAACCGCTGTGTTGTAGGCGCCTGATGTAGAACCACCGTTCCACGTAGCCGTCCAGCCTGTGCCGGTATTAAATCCGGTCAGCGTCACTGAGATGGTAAAGGTATCGTCGTTCGGGTTACCACCAGTTCCATTGTTGTTGCAAATCGGGTTGCCGGGTGCTACCTGGATGGAGCACTGGTTCGAACAAGATTGCGGTGATACTACGAATGCGCCGGTGCTGCAGTCAGGATTATTGCTGTCCTGAATACCAACCGTAATATTCGTGCCGATCGGGAATGGCCCTGCAACATCTGTCTGGCCGTAGGCTGCTGTCGCTACCAATACCCCGTTGACATAAGCTTCCCAGGTACCTGCCTGGCCGCCGTTGGTGGCCATAACATCTACTGTAAAGAAGTCGTCGCTCGGATCGCTCGGCGTGCCGTTGTTGTCGCATGTGGCGTTGGTTGCAGAACCTTCAATTTCGCAAGAGAAGGAGCAAGGTGGCGGCGCCGTTACCGATACCAATTCCCGGCAACCGAAAACAGCATCATCAATAAGGAAGTCAAGATTGCCAACCTGCTGGATGTTGTAAGGTCCGAAGAGCGTCGGCACTCCGTAGAGTCCGGTCATTCCGTTCGGGTCAGTTGCCACCCAGGAGCCACCTGTTCCAATGCCCGTAACCACCACAGTAAAGGAGTAGGTGTCGTCAGCAGGATCACTGGTATCATTATCGTCGCACTGTACGTTGGTTACCTGTGCATTTATGTCACAAGCGAGACGAACCGATGCGCCATCACCATCGTCTTCGTCACCGTCGTCGTCTATCGTGTTGCCATCGTTGTCGGTATCTACGCCATTGTCCGGGGTAGAATCAACATCGTCTTCGTTCGCATTCGTTACTTCTGCCAAATTCAGGTGGTCGCCGTTCAGGTTGATAATCGCCGTAATGTTCAGCGTTGCCGTTTGATTCAGCGCCAGCGTACCAATCTCCCAGAGGCCGTTTGCCGGGTTGTAAGTACCGCCGGTATGACTGACATACGTGTAACCGGAAGGCAACTGGTCGGTTACTTCCACACCGGTTGCAGTGCTTGGACCTCTATTGATAACGGCTACGGTGAAGATTACCTGATCGCCCGGGTTGGCGAATACACTATTCACGCTCTTCTCAAGCTCAAGGTCAATCAGTGCTTCCGGTATAACGGTTGCCCCATCGCCATCGTCTTCATCGCCGTCGTCGTCTATGGTATTGCCATCGTTGTCGGTGTCTACACCATTATCCGGTGTGGAATCAATGTCGTCTTCGTTGGCATCGGTCACTTCGGCCAAATTCAGGAAGTCACCGCTTGCATTCACGGTTGCCGTCAGTGTCAGCACTGCGGTCTGATTCAGATTCAAGTGTCCCACAATCCATTCACCCGTACCTGCATCGTAGCTGGTACCAATTGTGAAGCTGTGCGTGACGTAGTTGTAGCCACTTGGAAGACGATCCGTAACCACCACGCCCGTTGCCACACTTGGTCCGCGGTTCGTGACTGCCACTGTAAAGATCACCTGATCGCCTACCGTAACCGTTGTTACGTTTACACTCTTTTCGAGTTCGAGGTCAATGACTGNATTCGGGTTAACGGTAGCGCCATCGCCATCATCTTCATCTCCATTGTCATCAATATAATTGCTATCGCCATCCGTATCCACGCCGTTATCCGGTGTGGAATCAATGTCGTCTTCGTTAGCATCCGTTACTTCCGCAAGGTTCAGGTAGTTTCCTGTGGCCAATACGGTTGCGGTGATCGTCAGCGTTACCGTTTGGTTCAGAGCCAGGGTGCCGATGTTCCACTCGCCGTTGGCCGGGTTGTAGGCGCCGCCTGCATGACTTACGTAGGTGTAGCCGGAAGGTAGCTGGTCGGTTACAATAACCCCGGTAGCTGTACTTGGTCCGCGGTTAAATACCATCACCGTAAACGTTACCGCATCTCCAACATTCGGAGTCTGGTTGTTTACGCTTTTCTCCAACTCCAGGTCAATGACCGCAGAAGGTTGAACCGTAGCGCCATCGCCATCGTCTTCATCGCCATCGTCGTCAATGGTGTTGCCATCGTTGTCGGTGTCTACGCCATTATCCGGTGTAGAATCAACATCGTCTTCATTGGCATCTGTTACTTCCGCAAGGTTCAGGTAGTTTCCTGTGGCCAATACGGTTGCCGTGATGGTCAGTGTACGACTTTCACCTGCTGCCAGGTTGCCAACGGTCCATACGCCAGTGCCCGGAACATACGTACCACCGGAGTGGCCTGCATAAGTATAGCCGGAAGGCAGTTGATCCGTTACTTCAACACCGGTAGCGTTGACGCTGCTTTCATTCGTCACCACTACGGTGAAGATCACATTCGTACCAACCGGTGGCGTCATGTTGTTGACACTCTTCTCTAAAGCGAGGTCAATCAACGGCAGATCGCCGCAATCTTCGTCCTGATCTTCCGGTACGCCGTCGTTGTTCGAATCTACTGCTGCGCGGTTGAACAACCCTTCACCTGGTTGAGGTGTGTTGTTGCCTTCGCCACATGCGGTATACGTATTATCACCTGTGCCATCGCTGGTGCTGTAATTCACCGTCAGCGTAAGCGTGTACGTATGTGTTGTATTGGCTGCAATCTCCTGGTCGTTGGCTAATGTCCACGGACCGGCTCCTGCAAGCGCGCCCACGGCGTTACCCGGTGCATTGCTTGTGTAAGAACCGCCCTGTGCCACGACATCGTCATCGAAAGCAGGGGTGTCCAGCAAGTCGTACTGGCCGGCGCCGCCATCATTCGTCACCGTGATGGTATAAGTTACCGTGTAAACTCCCGGCGACTGTGGCGTTGCGGATACGAAGGTCTTGTTGACTTCCAGAGATGGCAGGTCGCCGCAGGCGTCTGCTTCGTCTTCCGGTACGCCATCATTGTTCGTATCTACGCTTGCGCGGTTGAACAGCCCCTCGCCTGGTTGCGGTGCGTTATTGCCTTCGCCGCAAGAGGTGTAGGTGTCATCGCCGCCGCCGCCATTCAGGTTGATATTTACGTTAACCACCAATGTATAGGTGTGGGTAGCGTTCGCTAAAATCGCCTGATCATTGGCTAAAGTCCACGGACCGGCTCCTGCAAGCACGCCAACTTCGTTACCCAATGCGTCGCTCGTGTAGCTGGCCGAGTTGATGGTAATATCATCGTCAAACCCGGCTGCATCGCGCAGGTCGTATTGACCGTTGCCACCCTGGTTGTCTACTGTGATGGTATACGTCACGTTGTAGCTGCCGTTTGGCTGAAGCACTGCTGATACGAACGTCTTATCGAGTTCGAGTGCAGGCAGATCGCCGCAATCCTCAGCTTCATCTTCCGGTACGCCGTCGTTGTTCGTATCAATGCTTGCACGGTTGAACAAACCTTCACCCGGTTGCGGGGTGCCAGTTGTACTTCCACATGCATCATATTCATCATTACCGCCACCGCCGTTCAGGTTCATGCCCACGTTCACCACTAAAGTATACGTGTGGGTTGCGAAGGCAACAATGTCCTGATCACTGGCTAATGTCCATGGGCCACTGCCTAAAAGGGTGTTACCGGCATTACCTGGCGCTGTACTTGTGTACGATGCACTATTGATGGTGATGTCGTTATCGAATGCAGGCGTGTCGTTGAGGTCGTATTGACCCGGGCCGCCAAGGTTCGTTACCGTTATGGTGTAAGTCACATTGTACGTGCCGTTGCCTTGCAGCACTGCATTTACAAAGGTCTTATCCAAAGTAACATCTGTCGGCGGATACAATCCTGCGTCTATCGTATTGATGTTCTGGCCATTGACCAAAACAATCACGTCCGAACGTCCTGTCGTCTGATTGGCATCGCTGTCAAGATCATCTGCTCCCTGATTGGCTGGCGTAAAGACCATACCGGTCGGGTTAACAAATTCTACGATGTAGCTGCCCGGAATCAGACCGGTAAATTGGTAGAAGCCGGTGTTGTCTGTTGTCGTACTGGTAATGAAGTTGCCATTACCATCCAACAGGTTCACCGTCACGTTGTCAATACCCGTCGGGCCGTCGTCCTGAAGGCCGTTTCCGTTGGTATCAAGCCATACGAAATCGCCTATGCTTGCACAACGCGAAGGATCTACCGTTACCGTCCACTGATCCATGCCCATCGGCTCGAGGCCGGTATCATTGCCAAGGAAAAATACATTGGCATGATCTTCAGCCAAGTTTGTGGTCGTCACGTTGTAAACTAAGGAGTATCCCCAAACAAACTCTTCCCCAAAATCAAGGAATCCGTTGCCGTTGGTGTCGCCGCCAACCCAGTGCAGGCCATAAGGCGCCAACTGTGCGGGCANGTTGCTATCNTCCACAGAGATGTTGCGGAACTGCAAGCCAGGTGCGCCACCTAACATACGCATGGTGAGGGTAAAGTTTACGATTTCGCCTGCGCAAACTTCTTCTTTGTCGCCTTCCTTATCAATGTTGATATACAGACCAACATAGTTCGACGGGTCAGCATCTGTTACCGTGTTGCCAACTGGATTGTTGTTGACATCCACCGGCTGCGCCACTACGGTACCCAAATTGGAATAGATACCCCGAATGGCCGGTGCAGTTGCTGTACAGGTTGTAGAAGCACCCGCTGCCAGGAACGGAATCGTGCAGACCGCACCTTCCTGGTCATCGGTTACGACTAAGTTGCTCAAGTCAAGCGTACCCGTGTTCGTGATCGTGTACGTCCAGGTAACAATCGGCGCCGTGTTCGGAACCAGAATAATCACTGATTCTGCGAAGGTATCCGCATCCTGGCCATTGGTCGCTTTTTCAATATCCACCGATCCAGTCTGCTCAACCGGTACGGTCACCTCGTCCTGATCGTCTTCTGTCGGTACGTCGTTGTCCGGCGTAGAGTCACCATCGTTGCCATCATCCTCTGTGATTTCCGCCTCGTTTGTGATGGTAAGCCCCTGGAACGTCGCGCCGATGGTGTACGTCACCTCGAAGCTGATGCTCGCACCTTGTGCAAGGTTCGCAATCGTGAAGGT
>Ga0056914_10000791_pt1 | contig 24938 bp, 19 predicted proteins | sample TNRBio252014_DNA_FD_55168 | JGI IMG/M metagenome (GOLD analysis project Ga0056914, IMG submission 55168) | Wastewater treatment Type I Accumulibacter community from EBPR Bioreactor in Madison, WI, USA - TNR Reactor_6/25/2014_ DNA | ecosystem: Engineered > Bioreactor > EBPR > Anaerobic-Aerobic >...
CGCTTGGGCGATTGGTATTCCACATGCGCCGTGGCAATGGTGATCCCCCGCGCCTTTTCTTCCGGCGCCGCGTCAATTTGGTCGTAGGCTTTGAATTCTCCACCAAATTTCGCCGCCATGACCTTGGTGATCGCCGCCGTGAGCGTCGTCTTCCCATGATCTACATGCCCGATCGTCCCAACATTGACATGCGGCTTCGTTCGCTCAAACTTTTCTTTGGACATCCAGGATCTCCCCTAACCAAGACTTCAGGGCCCGATATATTTCGGAACATGTAGGATACAATCAAGCACCAAATAATTTGGAGCCCATAACCAGATTTGAACTGGTGACCTCATCCTTACCAAGGATGCGCTCTACCAACTGAGCTATATGGGCCAAAAACCCTTGGGCCTTTGCTTGTTTGGAGCGGGTGATGGGAATCGAACCCACACCATCAGCTTGGAAGGCTGAGGTTCTACCATTGAACTACACCCGCGCTACCGATCAAGCGAATTCGGACCTGCTTTGTCGCACCTTTGCCGTGCGTCCTCATGCAAACCCGCTAGAATCCGGTTTCGTGGTGGTGGAGGGGGAAGGATTCGAACCTTCGAAGGCTGAGCCAACAGATTTACAGTCTGCCCCCTTTGACCGCTCGGGAACCCCTCCAAAATCGAGTCGCATATTTTCAGTAGAAAAATTATGATTGTCAACCTTCTTGTAAAGTTTATCAAAGACAGCAGGATTGGCTCTGATTTTTTGAATGAGCGCCTGATGCAGGCGAATGATCCAGTTGGTTAAGACAAAAACTATCGTTGTTGAGCAAACTAAGAGATTGCGAATATACTGATTTGGCATCAACGGTATCGCGTTGCTGGCGTAGCTCAGTCGGTAGAGCAGCTGATTTGTAATCAGCCGGTCGGGGGTTCGATTCCCTTCGCCAGCTTTCATTTCCAGGCCAGGGCTGTGGATTGCCGTCCGGTTTTATCAGCTTAATCCTGTCTATGTCTCACAATCTGAGCCAGGCCGATCTTCCGGGAAGGACAATGCCCCATTCTTCGGCCAAACTATGGCTTGTGTTAGGCGGCGGCGGAATGCTTCTAGCCGTTGCCGCAGGAGCTTTTGGTGCGCATATTCTGAAAAAAATCCTGGCTCCTGATCTTATGGCTATTTACGAGACAGCGGTCCATTATCATGTTTATCATGCACTCGGCTTATTAAGCATCGGAATACTAACCCTTTGGTTGCCATCCGCTACGCTTCTGCGATGGGCCGGTGTCTTGATGGTTTCAGGTTTATTGTTGTTCTCCGGTAGTCTGTACGCTTTAAGCCTAAGCGGGGTCCGATGGCTTGGCCTGGTGACGCCACTGGGCGGTATAGCCTTGTTGGCTGCTTGGTTCGTGTTGGTAATCGCCGTGGCCAAGGCTCATGAGTTTGGTGCTGGTTGACGATATATCAGCGATTTCATCTCGAAAGATCAAAGGCAGTGAGGGTGGTTGTGGACGACAAGGATCAGGCATACGCCTTAGGATTTGATGTATACGGTACGTTGGTCGATCCCCTGGCCCTCGCCGAACCCTTGGCGGCCCTGGTCGGCGAACAGGCGATTCCGTTTGCTGCGCTTTGGCGGACCAAGCAACTGGAATTTTCGTTCCGACGCGGCTTGATGAAGCGCTATGTCGATTTCGACGTTTGCACCCGACAAGCCTTGCTCTACACCCAGCAGGCGTTGGGCTGTACATTGCCGGAATCCGATCAATCACGGTTGCTGGATGCGTATCTGCGACTTCCGGTCTTTTCTGAAGTCGTTGAGAGCCTGGCCGCCCTTAAACGGCAAGGTCATCGACTTGTGGCGTTTTCCAACGGGGTTGAGGCGAGTATTCGAGCCTTACTGGCCAATGCTGGAGTTTTGCCGCATCTGGAGGACGTGGTTAGCGTCGATGATCTAAGGACCTTCAAGCCCGATCCAGCGGTTTATGCCTATTTAGCCCAGCGCGCGGGCCGTGCGACTGGGGATACCTGGCTAATCTCCAGTAACGCCTGGGATGTGATTGGTGCCAAAGCGGCTGGTCTGCGCGCCGTTTGGGTCAAGCGGCAGGCGGATTACGTGTTTGACCCCTGGGATATTGCTCCCGATCTCATTGTCAGCCACTTGGGCGAGTTACCGAGTCGATTTGCTGCGCGCTTGCAGGCGAATTAACCATCCACTCACCGGTTAGCGGCTCGCCCATCCGGAAACTCCAAATATTCAATTGCGGGTTGGCTTGCACTACTTCTGCTCGGCTATGCAGAGTGGATAGGCGTTCAGCCAAGAGCAGTTGGGTTGACAACATTATGGAATTTTGCAAGCTTGGCTTTGGCTGCTAAGCCATCCAAAACAGCTCCTTCGCTAAAGATCGATACTGCAAGCCCCAGGCAATAACATCCGCCCGCAATTTTCCCGCCTATTCGCAAGCCGCATCGCCTATCTTTAGTGAAAGACTTTTCTTGAGGAACCCAGATGACATTGAATTTTGCGACGGTGCCGGCCCAGTCCATGGTGCGCGGTGTTCTTATTTTACTGTTGTTCGCCTTGGGAGCGGTTGCGCTGCCAGCACTGGCAGCGACTGAGCATGTGAGTGAAGCCAATCTGGTGTTACCTGACCTGAGTGATGCCACGCTGGCATCGTTTTTAGGGGGTGCATCCGGCTGGTCTTTACTGTTTGTGGGCCTGCTGGTGTGTTTCGGTGGCCTGATTTTCGGTGGCGTCATTTACTACCAGATCGTCGGCTTGCCGGTGCATCGCTCGATGGCGGAAGTCAGCGAGCTGATCTATGAGACCTGCAAGACCTACATGATCACCCAGGGCAAGTTCCTGTTGATCCTGGAAGCCTTCACGGCGGTCATCATGATCGGTTATTTCTATTTCATTCAGCATCTACCGGTCTCTGATGTCAGCCTGATTCTGATTTTTTCGCTGGTGGGTATCATCGGTTCCTTCATCGTGGCTTGGTTTGGTATCCGCATCAATACCCTGGCCAACAGCCGCACCGCCTTTGCCTCGCTCGCCGCGAAACCCTTTCCGGTCTACGCGATTCCGATTAAGTCGGGCATTGCCATCGGTATGCTGCTGATTTCGACCGAGTTGCTGATCATGCTCGGTATCATGCTGTTTGTGCCGCCATCGCTGGCGGGGAAATGCTTCATCGGTTTCGCCATTGGCGAGTCGCTGGGTGCGGCGGCGCTCCGTATCGCCGGCGGCATCTTCACCAAGATTGCCGACATTGGCTCGGATTTGATGAAGATTGAATTCGGCATCCAAGAAGACGATGCGCGTAACCCCGGCGTCATTGCCGACTGCGCAGGCGATAATGCGGGCGATTCAGTCGGCCCGACGGCGGATGGCTTCGAGACCTACGGCGTCACCGGCGTGGCGCTGATTAGCTTCATCATGCTGGCCGTGCCGGAACCGGCGGTGCAGGTGCAATTGCTGGTGTGGCTGTTTGTGATGCGGGTGATGATGATCATCGCCTCTGGTATCTCCTATTTTGTGAATGCTCGCCGCGCTGAGCAGCGCTACGCTGACAAGACCCGTTTTGACTTTGAAGAGCCGCTGACCTCGCTGGTGTGGATTACCTCCGGCATTTCCGTCTTGCTCACCTTCTTCGTGTCGTATCTGTTGATCGGGCACTTTGTGGTCGGGGGCCAAACCTATGGCCATCTATGGTGGCAACTGTCGCTGATCATTACCCTCGGTACTTTGGCGGGGGCGATTATTCCCGAAGTGGTCAAGGTCTTTACCTCGACCAATTCCAAGCATGTCCGCGAAGTCGTCACCGCTTCCAAGGCGGGCGGGGCCAGCCTCAACATTCTGTCCGGGATTGTCGCGGGTTATTTTTCGGCCTTTTGGATTGGCGTCATCATCGTCGCGCTGATGACCGGGGCTTATCTGGTGTCGCAATTTCAACTGACGGCGGTCATCAATCCCGACCTGGCCAAAGCCAGCATGATGGCAGCGGTGTTCTCGTTTGGGCTGGTGGCCTTTGGATTCCTCGGCATGGGGCCGGTGACCATTGCGGTAGACAGCTACGGGCCGGTGACGGATAACGCGCAATCGGTTTACGAATTGTCCACCATCGAGCAGATTCCCGGCATTGAAGCGGAGATTAAGCGGGATTTCGGTTTTGATCTGGATTTCCGCACGGCCAAGTTCCTGTTGGAAGAAAACGACGGGGCCGGTAACACCTTCAAGGCGACAGCGAAGCCGGTGCTGATTGGCACGGCGGTGGTAGGTGCCGCGACCATGGTGTTCTCCATTGTCATGCTGCTCACCGCCGGACTGACCGAGAATCTGGATAAGTTGTCGTTGCTGCATCCCCCCTTCCTGCTGGGCTTAATCAGCGGTGGCGCGACCATCTTCTGGTTTTCAGGGGCTAGCACCCAAGCGGTTTCGACCGGCGCTTACCGGGCGGTGGAATTCATCAGCACCCATATCCGGTTGGATGAGGTGGTGAAAGCCTCGCAGAAAGACAGTAAAAAGGTCGTCGAGATTTGCACGATTTACGCCCAGAAAGGCATGTTTAACATCTTTCTGGCGGTGTTTTTCGGCACGCTGGCTTGCGCCTTTATTGAGCCGTTTTTCTTCATCGGCTACCTGATTTCGCTGGCGATCATCGGCCTGTACCAAGCGGTGTTTATGGCCAATGCGGGCGGTGCGTGGGATAACGCCAAGAAGATTGTCGAAACCGAGCTACACGCCAAGGGCACTGACCTACACAATGCCTCGGTGGTCGGCGATACCGTCGGCGACCCGTTCAAGGATACCGCCTCGGTCGCGATGAACCCGATCATCAAGTTCACCACCCTGTTTGGGCTACTGGCGGTCGAGATGGCGGTAGGGCTGAACGCACAAGGCCACCAATGGCTGGTCTGGCTGTTGGCTGCTGGGTTCTTGGCGGTCAACCTGATCTTTGTGTACCGCAGCTTCTACGGAATGCGCATCATCGCTAAGACCGCTGAACATTAATGGTTATTACGCCACACTGTGGCTATGATGGTACGGAGTGGGAGCGTTGTGCTCCCCTTCGCACTGCGACAGTGAAGGCACATTCAGAATCCGGTTCATAATTCATAAAGGACCTGTCACATGTCTATCCATCTTTACTACTCACTCATTCCAGAGGCGCTGATTGCCTCGATGCTGCCGCCTGAAAAGTTTGGCCAGTACTACGCGACGGGACACAAGTTCAAGTCGAAGGGCCAGGCGGTGTTCTTTGAAGTCGATCCGAACTACCGGCACCCGTACTTTGACATTGACGGCTGTTACAAGCGCTGTGTGACCAAGGCCGATGGCACCCCCAAGAACTCGATTTACGTCTCCATGTATCGGGTGACGGAACATCTGGCGGTCAGTGCGCTGGACAAGATGTATCTGACCACGGCGATGGGGGAGACGCTGGGCTTGAGCCGTGCCAGTGCGTTGCCCAAGGTCGAGAAAGAATTGCACATGTATCAGGACCTTGCGCCTATCAACAGCCTAGTAGTCAGCGTGTTCGATCCGGCGGCTTATTATGCTGATGTGGTCACCAACCCGTCGCACTCGTTCCGGTTCCCCGGCATGTGTTTCGTCGAGCTGGAATTAGGAATGCTGGCGCGGGATCCGGCCAATGGCAAGGAAGGCGATCTGCCGTATTCGTTTATGCAGCACCTGCGCGAAGCGTTGATGGAGCTGGAACCAGTGTCGAAACAGAACAAGCTGGTGCATCGGGTGCACTCCCTGGAATTCCCGTTCCGCATGGTCAAAAACGGCTTTTTTATGGGCATCGGTGAGGAATTGGTTTACTACCCGATGCTATCCCCTGCAGTGCTGAGAAAGGATCACAGCAACTGGTGGCGTTCGGCTAATCTCTAACCAAGGCCAGATTGATCAGCCGCTTAAGGAGTGAGCGGCTTTGGTGATTTTGCTTTGGGTTTGCGACGCCCGGCACGCTCATGGTTGAGTGCCCTGCAATGAGGGCTTGCCTGTCATAAACGCGCGCGAACCAATCGACGGTTACGGATAGACAGCCGTGAAACAGATCGGGTTGAAAAGAATTCGGGTCGTGGCATCGCTTGTGTCGCTCACGCTCATTACCCTGCTATTCGTGGATTTTGACCGGATCGGCGAGACGCCCATTGCCAGCGTCGTGCTCTATCCGCAATTCGTCCCGTCGCTGCTGAAATTTACCCAGACCCTGGCCTGGAGCGCGACCGGCTTTCTGGCGGTGCTAGCACTCACACTGCTGTTTGGCCGCGTGTACTGTTCGATGCTCTGTCCGCTGGGTGTCTTGCAAGACATTGCGATCCACCTTGCCCGCAAGCTGCGTTGGCCTCGCCGCGTTAAATTCCTATTTCAGCCGCCCCAAAATGTGCTGCGTTACGGGATCCTAGCGCTGGCGGTTGGCCTGTTTTTGAGTGGCAGCACCCTGGGGCTGACCCTGCTGGATCCTTTCAGCAATTATGGCCGGATCGCCAGCGATCTGCTGCGACCGCTCTATGTCCTTGGCCACAATGGTTTGGGACAGGTGCTGGAACACTTTGGCATCAACGGCCCATTACCTTTGCTGTGGAAACCGCCGCCCATCGCAACGCTGGTGTTTCCAGCCGCTTTTCTGATCGGATTATTGTGGTTGAGCGCTACGCGGGGCCGACTGTTTTGCAATACCCTCTGTCCAGTCGGCACCCTGTTAGGGTTGGTGGCGCGCTTTGCATGGTTCAAAATCAGGATTCCTCACAGCGCCTGTATCGTCTGTGCGCAGTGTTCCATTCATTGCAAGGCGGGCTGCATTCGCCTGAAAACCAAGGATGTCGATTTTAGTCGTTGCGTGGCTTGTTATAACTGCATCCCCGTGTGTGAGGCGCACGGCATCGGTTACGCGCATTCCCAGCCGATTCTTTTTTATCCAGTACCACCAGCCAGTTCGCCACCAGGCCAGCCGTCGATCACTCGGCGGACGCTGTTACGGGGCGCAGGATGGGCGCTGATCGGATACAGTGGGGTAGGCCATCGCGATGGGCTTAGCGCCAAGCCGCACAACCGTTTACCAAGCAAGCTCAGCCATCCCAAAGCCTGGCCGGTAGCGCCACCCGGTGCCGAGCAATTGGCTCGGTTCAACGATCTGTGTACCGCTTGCCATCTGTGTGTGACGGCCTGTCCTTATGGGGTTTTGCAACCGAGCTTGCTGGAATATGGTCTGTCTGGTCTATTGCAACCCCATTTAGACTACCAGGCCGGTTATTGCAGCTACGAGTGCAATCGTTGCGGGCAAATCTGCCCGACGGGCGCGATTCGGCCATTGGATTTGGCAAGCAAGCAAACGGTTCAAATGGGCGTCTCCCGGTTTGTCCGCGACAACTGTATCGTGTATACCGACCGAGTTGCCTGCGGCGTTTGCGCTGACTATTGCCCGACTAAAGCGGTGCATCTGCTGCCTTATCAGCACGGTTTAATGATTCCAAAGGTGAGAGAAACGCTGTGCGTTGGCTGTGGCGCTTGCGAAAATGCCTGCCCCGTTCGACCGTATCGGGCGATCTATGTGGACGGCCTTCCGATCCAGCGCAAAGCGCAGCGACTGCTCTCCAAATCCCACGAACAGGAGATAGAGGGTGAATAGCAGTTTTGCTCATGATTGGTGTCTGTTGGACGGGCATCGGCCATGAATGTCTTGTATTACGACTGTTTTGCCGGTATCAGCGGTGACAGGCACTTGGCCGCATTGCTGGATCTTGGGGTGGATTACGACCAATTAACCGTCGAATTGGCTAGCCTGGGCCTGGAAGGTTATGGGCTACAAGCGGGTCGCGCCAACCGTAAGGGTATTTCGGGTACGCAAGTACGTGTGGTGATCGATCCCCAACAACCGCCGCACCGCGATCTGACGGAGATCGAAGCCCTGATCGGTGCCAGCTCGCTAAAGGAACCGGTGCGTGGCCGCGCCCTGGCCGTGTTCCAACGTTTGGCTACAACCGAGGCTCGCCTGCACGGCACATCGCCGGAGCAACTTCACCTTCACGAGGTCGGCGCGCTGAATACGATTATTGATATCGTTGCCGGTGCTATCGCCCTGAGTCGTTTGAATGTAGATCGGGTGCTGTGCTCGCCGGTGCAAATGGGCGGTGGACTGGTGGAACGCGAGCTTGGCATATTGCCGGTGCCGACGCCAACGACTCTGGAATTACTCAAGGGCACACCCTTACGCTTTGGCGCGGCCCCGTTTGAAGCGACCACCGCGACGGGGGCGGCGTTGCTGGCCACATTCGTCGATCAGTTCATAGCCCAACCCAGGCTTTCGGTCAACCGGATCGGTTATGGGATCGGGCATCGCGAGGGTCCTATCCCGGATGTATTACGGGTTTATCTGGGGGAATTGGATGCGGAAACTGACCAGGGGGAACTGTGTCTGCTCGAATGCAACATTGATGACATGAATCCGGAATGCTACGACCATGTGTTGGAGTTGCTATCGGCGGCTGGCGCACGCGACCTTTGGTTGACGCCGGTGATGATGAAGAAGAGTCGGCCCGGTATGGTGGTCAGTGTGCTATGCGCACCGGCGTTAGTCTCCATGCTGACTGATCTGTTGTTGACTGAAACGACTGCATTGGCGGTGCGCCGCTCTGCGGTCGCAGGGACCATGCTAATCCGGGAAAACGCTCGGGTAGTGACCCGCTACGGTCAGGTATCGGTCAAAATCGCCCACTATCAAGGTCGACCTTTGCGCGGCAAACCCGAATACGAGGATTGCAAGCGGCTGGCGCTGGAGCGCGGCGTACCGATCCACGCAGTCTATGCAGCGGTTCGGGAAGCCCTGGCGAATCATGAGATGCCGCAGACCTTAACGGAGTCACTGCCATGACAACCGGCTGGCTCAGCCGGGCCGATGCCAGGGGAAAGCGCCGCTAATGACCGAACCCAAGCCGATCCTGCTGGTCGATGGTTCCTCCTGGCTGCACCGCGCCTTCAATGCATTGCCGCCGCTAAGTACTAAAAACGGTGAACCGACCGGCGCTTTGTTCGGCGTACTTAACATGTTGCGCCGATTGCTGGCCGACTATCGGCCCGACTATCTGGCCGTGGTATTTGATGCACCTGGCAAGACATTTCGGCATAAACTGTTCACCGCCTATAAGGCGCAGCGTCCGCCGCTGGACCCGCTGCTCATCCAGCAAATCCAACCCCTGCATGATTGTGTGCGGGCGCTAGGATTACCTTTACTCCAGGTGGCCGGGGTTGAAGCAGACGATGTGATCGGAACCCTCACCCGGCAGGCGACTGACCGAGGATTGCCAGTGTTAATCGTCAGTGGCGACAAGGATTTGGCGCAGTTGGTAGGCGAAAACACGCGCATGTTGGATACCATGAAGAACGTGGTGACCGACGTGGCCGGTGTGGAGCAAAAATTTGGGGTATCGCCTGCACTGATTGCCGATTGGCTGGCATTGGTCGGGGATACGGCTGATAACATTCCCGGCGTACGGGGGGTAGGCGCAGTAACCGCTGCCAAGTGGCTGCGCCAGTACGGTTCCCTGGATGCGCTGATGGCGAATGCGGTCGATATTCCCGGCAAGGTCGGTGATAAATTGCGCGCCGGTCTAGTTCAATTGCCGCTGTCTCGTCAATTAGCGACTCTGGATTGTGAGGTGCCCCTGCCGGTGGCGTTTGAGAATCTCCGCCCGATGCCACCGGATACGGCCACCTTGCGGACGCTGTATCAGCGCTACGAATTTCGTGCCTGGTTACGTGAGCTACCGGCTGAAGCATCCGAGCCAGGTATCGGCTCAGCGGCAACCGCAATCGAGGGACAGCCAGCCCCGCAGCCTGTTGAAACTGACCCTGGGCCGATCAACTACGAGATCATCCTGAATCAAGCGGCGTTTGATCTGTGGCTGGAGCGTTTACGCGCCGCTGATTTGTTCGCATTCGATACCGAGACTACCAGTCTGAATTATCTGGAAGCCCGGATCGTCGGCGTCTCCTTCGCAATCAGTCCCCGCGAGGCCGCTTACGTGCCTTTAGCGCATGACTATCCCGGCGCGCCGGATCAGCTCAATCGTGAACAGATCCTGGAACAGCTACGCCCGCTGCTAGAGGATGCGTCGCGCGCCAAGCTCGGTCAAAACCTCAAGTATGATGGGCATGTGCTCGCCAATCACGGCATCGCGCTCAATGGCATTCGGCACGATACCTTGCTGCAATCCTATGTGCTTGATTCAACGGCTCGTCATGATCTGGACTCGTTGGCCGAGCGCTATTTAAATCTGCGCACGATTCATTTTGAGGATGTCGCCGGTAAAGGTGCCAAGCAACTGACTTTCAATCAGGTTAGCCTGGAGCAGGCCGGTCCCTATGCCGCCGAAGATGCCGATGTCACGTTGCGGCTGCATCGCGCTCTGTGGCCGAAGTTAGAGCGGGAACCCGGCATGCGGCGGCTCTATGAAGACATTGAAATCCCTCTGATCCCGGTTTTAACCACGATGGAGCGAGTGGGGGTTCGGGTCGACGCCGCCCACCTGCGCCAGCAAAGCAGCGAACTGGCCAAGCGGATTTGGGAATTGGAACAGCAGGCGCATGAGCTAGCCGGGGAGCGGTTTAATTTGGCTTCCCCTAAACAGTTGCAAGTGATTTTGTTCGAGCGGATGGGGCTGCCAGCTGGGAAAAAAACCGCCACCGGCCAGACCTCAACCGCTGAAGATGTGTTGCAGGAATTGGCCCTGGCTTATCCTTTGCCGCGCGTGATTCTGGAGCATCGGACTTTAAGCAAGCTGAAATCGACCTACACCGACCGCTTGCCGGAGCAGATTCAGCGGCGCACCGGGCGGGTTCACACGTCCTACCATCAAGCGGTGACCAGTACGGGTCGGCTTTCGTCCTCTGATCCTAATCTGCAAAACATCCCGATCCGCACCCTGGAAGGGCGGCGTATCCGTCAAGCCTTTATCCCGGAAGACGGTTGGGTGATGCTGGCGGCTGATTACTCGCAAATCGAGTTACGGATCATGGCGCATCTATCGAGCGATCCGGGGCTGCTGAGTGCTTTCCGCAGCGGTGCTGATGTGCATCGCGCCACCGCCGCCGAGGTGTTCGGGGTCAGTTTGGCGGAGGTGAGCGCCGAGCAGCGGCGCAGCGCCAAAGCGATCAATTTTGGGTTGATTTATGGGATGTCGCCGTTTGGCTTGGCCCAGCAATTGGGTATTGACCGTGGCGCGGCGCGCGATTATGTAGAGCGTTATTTTGCCCGTTATCCCCAGGTCAAAGCGTATATGGAGGAAACCCGTCGGCAAGCCGCCGCGCGAGGTTACGTGGAAACCGTGTTCGGACGACGCCTCTATCTACCGGATATCTGTTCGAAAAATGCCCAACGCCGTCAGGCGGCGGAGCGGGCGGCCATCAATGCGCCGATGCAAGGAACAGCGGCCGACATCATCAAGCAGGCGATGTTGGGTGTGGATCGCTGGCTGCGACAATCCGGCTTTCCGGCCCGGATGCTGATGCAGGTTCACGACGAATTGGTGTTTGAAGTGGCCGAGGCCGAGGTCAATCAAGCGGAGCAGCTGATCCGCACGGTGATGGTTGAGGCGGCAAATCTGCGAGTCCCGCTGGAGGTTGATGTCGGGATCGGCGCGAATTGGGATGAGGCGCACTAAACGCAAGCTGCGGCTGCCTGTGCTATTGGTCGCGCTCAGTGACTCATTGCCGCTAGCCTCAATTGGCGAAGACCCGGCAGGTCTGCGAAAATACCCAATTACCTCCCCAACTTTTGCAAAACAAAGCGCGGCGCCTGGAGCTGGAAAATAATCTTATGTCATTGATTCAAATCTACGATACCACCCTACGTGATGGGACTCAGAGCGAAGGATTCACCTTGTCGGCCCATGACAAGATCCGCGTGGCCCGACGGCTGGATGAGTTAGGCATCGCTTTCATCGAAGGCGGCTGGCCCGGCTCCAATCCTAAGGATGCAGAATTTTTTGAGCGCGCCCGCGAGTTGGAATGGACAACCGCACTGATCGCTGCCTTCGGCTCCACCTGTCGGGTCAAGGGTGGCCCTGAGGATGATGCCAATATTCAGGCCCTGCTCAACGCGCAGACGCCGGTTTGCACGCTGTTCGGCAAAACCTGGAATCTGCACGTCACCGAAGTATTGCTAACCACGCTGGATGACAATCTGCGGATCATCGAGCAATCCATCGCCTATCTGCGCGCGGCGGGTCGACGGGTGATTTACGACGCTGAGCATTTCTTCGACGGCTTCAAGGCCGATCCCGTGTATGCAGTCGAAACGCTCAAGGCAGCGGTGCGGGGCGGGGCGGAAACCGTGGTGCTGTGCGATACCAACGGCGGCACCCTGCCGTGGGAGGCCGAAAAAATCATCCGCGAGATGAAACAAGCCATCCAGCATCCCTTTGGCATCCATACCCACAACGACAGCGAATGCGCGGCGATCAATGCCCTGATCGCGGTTCGCGAAGGTGCGGTGCAGGTGCAGGGCACCATCAATGGCGTCGGCGAGCGCTGCGGTAACGCCAATCTGTGTTCAATCATGGCCAATCTGGAATTGAAAATGGGCCGTCGTTGCTTGCCGGATGGAGGTTTGGAGAAACTGTCGGAGCTGTCGCATTTCGTCGATGAGGTCGCCAACGTCACACCAAATGACCATCTGCCTTACGTCGGTAAGAGCGCATTTGCCCACAAAGGCGGGGTACATGTCGCCGCGATGCGCCGCTGCGAGCAATCCTATCAGCACGTTGCCCCGGAGCAGGTGGGCAACAAGATGCGAGTCGTGGTCTCCGCGTTGTCGGGCCGGGCCAATATCATCAGTAAGGCCGAAGAGCATGGCGTCGCGGTCGGCGGCGCGGTCGATGTGGCCGGTGTGCTTAAGGATGTGAAGGAATTGGAAGCGCGCGGTTTCTCCTTCGAGGCCGCTGAAGCCTCGGTGGCAATGATGCTCAAGCGCCAGCAACCGGATTACAAACCGGTGTTCGAGCTGATTGATTTTCTGGTTAACGTTGAACACCGACGCGGGCGCGGCATCTTTGCCGAAGCGATGGTAAAAGTGAAAGTGGGTGATGAGGTGTTACACACCGCTGCCGAGGGCAACGGCCCGGTCAATGCCCTTGACCTGGCGCTGCGCAAGGCGTTGATTGGCCACTATCCGCAAATCTCCACCTTCAATCTGGCTGATTACAAGGTCCGTATTCTGGACGGCCAAAACGGGACTGATGCGATCACCCGCGTGCTGATCGACACGCGCAACACCACCCAGATGTGGAGCACAGTCGGGGCTAGCGCCAACATCATTGAGGCGTCCTGGCAAGCGCTGGTTGATGCGGTGGAATACGGGCTGACGGTCGCTCATTAAATAAAAATGAACCAACCAGGGCGTGCGAGCGCCACGTCCGCAGGGAATCAAAAATCATGAAAGCAAAAATCGTTTTACTGCCCGGTGACGGGATCGGCCCCGAAGTGGTCGCTGAAGCGGTGCGGGTCATGGACGCCATGGCCAGGAAATTCAAGCACGAATGGGCTTATCAGGAACGGCTGATGGGCGGTTGCTCCATCGACAAATTCGGCTCCTCGCTGACTGACGAAACGTTAGCCGATTGCCAGTCGGCGGATGCGGTCATGTTGGGCGCGGTCGGCGGGCCAAAGTGGGATGATCCCAACGCCAAGGATCGTCCGGAGCGGGGCTTATTGGCCTTGCGCAAAGGCTTGGGCGTATTCGCCAACCTGCGACCGGTGAAAGTACATCCCGCCTTGATAAACTCTTCGCCGCTCAAGCCGGAGAAACTGCAAGGCGTCGATATTCTGGTGATCCGCGAGCTGACCGGCGGGCTGTATTTCGGTTGGCCGAAGGGGCGTGATGTCAAGGATGGCCGCGAACGCGCCGTCGATACCCTGGAATATTACGATTATGAAATCCGCCGGGTGATGGAATTGGCCTTTAAGCTGGCCAAGGGCCGCAAGAACAAAGTGACCTCGGTGGACAAGGCCAACGTCCTGGAATCCTCACGATTATGGCGACAGATTGCGGTGCAAATTGGCCAGGCCAACCCGGATGCAGCGTTGGAGCATGTGCTGGTTGATACCGCCGCTATGCGCTTAATCACCGGCCCGGCCTGGATCGACGTGATGGTCACCGAGAACATGTTCGGTGATATTTTGACCGATGAAGCCTCAGTGCTGGCGGGTTCAATGGGAATGCTGCCCTCGGCAAGCTTAGGCGAGGGCCGCGTTGGCTTGTATGAGCCGATTCATGGCTCGGCCCCGGACATTGCCGGTAAAGGCATCGCCAATCCGATTGGGATGATTTTGTCATGCGCGATGCTATTGCGGCATTCGCTGGAATTGGAGGCCGAAGCCGCCACTATCGAAAAAGCGGTCGATGATGCCATCACTGATGGCGCGCGCACCGCTGATCTGGGCGGCAAGCTATCGACCCGCCAGATGGCGGAAGAAATCATACAAAGACTTTAATTGAAAGAAGTCTATTGCAAGCTGCGTAACGGCGCTAAAAAGACATCCATCAGAAGTTCCAAGGCTCTCCAGGGTGCGGCGAAGGGTCATTAACTGTTTCTAAGGTGACTATTCCCGTAAGGTGCGCTGACAAGATTGGGTGCTCTGCCTGCAAATTTTGCCATCTCTGGGAAGAGTGATGGCTTGAGCTTGCTTTCTGGCGGCGTGAAGCGTGGCCGCAGGGGCATCAAAGGCGTAAGTACCTAGCTAGGTCATGGCATTGTTATTGCAAATTCGTTCCAAGCGAATACTTGCCTATCCACTGTTAGGAGCCTTGCTATGAATTCTTCAATCCGCGAAATGGTCGGCCAGCAAAAAGTTTTTAGTGTCGTGCCGGAAACCAGTGTCTATGAGGCCGCCACCCTCATGGCCAAAAACCGGATCGGTGCTTTGCCGGTTATGCGCGAAACGAAACTGATCGGTATCTTTACCGAGCGTGATCTGGTCAGCCGCGTTGTAGTACCGCACTGCGACCCTGAGAATACCTCAGTGGATCAGGTGATGACCCAGAATCCTGTGACCATTACGGCTGACAGAACGCCTTGTGATGCCTTGAATCTCATCGCTGAGCATGGCTTTCGCCACCTGCCGGTTATGGATGGCGAGCGCCTTCTCGCAGTGCTGTCGCTGCGCGATATTCCGACTAAGTATCGTTTTATGCGAGAAAAGTGGCTAGAAATGCGCCAGCCGCTGTTACAGCCATCCATGTAATGCGCTACTGGCTTGGCATGTGGAGGTGCCGGGATGGCTCTGCTAGAGTGAAAAGGTTTCCAACCGAGCCGGATTGAAGGCCCCAGCAGTTCAATGCCGGGGCCTATTGTTTCAGCGCACAACCGTCGTCGCGACCGGAATCATCCATTGCAGGTAATACGCCTGAATGTAGGTGATCAGGCCGATAATGACCGCAAAGAACAGGCTGTGCTTTAAGGTAAAGCGGAACAAATCCGACTCTTTACCGACCAGACCGGTCGCTGCACAGGCCACCGCGATAGACTGGGGTGAAATCATCTTGCCGGTGACACCGCCGGTGGTATTGGCGGCAATCGTCAGCGTGGGATCAACCCCGATTTGTTGTGCCGTGACCTGTTGCAAATTGGCAAACAGCGCGTTGCTGGAGGTATCCGAGCCGGTGAGGAACACGCCCAGCCACCCCAGGAAGGGCGAGAAGAATGGGAACAGTCCGCCGGTGGCCGCAAAGGCCAGACCTAAGGTCGAGGAAACGCCAGAGTAGTTGGCGATGAACGCGAAGCCCAGCACGAGGCCGATGGTGAAAATGGGTCGGGCCAATTCGACCAACGTTTCCCAGAGAGTGACAAAGAAGGTCTTGATATTCACGCCCAGAATGAAGGCGCTGATAACCGCCGCCAGCAGAATGGACGTTCCGGTTGCGGAGAGTACGTCGAATTTATACACCGCTTCATACGGTGCGACCGCTTTCACAATCGGCACATCCTTCAACACCAGCTTGTCCAGACCGGGAATGTGGAAGCTCATGACCCACGATTCCAGCGGCGCTCCTTTGGCGAACAATCCCTTAAAGGCCGGTAACGTCCAGATGGTCACCATGACCGTCAGCACAATAAAGGGTGACCAGGCCTTGACGATTTGGCCCAGAGAATACTGCGATTGCGAGCGATGTTGCGCAGCGGTCATGCCATTACCCGCACCTTGAAAAGAAAAATCCTGCTGGGGTTGCCACACAAAGCGCAGAAACAGCGTCATCACCACCAGACTAACCAGCGCCGAGGTGATGTCGGGTAATTCATAAGCCCAGTAGTTCGAGGTGTAATACTGGGTAAGCGCAAAGGCCACGGCAGCGACGAACAGCGCGGGCCAGGTTTCCCGTACGCCGCGCCAGCCATCCATGATAAACACCAGCCAGAAGGGCACAAACAACGACAACAGCGGCAGTTGGCGGCCTGCCATTTGGCCGATGAGAAATGGATCGGTACTGGTCACTTTACCGGCGACGGTAATCGGAATGCCGAGCGCCCCGAAAGCGACCGGTGCCGTGTTCGCGATCAGGCACAGCCCAGCGGCATACAGCGGATTGAAACCCAACCCCACCAGCAAGGCGGCGGTAATCGCCACCGGCGCACCAAAACCGGCTGCACCCTCCAGAAAGGCCCCAAAGCAAAAGCCGACCAGCACCATTTGCAAGCGTTGATCACCGGTAATCGACAGCACCGACGAACGGATTACCTCAAATTGGCCGGTTTTCACCGTCAGCTTGTACAAAAATACAGCGGCGACAATGATCCAGGAAATCGGCCACAAGCCATAAAGAAAGCCGTAGCCAGTCGCCGCCAGCGCCATCGACACCGGCATTTGATAAACGACGATGGCGACGACAATCGCCAGCGCGACGGTAATTAAGGCGGCAATATGACCTTTCATCCGCCACACCGCCAAGGCGACGAAGAAAAAGATGATCGGAATAGAGGCGACAAAAGCCGACAGCCATAAGCTGCCGCCCAGTGGAGCGTAGATCTGAGTCCAGGTTTGCATCGTTGATCAACTCCTCGGTTGGTGGAAACACTGTGTTTTTCTTCCTGAAATCCCGGTTGCGAAAATCGTGGGCGCAAAAATCCCCCTACCCATTCGCGCGGGCATCCTAAATTTTTGTAGTTACTGGGAAATTAGCCGGTGTTAGGCTGTGAGCAGCGATCCACCAGATAGACGATGGAGCGGTAATAACGCCCGCTGTGCAAAGACAGCCCGATTTCACAGGTACGGCTGGTGGAATAGCCGGACTGGCAGGCATCTGGTAACGCTGCTTTCAAATCCCGCAGCGCACTGGCGTTCAGCTCCGGCACGGTGAAGCCTTTATCCCCAGCCCAGCCGCAGCAGGACACCCGGTCGGGGATGATGACCTGCGCGGCGCAGGCTTCGGCGATGGCTTTGAGCTTGGTTTGCAAGCCCATATTGGTGGTACTACAGGTGGGATGCAGGGCGACGGTTTCCGGCAGCTTGTGCAGCGTCAATCGCGCCAGTACGAAATCATGCAGGAATTCGGTGATGTCATAGACCTTCAGGCCGAGCGCTTGGGCGTTGCGTTTCAGTCGCAGCGAGCAGGGGCTGGTGTCGATAACGATAGGGTCCTGGCCGTTGCGGCTGGCTTGCAATAACGCCTGTTCGACTTCGCCCTGTTTGGCGTTGGCCTGTTCCGGTAAGCCTTTGCTGGCAAAGGGTTGGCCGCAACACAGTTCAGCCGAATCCTTCGGCAGGACGACTTCAAACCCGGCTTTGCGCAGCAGGGCAGCGGTTTTCACTGGCAGCGCATCGGTTTCGGGATCGCCCTGCGCCGGACCCATGCTGCGGCTGGCGCAACTGGGGAAGTAAACCACGCGCGGTCGATTCGCCGTCATCGCGCTGGGTTCCTCCGGCTGCGGCAGTGCACCCCCGGTTGGCAGATAGCGATTCCACAGCGGCAGCCGGTCGCCCGACAGCTTGCGCACCGCACCGGTGATTGCGCCTTGGACGCGGTTGCCAAGCAGGCGTTGCGACAGGCTGGCGGCAGCCAGTCCCCAGCGGGTGGCGGCGGTAACGGCGCTGAACTGACCGGCCACCCGCTCGCCCACCCACTGGCCGAGCGTACCGCGTCGCTGGGCGCGGAGTTGCAACATCATCGTCCCAGTGTTGATGCCGACCGGGCAGGTCAGCGAACAGAGGCTATCGGCGGCGCAAGTGTCTATACCCTGATACTCGTAAGATTCGCTGAGCGCCTGCAAACGGCTGGCGTCCTCGCCAGTGCTCCGCAACCGTGCCATTTCACGCAGACCGACGATGCGCTGACGCGGCGATAGCGTCAGAGCGCGTGACGGACAATTCGGCTCACAAAAGCCGCACTCGATGCACTTATCGACCAGCGGATCGACCGCCGCCATCGGCTTGATGTTTTTCAGATGCGCTTCCGGGTCGTCGTTCAAAATCACACCGGGATTGAGCAAGTGATGCGGGTCAAACAGGGCTTTGATGTCTCGCATCAACTGGTAGGCTTGCTGGCCCCATTCCAGTTCGACGAACGGCGCGATGTTGCGACCGGTGCCGTGTTCCGCCTTCAGCGAGCCGTCGTATTGATGGACAATCATCTTGCACACATCGTCCATGAACTTTTTATAGCGCTCGGTTTCCGCCGGATTGGCGAAGTTGGGGGTAATGACGAAGTGCAGATTGCCTTCCAGCGCGTGGCCGAAAATGATTGAGCCGGTGTAGCCGTGCTGGTCAAACAGACGCTGTAAATCCAGCGTCATCGCCGCCAGTTGCGGTACCGGTACCGCGACATCCTCAATAATGACGGTGGTCCCGGTCGCCCGCGCCGAGCCGACCGAGGGGAATAACCCCTGCCGAATCGCCCACAGTTGGGTAAATTCTTCGGGCCGGTCGGTGAATTGAAACGGCAGCAGGGTCGGCGTGAGCAGCAGCGCCGCCGTAATCAGCTCAACCTGAGCAGTCAGCGTGGCGGCATCCAATGCCCGCGTTTCGACCAGCAGTGCGGCAGCGGATTCGGGCAGGGTCTTGAAATACGGCGGCATTCCGGCCTTGTTTTCCACCGAGCGAATCGAGGCGCGATCCATCAACTCCACCGCCGCCACTGGCTGGGTTTTCAGCGCCGCAACCGCGATGCAGGCGGTTTGAATGTCGGGGAAAATCATCAACGCCGTGGCTTTGTGGCTGTGTTCCTCCACCGTGCGGTAGGTGATTTCGGCGATAAAGCCCAGCGTGCCTTCCGAGCCGATCATCAAATGCTGGAGAATTTCAAACGGGTCTTCAAAATCGACCAGCGCGTTGAGGCTGTAGCCGCAAGTGTTTTTAATCTTGAACTTGGTGCGGATGCGTTCAGCCAGTGCCGCATCGTTCCGGGCGCGTTGGCCGAGTTCGGCGAGCCGATCCAGCAGTGTGGTGCCGTGACTGGCGCGGAAAGCGTCGCGGCTGGCAGCATCATTGGTATCCAGTACCGCGCCATCGGCCAGCATCACCCGCATACTTTTTAACGTCTGGTAGCTGTTTTGGGCGGTGCCGCAGCACATACCGCTGGCGTTGTTGGCGGCGATGCCACCGATTTGGCAGGTGTTGATGGAGGCGGGATCAGGGCCGATTTTGCGCCGATATGGGGCGAGATAGCGGTTAGCGTGACCGCCGATTAAGCCCGGTTGCAGGCTGATGGTGGCGGCATCGGGGCCGATGTTCCAGCCGCGCCAGCCATCGCCCAGTTGTAGCAACACCGAATCGGTGACGGCCTGGCCGGACAGGCTGGTGCCCGCCGCGCGAAAGGTCACTGGCGTTTGGTGGCGGTGAGCCAGCTCCAGAATCCGCCGCATTTCCTCCTCGCTGTCCACCTTCACCACCAGCTTGGGGATGAGCCGGTACAAGCTGCCGTCGGTGCCATAAGCGAGGGTGCGTAGCGGGTCGCTAATCAGACGCGCCGCCGGAATAAAAGCTTGCAGATCGTGGTGGAGCTGCTCGTGAGCCGTTGCGGGCATGGCTTTGTCCTTCTTCTTGGTGGTTGGCGCGCCTTCAGTGCGGCGTGTTATATTTTTATTGGAATATATTATTTCTGCTCAATAAGGCTATAAAACCTGACATAACAATAACTATCGTTATTAACTTCATAGCTATCGGGCGATAGATAAATCGGAACGTTTTGCGCCCAGCTCCAAAATAAATAGAAAGCGTATTAGCGCCGTCTTTGAGGAATACCCAATAGATCAGAGCCAACCATAAGAATGTTTGAATTCCAATAGCTAGTTGCTTTTGAGGTGATGGCCAATCCAAGAATTGAAGGGTGGCCTTAGAGCCAAGGGAGAGTTGTAGAATCCAGAGAATTAACGATGGTATGAGAATCCATAAAACCATTGTCGTGGCAAAACTTCTAATGTCTTTTTCTGAAAAAGTGCTAGGGCTTACGTACTTACGTAGACGCAACCACATAGAGAGTCCGCCACCGATACCACACCATAGACCGCAAATTAACCAGAAATATCGTTCCATATAATAAAATTTCCTTAGCAATCATCAAGAACGAGCACAATCAACTCCTTCGGCCCATGCACCCCAAAGGTCAGCACCAATTCAATATCAGCCGTCTTGGACGGGCCGGAAATCAATAACGCATTGGTCGGCATTCCTTCGGCCCAGTGTTCTTGAAGGATGGCATCCGTTAAGGAAGGGTGGATTTTGGATGCTTCCAGCACGGCGATATGCACGGCTGGAGCTAATGACATCAAGCGCGGCTCGTCGGGCGTCGGCCATAGAATCAACGCCCCGACATCGGCCAGACCGCCTTGCGTGGAGGTGATACCCGCGTCGATGTTGAACAACTGCTCCTTGCAGTCCTCGACGCTTTGCTCGTAGGGCACCAGCGGCGGCAGGCCGTCTTCCCAAACTTCTGCCAGCGCTGCGCCAATCGCGGTATGCGGTGCATACAGCAAGCCGTTTAGCGAGCGACAACGCAACGCGGTCTTGAGCGCACTGAGCCAGTCACGACGGTCGGTCAGAATCACCTCGGCGTGCATCGCTTCCATACGCTGTTTCAGTTGCGCCACCTTTTTGGCCTGATCAAGCGCGGGTGCGGGCGGCGCTTCCGGCTCCACGGCGACCGGCGGTTGTAAGCTGACCGTCCGTAAGCGAGCGAGAATGTGGGCGCGGGCGTCACTCATCGCGAATCCCCTTTTCTTTGGCCAGTACGTGCAGGCTCTTGGTGGCGAAGGAGGGCAGGGCGCGGGATTGGCCCCACTGCTTGATGATGCCCACCGCCGGCAGTTTCGGCAGTTGCGGGCCGATGACGCCTAACAGCTTGGCGTTGAGCGCATTAATCCACGGGGTGGCGTTGCTAAAGGCCCAGCCTTTCCAGGTCAGGCTTTCAGTCGCATTCAGCTTGTAGCCGTGATCCTTCACGGAGTGAGCGGTTTCATCCTTGTCGTACGATTCGTTACGCAAGCGGCGCAGAATGTCGGTAATCGGAATCTTGACCGGACAGACCTCCTCACACGCGCCGCAGAAGGTCGAAGCCGTGGCCATCGCCCCGGCATTCTTCAAGCCTTCGATTTGCGGGGTCAGAATCGAGCCAATGGGGCCAGGATAAACGTAGCCGTAAGCATGGCCGCCGAGCCGGGTATACACCGGACAGTGGTTCAAGCACGTACCGCAGCGGATGCATTTCAACGTGTGGCGCAAATCCGGGTCGGCCCAAATTTTGGAGCGGCCATTGTCGAGCAGCACCAGATGCACTTCCTTGGGGCCGTCCTTCTCACCCGGCTTGCGCGGTGAGCTGATCATGTTGAAATAAGTGGTAATCAACTGGCCAGTCGCGGAACCGGTCAGCAGCCGCAGCAACGGCGGCACGTCCTCCAGCTTTTCCACCACTTTTTCGATGCCCATGATGGCGATATGCACCGGCGGGGCGGTGGTGCACATCCGGCCATTGCCCTCGTTTTCCACCAAGCACAGCGTGCCGGTTTCGGCCACCGCGAAATTCACCCCGCTGACGCCGATTTCACCGGCGAAAAACTTCTCGCGTAACACCTGCCGGGCGATGGCGTTCAGCTCCTCGACCACTTCGGTATAAGGTGTATTGGGGATTTTTTCGTGAAACAGCGTGGCGATTTGGTCGCGGTTTTTGTGGATGGCGGGGACAATGATGTGGGAGGGTGTTTCGTGTTCCAGTTGAATGATGTACTCGCCCAAATCGGTTTCCAGCGCCTCGATGCCGCGCTCATCCAGGAAATGGTTAAGGTGGATTTCCTCGGACACCATCGACTTGCCCTTAATGACGCGGGTGGCGTGATGGCGCTGGATGATGTCAAGACAAATGGCGTTGGCCTCTGCCGGAGTTTCCGCCCAATGCACCTGAATCCCGTTTTCAGTGCATTTCTGTTCCAGCCGCTCCAGCAATTCCGGCAACTGCCGTAGAGCACGTTGGCGGATGGCATCGCCACGTTCCCGCAGTTTCTCGAACGCCTCGACATCAGAAAACAGGGTACGGCGACGCATCCCCAGCGTGTCCATCGCCGCCCGGAGATTGCGGCGCAATTGACCATCGCCCAGCGCCTTTTTGAAATTCTTGGGAAAATCGACCGCGATTTCAGTCATTGGGTGCGCTCCAGCAGGAACTCGGCGACATGCTTAGCGGGAATCGGGCTATTGCGATGTTTCAACGCGCCGCCAATGTGCATCAGGCAGCCGTAATCGCCGGACAGCACCACCGACGCGCCGGTTTGTTCGATGTCTGCCACCTTGTCCGCCACCATCGCCGAGGAAATATCAGCCTGCTTGACTGAGAACGAACCACCGAAACCGCAGCATTCGCGCTCGCGTTGCAATTCGATCAACTCGACCTGTTGCAACTGGCGCAATAAGGCTTTGGAATGCTCAATGACCCGCATTTCCCGCAGGGCGCTACAGGAAGAGTGCCAAGTGACTTTGGTCGGCTGACCTTTGTCCTGGAGTTTCAGATCCAGCACCTTGACCAGAAATTCGCTCCACTCAAACACCCGGCCAGCGAAGCGTTGTGCCTCGGCGGCTTCAGGCTGGTCGGCGAATAGTTTGGGGTAGTGGTGTTTCAGCATCCCGCCGCAGGAACCGGAGGGAATGACAATCGGATAATCCTTGGGAAATGCTTTGAGCTGTTGCCGGGCGACCTTGCGGGCTTCCTCCGGAAAACCGGAGTTGTAGGCAGGCTGGCCGCAGCAGGACTGGCTTTGCGGGTAAATGACCTCTATCCCTTCCCGCTGGAGTAGCGCCATCGCCGCCATACCGGCTTGGGGAAAACACAGATCAATCAAGCAGGTGCCGAAAAAATACACCTTCTCAGGACGAGTGGGCATATCTCACCTTCTCCAAACTTTCGTGGTGGTAGTGCGCCTGCTGTCAAGCCGCGACTGGCAGACAAGGCGCAGAGTCTTATTGCTTCTTAATTATTGTAGTGGTTATGACCGAGCCGGTAGGGAAAGGCTTTGGTAAGATGGTCTGACCAATTTATAGCAGCTTGAATTTTAGAATGCAACATCTTGGTCATGTGGTCTGACCAAAAAATTTGCTACTCTGTCACAAGAAGCGTGGAGGACGTGAGCGACGGCATGTTTTAAAATGATGACGCATTGCACAATCAAAACGTCGTACAGGATTCCTTGAGCTTGAGTGACAAAAAAATGCACTACGAAACGATCAATCCCCCAAAAGTCTCAGACGCCATTGTCAGTCAGATTGAGCACCTGATTCTGGAAGGTGTGTTGAAGCCCGGTGAGCGGTTGCCACCGGAGCGGGAGCTGGCGCAGCAATTGAACGTCTCTCGCCCATCCCTGCGTGAGGCGATCACCACCTTGAAATCGCGGGGCTTGCTGCAAAGTCGGCGTGGTGGCGGCAATTACGTCGTGGATGTGATCGCCCCTGCCTTGACCAACCCACTGATTGAGCTTCTAAAAAATAATCCCAAGGCCATGTTCGATGTGCTGGAGCTGCGCCATGCCCTGGAAGAGGTCGCAGCCTATTTTGCCGCGCTGCGTGCCACTGATGCGGATCGAGAAATCCTGCGCTGTCGCTTCAATGCGCTAGAGGCAATCCAACACGGCTCGCGTGAAGCCCAGCACGATGCCTTGATCGACGCCAGTTTTCATCTCGCCATCGCCGATGCTTCCCACAATGTCGCGCTGATCCATGTCATGCGGGGTTTGTTCGATTTGCTGCTGAGTAATATCTGCCGGTCGCTAGAGCGGCTTTATACCCGCGAAGGCAGTTATGAGGTGATTCACTCCCAGCATCAGGCGATTTTGAATGCAGTGATGGCCCGCGATGCCGAAGCCGCCCGGCAAGCAGCCCATGTCCACCTGTCTTATGTCGAAACGACCTTGCAAGATATTGATGCAGAAGCCAGCCGCCAGGAATTATCACAACGTCGTCTGGACAGTTTGCGGGCGTTGGAGGCAAATACGAGTACCTTTTAAAGGCGAACATGCTCAGTTGACTATGATCCATCAACACTATTTTCAATCCCGCTTGGTGATGTCTCGCCGGGTCGATGTCTGGTATTCGCCGGTCAGTAAGCTGCATGGGGGTGCGCGACATCCGGTCATCTACATGCACGATGGGCAAAACCTGTTCGACCCCACAGCTTCGTTTATTGGCGTCGATTGGGGCATCGGCGAGGCCATGGCTCGGTTACAGCGGAAAAGCAGCGCGTTGGACGCGATAGTAGTGGGTATATGGAACACGCCGCTGCGTTGGCGGGAATATATGCCCAACCCATCGCCGGGCCATCAAGAGCCGCTGCCGTGGCTGACGCAATTTAGCGAGCAGGCCGGTGGAGAACCGCTCTCAGAGGCTTATCTGCAATTTATAGCAAAACCAAATAGGGTTGATTATTATGAAGGGATGAGTTACTCACTGGATTTTCGTCGTAAAGTGCTAGAGGTCCGGCAACGGGAGGGGTTAT
>Ga0056914_10000793_pt1 | contig 24856 bp, 27 predicted proteins | sample TNRBio252014_DNA_FD_55168 | JGI IMG/M metagenome (GOLD analysis project Ga0056914, IMG submission 55168) | Wastewater treatment Type I Accumulibacter community from EBPR Bioreactor in Madison, WI, USA - TNR Reactor_6/25/2014_ DNA | ecosystem: Engineered > Bioreactor > EBPR > Anaerobic-Aerobic >...
TCTACGGGAGTTATGCCTATCAGAAGAATACGGATGAAACCACCGGCGCGGATGCGGGCTACTCACCCCACCACCTGGCCTTGATCCAATTCAAACACCAAACCGGGCCGTGGTTGTTTTCGCTTCAGGGGCGCTATGTTGGCGGGCGTGATCGGCTGGCGGAAGACCCTCTGCCCCGCGCCGCCACCTATGGGTTCGTTGATGCACTGGTTCGCTATCCTTTGTCTCCGGGTCTAGAGATCGGCATGAACGTTCGTAACTTGTTTGACAAGCGCGTGGAGGATGCACGAGCCGGCACCGGATTTCCTATCGATTTGCCCTTATCGGGCCGGACGGTTTATTTCAGCCTGACCCAAGCGTTTTAGGCGCATTGTCAACAAGGGGGCCGATCCGAAGCAGCCCGCGCTTTTTCCCGGTCTCGGCATCCACAATATCCATCGCTTCATACAAACGTGCTGTTGGAACCAGAAATGGGCGGTATTGATCCAGCACATCCAACACAAACACCAAATCGTTCGCCTTCAAATAGCCACCGATAGGCGAATGATGACCGATACTCACGCCAAAGAGCGGGCGGCGATTGAAATTGATGAGGTAGCGAAATTGCGGATCGTTGGCGTGTTCCAATTCCGCGCGAAATTCCGCCAGTGTCAAATCCCGCAAGACCGTTATTTCGGCCGCTGCATTATCCCGAATCAAATCCGCCATTTCATCCAGAGTAATACCCATGGTTCGAACTTTCCAATAACTCACTTTGGAATGATCAAAGAGATTACTCTGAGTAAAGCCAGGCCTATCGATAGAATGGAGTAAGTTTGTTACAGTAGCTGGCCCGCAAAATGCCTCGTTGATTTGGTATTCAAACGGACCTTTGTAGTGCTGAGCCACGGGTAGTTGCCAGGCAGCGTCAAGCAGGGCTGAATCTTGATAGTAAGGTTCGTTCGCGATGGAATCGACCGGCGTGGATGGAGAACTGCAAGCCGCCAGCCAGAGGATCAGCAGAATCGTGATGAAATCATTCCAGATTGACTGCCTTTTCATTGAAAATCCTCATGAAAGTCACTGTGATGGTCGCTCCAGTGGACCGGTTATCGGATAAGCTTCACGATTTCCTGCCTGCCTTACAGGGATGAAACCCACGTCACACTGGATTCGCTGGCTACTCATCATTTTTGTCTTGCTCTTTTGGATGGCGAGGGCATCCACAGGCGTACTCGTCGTCTATCCCGACGCCAAAGAACCCTATCAACAAGCCTTTGAACAGATCATGACCGGCTTGGCCGTAATGGTGAAAGAGCCAGTTCAACGGCAAAAGACGAGCGCGACAACAACACCCGCCGAGCTGCGAAAATGGTTAGAGATCGCCGATCCATCGTCAACAGTGGTCCTGTTGGGAAAACTCTCTCTTGATCTTTATCTACAATCAAGCAGCACTCGTTCGGTGGTGGTCAGCGCCGTCGCCGTTATCCCGCAACACCCGCGCATTTCCGGGCTGAGTTTAATCACCGACCCCGCCCTGTATCTGGAGGTGCTTCGGGAGATACAGCCCAACCTTCAACGAGTGATCGTTTATTATAATGACACTGATCGTCAAGGAATTGAACGACTTGAGCGCGCGGCCAAGGGCTTGGAGGTGGAGAGTATTCCCATCACGAACCGGGCGGATTTGACCTACAAAGTCGGCCAAACCCTGGAACGGAAGGATTGGAAAACCACTGTGCTGTGGTTTCAGCACAGCACCCTTAGCCTGAACCCGGACTTGCTGTTTGAGTATGTCGTCAAGGAATCCTGGGAGCGCGATATTATGGTCGTCTCCGAAACGCTCGCGCAGGTCCGGGGCGGTTTCCTGCTGGCGTTTTATACTGACTTTGAGCAATACGGCCAGGAGTTAGGCGAATTTATCCAACGACAAGCGAAATCCGATAAAGCCATCATCGAATTCAGCCACCGCAGCGCACTCGCGCTCAATATCCGAATGGCCCAACACTTGGGCCTCACGCTCCCCCTGTCGCTAATCCAACAGGCGAAACGGATTTTTCCTGAACCCTGAGCGCCTTACCTATGACCTTTTCCCAGCCTTCGTGGAGTTTACGTCAAAGTTTGATCGCCGTTTACCTGTTCGGCACCCTCTTTATGCTGAGCGGAATGATCCTGGTGGTCAAAGATCGGCTCTCATCTTACTTTACAGAAGACTTGATTACCTACGGACAAGCGGTGGCCGAACGACTGGCCAGCGACGCACGCTTACCCCTTGAATTGAAAAAGCGCGAAAGCGCTCAATCGCTTCTTGATGCCATCCGCCCGTACCCCAATGTCGCCAGTCTTTATCTTCGTTCGATAGATGGAGAAATCATCGCCTCAATCGGCATTCCAGCGTCCTCGATGAGACCGATGCAGTCGATTTCAGAGCAAACCCGCTTTTTGAATGAACCTGACCAGATCGTGTTGAAAACCGAAGTGCGATCTTCTGTTGAAAATCACTCGGATTCCTTTGGTCTCCAGTTTGACGGCCAGGCGACGACCTCGCCACAAAAAACCGGCGAGATTGAATTGGTGCTGAGCAAAAATAACCTGGAAAAAATGCTTCACCGTATTAATGAATATATTCTATTGATACTCATGAGCGGGATGACAGGTTTAGTAATTATCCTGGTGGTATTTCTGCGGAAGCTCACTAAGCCCATCAAAGAACTGGCGCTTGCGATGAATAATCCAGTCAGCCTGACTGAATTTCGGCCTGTTGAGGTGCAGGGGGTTCGAGAGAGCCGCTACATCGGCCACGCCTTCAATACGCTCATGGCCAAATTGCAAAAAAATCACCTTCAGCTTCTCGAAACGAATACGGAAAACGAACGCTTAAACCGGAAATTGACGCAAACCGTTCACGAACAAGTCGCTGAGCTGGAAGCGCAAAAAGCCGAGCTAAAAACGCAAAACATACAGTTGGAAGAGGCTCATCGCCAGGCGCAAGTCGGCAGTGACGCAAAATCCCAGTTTATCGCGCAGATGAGCCATGAGATTCGAACCCCTCTGCATGGGATGATTGGCCCGCTGTCACTGCTGCAAAAAACCGCTTTAACTGACCGACAAAAAAGCTTCCTGCTCATGATCCAGGAAAGCGCCCAACGCCTGCTACGGGAAATGGAAGCGATTTTGGAGTTCTCAAAGCTGGAAGCGCATCAGTTCAAATTGAATGAAGCACCTTGTGATGTGCGAGCTGTCTTACAAAATACCCTCATCCTGTTTACGGAACGGGCACAAGCCAAGAAGCTCGCGGTGCATCTAGTGCTAGAACCGAATCAACCCTTATGGGTTTACACGGACGCCAGCCGTATCGAGAGAATCGTGTCGGTTTTGCTCGATAACGCCATTAAATTCACCGCCCAAGGCCAGATCACCATCAAAGCCTCCTATAAGAATCGGCCTAACGGTCGCGTTCACTTGTATTTACAAGTAGAAGATACTGGCATCGGTATTACCCAGGAAGATCAAGCCATCATCTTCGAGCAGTTTATTCAGGCGGATTCTTCAACCACCCGCCGCTACGGCGGCTCCGGCCTGGGTCTATCCATCGCCAAGCAATCGGTGGAACTGCTGCACGGAAAAATCCGCGTCGTCAGCCAGTCCGGTTTGGGTGCCTGCTTCCAACTCGTCTTGCCGCTAGTCACCTGTTCCTCACCACCGGCCACCCTTGACTCTAAGAGTGAGAATGCCGCCTCCGCCCCGCTGGATTCACTTCCTCCTCAGCCGCGCATTTCTCAAGACGAACCGATTTCGGAACGCCCGAAAGTGGTCAATTTTCGCGGTGGTGCGCGAGTTTTGGTGGTGGATGACGACCAAACGAGTCGCCTGTTTGCCCAATTCTCCATCATGGGAATGAATGCCGAAGCTGTCACTGTCACCAACGGCGAAGATGCGCTGATGGCGTGTGCCCAGCAATCCTTCGATCTGATCCTGATGGATATTCGCATGTCGGACATGGACGGTCTGGAAGCGACCCGGCAGATTCGACAAATCACCGGACCTAACCAGCACACACCGATCATCGGCCTAACCGGCGACGCCCTGAAGTTCGAAAAGCAGGATTGGCAGGCAGCCGGAATGAACGAGGTCTACCAAAAGCCGCTCACTGATGACCGCCTGATTGAGGTATTTGAAAAATGGCGGAAACGGCCCTCCAAAGAAAGGCCGCTGGCGGCTTTCTTAAGAGATCGCTCTCGTGGACGCTAATTCGAACCCCATCGATTTCGGTTGCTTTGCCCTCTTTCAGCACAAACCCGCTGCCACGCGGCAGGTGATTGAGAGTTTTATCCACTCAGCGCTGGATTATCTCGACAAGATCGATACCGGCATTAAAAATCAGGACGCTAAGACCACCAAAGACGTCCTTCATGCTCTGGCTGGGTCTGCTTTTCATGTCGGCGCAACGCAACTAGCGGAACACGCCCAACGGCTTTTCGAGGCAAAAGGGGAATCAACCCTTCCCACCGCTGAGGATTTGGATCGCTTGATCCAGGATTACCAGCGTGCTCGCACCCTCCTTCAGTGCTTTATCGATGATTTACCTAAGCAAGATACCTTACACGACGCGAAGCCGACGTCCCCAAAAATCATTCTATTGATTGAAGATAATGTTGACTCGCGCCTGGCGGTGCGCCTGGCGTTAGAAGATCATTATCATATTTTAGAAGCGGCAACCGGTCAGGACGCCTTAAAGATACTCGAACAGGAACGGATCGACCTTGCCATCATTGATTTGAATCTGGGCCACGCCCAGGACCACTCTCCATCGGGTTTTAGTCTGCTGAGCCGCCTCAAGAACGACCCGCCAGCGATTGTCTATACCGTCGATCAGCGCGTGACCTCCATCCGAAAAGCGGTGGCCACCGGAGCGCGAGGTTATGTCACTAAATCATCGGGTCTACTCAACTTATACGCCGCCGTAGAAGTCGCGTTGGCCGATTCAGCAGCGCGGTCGAGCAGAAAGCCCAAAACCCTCGCCGTCGCTACCGGTTGGTTGATGGCGACCTACCAGATCACCCAAGACCTAGCCCAGGCGCTATTAGAAAAGATTGCGACGGAACAGCGTGCTCAGCAAATTGACATTGCTCATGAAATTATAGACCGCCACCAGTTTGATATCGATCTTAGAACTTACATTGCAAGTTCAACTACCCCTTCGCTGGTCAAAAAAGATTGACTGTCTGTTATAGACCTACTACCCTAAAAAAGCGGCTTGGGGAGTCGGAGGGAGGCCGCCGGACTTGAATCCATCAAGGACGCCCTGGTAAGAGATGCCCGCCACCAGTCACACTGGACCGGCATTTCACCCATAACGCGGTTTGAATCGCTTGGGGAAATCGCCCGCGCCGTTGCCTTTCCACTGAGTGGAGAGCCATCGGACCGCCCCACTAGGCCAATAGGCTGCCCGCCACCGTTTCCACGGACCGGCAGTTGAGGCCGGTCGTCCTGAAAGAAAAGCAGCACGGCTGTCGTACCTGGAAAAGACTGAGGTTTTTTTAAAGTCTGCCTAAGCAGAGCGTTGTGCTATCCGATATTTTTCGGCGCTTGCTTGGGGTACGGGTATGCTCGCTTTGCTTTCAGGTGAACGGATGAAATTCGAGTCGTTTCGTGATTTTCCCGCATCTTCCATTGTCTTTTTTGGGTGTGCTCTTAAGCGTACACCTAAGCTGTTGAGCGTCCAGCTCCCTTATTGCCGGGTTAGCAAGTCTTCTACTTGCCGTTGTGTGCAAAACGGCTATCATAATGGGCATGACAGCTTAAAGGCGGCCCCCACCGTTTTTGACGGTGAGGACCTGACCACCACTGCAAAATAGGTGCAATCATGGCTACTCACCGCTTAAAGGAGACGGCGCTTGCGCCGGATCACGCTTTTCAAACGGTCATCCGTGTACTGGAAGCCGTTGACGCCCTCCAGGCCCGCCACCGCCCGATCACGCCTGATGCTCTGTCCCGGTTTGTCTGTACCCAGTCGGCCGCGCCGCGCCCGACGCTGGCCCAGATCCAAAACGCCTTGGTGCAAATTCAGTGCTGGCGTGAGCAAATCCTGACACGCGACGTACTCTGTCACCGCCGCCAACTGATCGCCTTACGCAGCCAATTGTCTGCACAAGCGCGGGTCTTGGCCGAAAATCAGGCGTACCTGGAGCAGATGCTGCGTGATGCCAATACGATCTTACAAAACAACCTAGGCCATTGCCATCGTGCGCCTCTGGAACCAGCCGTTGGCAGTCAACAGACGTTTCAGTAACTGCCGATTCAGTCGTTACGATGCGAACCGGCTATGCGCTGTCGGTGTGTCCTACCCGTTGTCCAGGGATGCCTGTTATGCGCCTGTGTGTTTCGTCTCGCAACGTGTCTGGCCCTTGCAAAAGCCATTTGCCGAAAGGCTCATTAACCACTATCCTTGAAACGGTTTATTGACCTTAATGAGGTAGCGCACCCAGCTTATAACATAGCCCAACACCCCGCCCTAAAGTGCAAAATCCCCGAATCGTTTCCGACCGGGGATTCAGCGGGGGGAACCTTACAAACTGTCATCCAAAGATCCGCTAAGGACAACAATCGGGAAACCTCAGATGTTCTCGATTATAGCGGTTCCCTGACAGCTTGCAAGGCCCCCACAGAGGCTTATTGACTTTCATTTCAGGGGAACTGCCATGCACGCCTGTCTGTATGACCCGCGAGCTTGCTCGCTTTCATCGGTTGACTGGTCTCAAACCGGCCAGATTCTGTTCGATCACTGCTGTCCTCTGGGCTTGTAGCGCGCTGCCGTTTTCGCTGGCACCGCACGTCGGCCATGTTGCCCGAAGTGCCCCTTTCATCGGCCAGCCCGCTCGCTGGGGCGGGTGCGTGGCCGTCTGTCGGCCTAGCCCCGATTTCACGGGTCTTGGTGGTCGGTGGCAACCGCTGTGGTCATCAGCCCGCCGCCCCCCGCTTTCACCAAATCCACCTGCCCACTGATGCCAACCCGGCGCGTCCGGCGCTTATCACCAAAGCCATCAGCCAACTCCGTCACTACTACCAAACCCCCCGGCAAGCCTGCTGGGATGACTTAAGTCAAGGAGAACGTCACCATCGCCTGAGCCGTCAGCTTGATGCGGCCGGTGGGCCAAACACCGCAACTGGTCAGATCGTGCGCGCTAAGCTGGCCTGCTGGCGACAACAGCGCAGTGAACGTCGCGAATCTCTCATCGCTGTGCTCAGTCTGATGTTATATTATACCGACATCTTAAGTTTAAAAGTCGCCATTCCCCGCGGCCCCGACTGGCTGGGTCTTAGCGCCCCCTGGATCGCTCAGCAGACCTCACTCTCGCTGTCACGGGTCAAACGTGCCCTGGCTACACTGGCCCGGTGTACACTTCTTATAAATACCGGGCGAGGACGCCAATTCGACCGGCGGCGACGCTGCTGGGTGGGCACGGGCTGGGGGCCGGTGCGGCAGTTCTCCTTCCGTTTCATTCAGGCATTGGGGTTGGCCGTCTCCTGGCAACAGGCCCAGCGGAAAGCCCGCAAATCCCAGTCACTCGCGAAAGCAAGCGGACAAATGACCGCTCAGATCCCCGCTACTCAACCGCCGTTACCGATACTGACAGCGCATGCGCAACAAGCTCACGCGAAGGCCCTTCGCCAACAGATCAAACCACCGGCTACTCCTACCACGCCGACCGATATTGAAAAGAGCCGCCGCCTGGCGGCGCTGGCTGCTCAAGGCTTGAGTCTGACCGAGATTCGCCAGCGCCTGGACGAAGCGGCCCAATCACCCTAACTTTCTTTAGCAGTGCCCCAGACCGACTACTGACCCTCCGGCGTTCTGCCGACACCACCCTGTTGCCACTTGCTGACTCAAGTCGTTTTTACTCCCCATTTTTTATCTTTAAAACCTTCTCTCAGCATCTCTTTTGGCCTTGATCCCGTCGGCTCGACCTTCTACGAATGACTTCTGATCCGATCCCCACAAAGCGAGCCGTTTTCGCTTCAAATTAAGTGTTCTTATGAAAAAGTCTAACCTCTTGAACAGAAAAGTGCTCACCCAAGAGATTCGTCACAAAATTCCAGCCATCACGTCATCTACCCCGGTTTCAAAAATAAGTGTGCTAATGGGTCCTATTAAGTGGTCGCTAAAATCAGGTTATTTATTAATCGGTTTTTTTATAAAAACTTCGCAAAAACGATGCTGACCGTGCTGCAGCAAGAGCCTGAATCCGCAGGAAACCGGTCAGATCAAACAGACCCAGCGGGGAAAAAGAAAGGAGATTTGCTACCATTCCATCGAATGGTTAACAAGAGACAGAATCTGTGTGAGTACTTCTGACAAGCAGGCAGTCAATGCCGTTCATCACGTGCTGATGGAGCGCTTTCCCAACGCTTTTCCAAAAAACTATGATCAGATCCTTCCTTTGAAGACCGGTATCCATGCCGATCTTGTCGAGCGCCTGCCCGACATCTCCCCGACCCTGCTACGACGCGCCCTAGCCAATCATACGAGCCGTGCTGGTTATCTGTTAGCGCTGATCCATCATCGCGGTGATCGGCGCTACGACCTGGACGGACAGCCCGCAGGGATTGTGACACCCGATGAACGGACAGCCGCTCAGGCCCGACTGGATGCCACCACCCAGCGGGGGCAAGCCAAAGCCGAGCGCGTGCGAACCCATAAGGCACGCGAAGAAAAGCGTCGCCAGCAACGCGAGATCGAACGGAAAAACCGCGAAGCCAAAGCGGCCCGTAAAGCCGAGCATGAACGTATCCAACAGAAGATTGCGGCCCGTAAGGCCCTGTTGGAAGCGCAGGGTATTAAAGTGGAATCTCGCTCAGAACGAAAGCGACGGCTGGCGCGAGACGCCGCTGAGCGTGCAAGAGCGCGCCTTACACTGGATACGCCCGTCCTGCCCCAAGCCCGCCCTCAGCCGCCGCCATCCGACAAGCCCCCCTCTCAGCCTTCCCCAGTACGGCTCAAACCATTGCCCGATTCCGCTGAGCCTATCCACCAGAGGCCTGTCTCTGTTGAGTTTAAAAAGCGGCGGCGTATCATTCCGCCGAATGAAAAATGAATAACAATAGGCGTTATGCAGCTGGCGGCAGGATGTAAGGTAGATTGCAAATAAGCTTGGATCGCGGGGCGGATAATAGCGAGTTTGGTGCCAAACCAAACCAAACCAAACCATGATCCAGGGTGGCGCTCTAACCGTCGTAGCACGTGCGACATGATCGGCAATAGCTTATCCAAAGCATGTGTCGAAACCGATAAAAGGCTTGGGGCCATTGCTGATTTATTTGAGAAAAGAGAAAGGGATACGTATGGCTGACTGTCGTGATCAGAACGTGCCCGAACGGAGTCTGCAAGCGGCTTGGCTTTGCCTACATGGTGGGGCGGTTTTCCGGCAGTGGGTGGATTTACCGCATGGAGAGAGAATGGCGTTTTTAATGAGGCGTCGTGAGTTTCACATCGCACGGTTGCTGGAAGATTATTGCCCGCGTTGCAATCAACCGTTTACGGTGTCAGCGGCGCAGGCGGCCTCTTCGCAAGGCGGTAGGGTCGCCCTCCATTGAGCGAGTCGACTATGACGGAGACGAATGAATCGAAAAACCCGGCAGCCCCTGCGACTGTGGTATTGCCCCTGGCCGAGTTGTTTCCCTTGTGCTTTAGCTGGGAAAACCCCCAGCCACTCAAGCGCAAGATTCATCAGGATTTGATGAACCTGGGTTACGATAAAGTCCTCGTGAAACGGTCGCTAGGACGCTACTGTTCACGGGCACGTTATGGCTACCGTGTCCGAGCCGGTACGATGCGGGTAGATCTGAACGGTCAACACGTCGGCATGGTCACGGAGGAGGAAGCGGATCAGATGCGACATGCCCGCCAACAGCACGCTGAGCGCCAAGCCCGCGCGCAAGCCGTTCTTCCCGTTCCTGAAACCCGTCTGCCAGAGGATCACCTTGTGCCCGGTCGCCTCGAATTAAATGTGAAGTTTTCAGACTTACCCAAACCGCTTGCCGTCCAGGGCGGCATGAAAATCGGCATTCAAACCGGGGAGGGGGTCGTTACCGCTATCCTACCCGTTAAGCTGTGGAAGAAGCTTGAACAGGCGGCGAAGGATTATCCGCAGTGGGTGGCTGCACTCAGTGGGTCACTGGATCGCTTTAAGGAGGGCGAAGTCGCCATTAAGCATCCTGCACTTCAGATCTTTGAGAAGAAACCCAAACCCGCAGCCGATTCTCTCGCCTCGGTGCCAACAGCTGTTGCAGCGCTCTCTACCGTAGAGGCAACACCGCCAACCCCCGTCGAAGCTCAACACAGCCCAACCGAGATTCGCCCCACACTTCGCTTGAAAAACAAAAGTCAGAAAGCCGGGTAGGGAAGCTTTGAAATCGCCTGCGTAAGGCGAGCGGCAGTATTTCTTCTACAGCGGATCAGCGACGCCAGTCGATGGCCACCGTGGGCCACCCCGGTTTGCCCTACCAGATTCCGGATAGCCAAATCATTACTGAACTGAGCCAGATCTTGATCAGCATCATACACAGGGCCAAAGGACAGAAGTTTCGCGCGGTGGCCGTCATGGCTTGCGAGATCAAGTCATACCCTGGCAGGAGCAGATCGAAACGGTTAGCGACGACAGTGACTTGCAGGACATCTACAACAGCGAATGTCAATTGTTTTATGTCGTTTGCACCAACGCCCGGGATTCTTTACTGGCCAAGGGTATCACATCAGCGTCGGAGTTCTTAAGCGATCTGCAAGGCGAGGTTTTGTAGGGCACCCCATCTTGCATGAATGCTTTATCTTCTGGAAATCCCAAACGCTGGGTAGTGAAGATGGCCGGTGTCGCTGGGGGTAGACCTCGCCATCAATCGAAATCCAGTCCTTGATAGTGCTCCGGCGTTAGGCCAAAGCGTTCCAGCAGTCCTTCGCATTCGGCGAGCGTATGGTATCGAAATGTAATGACTCCACGCCCTTTAGGGCTGGAGCGGATTTTCACTGGCGTTGCAAAGTATTCTGTAAGGATACCTTCCAAGTGTGCAATATTAGTCTCTTGAAAAGCTTTTGAAGTCTGACCCGCCTTGTTTCCCGCAATTGCTTCCTCAAGACGGCGTACTGTCCAACCTTTCGAAACTGTCATTTTCGCCAGTTTTGCCTGAACGGGGTGAGGCAAACGGTAAAGCAACCGCCCATGCCCCGCCGTCAGCACCCCGTTTCGAACTAATGACTGCACGTCCGGTAGCAGCTTTAATAATCCCAACGTAAGGTTGATATCTGCCTTCGAGCGGCCTAACAACGCTGCAATGTCTTTCTGGCTGACTGCAAATTCCTGAATCAGACGCTGGAGGCCCTGGGCAGTCTCCATAGGATTCAAATCTTCCCGCTGCAAATTTTCGATAAGCGAAAGCGTGGCCGCCTCACGGTTATCCAGGGCACGAATCACGGCTGGAATCATGGTTTTTTCAGCGCGCGCCGCCGCCAACCAGCGCCGATGGCCCGCCACCAGCTCATAGCGTTGGTCCCCTTTAGGCCGAACCACGACAGGCTGAATCATGCCTACTTCACGGATGCTTGCCGCCAAATCAGCCAGCATCTCCTCGTTATAAGCATCGCGGGGTTGATAGGGACTGGGATCAATCGTATCGATAGCAAGTATTTGCATCTCTCCGGCGGATTCCCAGTCCTGGCTGTCAGCCGATAATCGATGGAGAGCCTGGGGTTTAGAAGCGGAGAGCAGGGAAGGGCGTTTCGTCATGATATACTGGGCACTCTTTAATATTCCAACGGTAGTTTACATGTGTAAACCCTAACAGAACTTCTCCGAGTCGTTCCAAGCTCATTGAGATCATCTCTGATACCGAGAAACGATTTACACGTGTAAACGATCCTATCGAAGCACACAGGTTCAAATTACAGCAATCTATTGAGATGCGGATTATCAGCATTGTTTCGCAAAAAGGCGGAGCGGGCAAGACAACGCTGGCGGTTAACTTGGCAGTCGCTACCTTGGCGTGTGGGATAAAGGGGGTGGTTATCGATACGGACCCTCAAGCTACTGCGTCAAATTGGGGAGATAGGCGCCAAAAAGAATCGCCTTTGGTGATCTCTGCACAGGCGGCTCGGTTACCACAAATTCTCAGAAAGATGGATGAGGAATGCTGGATTTTTATTGATACACCTCCGGCGATCAGTAACACGACAATGGCGGCGGTGAAAGTTGCAGATGTTGTCCTGGTGCCGAGTCGGGCCGCCATTTTTGATTTGGATACGCTGAGCGCAACCCTAGACTTGGTGCATATGGGTCAGCGCCGAGCGGCTGTCGTACTCAATGCGGTGCCCCACCGTGGACCAGACGTGGAAGAAGCGCGCGTAGTCATTGCCGGTTACGATGTCGACGTAGCACCTGTCGGCGTAGGGCATCGCGCCGCATTTCAGCACGCAGCCACCCTAGGATTGGGTGTGACAGAATACGATCCTGAGGGAAAAGCGGCTTACGAAATTCGTGAGTTGCTCAAGTGGGTGCAGTCGCTTGGAGGGTGATGGTGGTCCTTCAAAACACCAAAGTACCCTGAGTTGCTGCCTTGATTAATATATTAAAGACAGCCATCGAAAGGTATATCTTGAAGGTCCATCTGGCTGTAAACATCCGAAGGTGAAACCCAAACCGACGCTGCTTTAGACTGGGTACGGGCCAACTAGACTAGTACTTCACCCACTGTGAACTGACGGGTAGAGGCGCTTGAGTTTGATACGGGCATCTGGGGTAGTGAAGTGCCAGTTGACCGGGTGTGGGCAAGCGTTGCGAGCGTGTTCCCAGGCCGCCACCTCGCGGGTCAGGATGCCGGTGTTGGGGATGCGGCGATTGAGGCATTGCCGACTGAGGACGCTCAGTTCGATCTCGGCGATGTTGAGCCAACTGCCGTGTTTGGGGGTGTAATGCATCTCCAGACGGTTGATGAGCGAGCGGGCGATTGTCGGCTCGAAGGCTTGACGACGCTAATCCTGGCTCCAAGAACGCTTGGCGCACCCGAGACACGGTCGATTCCCCGCAGTTCAGCGCCTCGGCGATCCGCGTGTCGTCCCAGCCCGGCCCACCTTCGCCAACACAAAGCATGTGAAGCCTTCATAGAAACTGCCGCTTTGGCAAGCGCAAATCGACGAAGGGGATCAGATGGCGATTGCTTTTCGGAAACGTATTATTGCCTTGAGCAAGGAAGCGGCCTTTGCCGCGAACAAATATGGCTTAGTGGGTCAGTACGCTCAAGAGGTCTTGATGCTGGCTATTTCGGCGTCGATGAATGCACTTTATAAGACCGGCGTGATTCAGGCCATGATTGTGTAGGAAAATTGCGCAAGAACCCCATTCCACTGAAAGGTGATAGTTCATCAATTGTTCAAGGCTCAATATGGATTCCGGACAGTTGAAGTTGGTGCATTCTAAGGGAGATAAGGAGCTAGACTGAACAGGGACTTGACTGCCGCACCTGCCGGATGACCGAGCGATGATCAACCTCCAAAGCCTGTTGGATGATAACAAGAGTTACGAAACGATCTGTCAGTTGCGCTGGCCAGCGGGAGTCTGTTGCCCGCACTGCGAATCGAGCGAAGTCACGAAGCAAGGGCGAGATACGACCCAACCGGCCCGACAGAAGTACCGGTGTATGTGCTGTCATCGCTACTTTGATGATCTGACCGGGACGGTGTTGGCGGGGCATCATCAGCCGCTACGGGTTTGGATTTTGTGTTTGTATTTGATGGGATTGAACCTGTCGAATGCGCAGATTGCGCAGGAATTGGGGTTGAATCGGGATGATGTGCAGGGGATGACCGAGCAGCTACGCCAGGGCATCGTTACCCGGCAGCCGGAGCCAGTACTGAGCGGTGCGGTGGAATGCGATGAGGTGTACGTGGTCGCCGGTCACAAGGGACATCCGGCGGCGGTGAAAAAAAGGGACGGCGTGGCCGACGGCGGCGTCTGAAAGGGGCGCGAGGACGCGGCACCCTGGAAAGCGAAAAGCCACCGATCTTTGGCATGATGCAACGGGGCGGTCGGGTGGTCATTCGGATGCTTGAAAACGTCCAGCAGGTCACCATTCGGCCACTGATCGATCAATTCATTACGCCGGGAACCCGCGTGTATACCGACGAATACGACATCTATCACCGGTTGCCGGACTGGGGCTTTGATCATCGCACGGTCTGCCACAGCCGGGGCGAATACGCCCGTGACGACGATGGCGATGGTTTCCATGAAGTCCATGTCAACACCGCTGAGGGGTTTTGGTCTCTTTTGCGCTCCTGGCTACGACCCCATCGCGGTATTTCGCAAGAGAAATTACCGCTTTACTTGGGCTTCTTTCAGTTCGTCCATAACGCCCGTATGCGCGGCAAGGGCCTACTCAGACCTCTTTTGGAACTCCTGGTAGCCTGATACCGCCAACTGTCTGGAACCCATATTGAGCCTAATTATTTTGGGCCTATGGTAGCACAGAGGAGAGTAGGATCCCGCTGAGGGAAGTCCATGTTCAGTCTAGCTCCTTATCTCCCTTAGAGTTCACCAATTTAAACTGCCTGGAATCCAGATTGAGCCTACCCCTTTTTCAACAGTTTCTAAGCAGCGTCGTAGCCCCATGAGTCGGCTATAGGCCGGTGCCCCCGGTTGGGCGAGCGGAAATAGGGCGGTTTGTCCGCCCTGTCCGTACTCTACGAGTGCTTGCATAAACCCTAATCCCTGGGCAGCCGCTTCATTTTGCAACACGTCCAAAGACGGTTCCAGCAACGGGCGTGGCAGAAACACCAGACATTTGGCGCGAGCGCGAGTGATGGCCACGTTTAGTCGATTCAAACTGTAGATGAACTCTCCTTCGCGTAAAGCGGTTTCCGGATCGCTTACCCCATAGCTGACGATCACTGTTTGCGACTCCTGTCCCTGCATCTTGTCCACCGTATCTACGAACGGTATGGCCTTCCAGGTACGTCGCTCACTGAGGGCCTGCCGGATGGCGTCGAGCTGGGCGTGGTGAGGGCTGACCACGAACAGGCCCTCGCGCCAGAACGCCCCATCCCCCTCGGCGGTGTCGGGATACGTCGCGCCGCCACGGTCGTGCAGGCGGGCGCGCAATGCCACGGCCAGTCGCGCCACCAACGCGGCCTCGACACGGTTTTCCTGGGCGGCACGCACTCCCTCCAGAACCCCAATCACAAGCGGATATGTCGGGTCGAGCAACCATTCCACGATAGCATCGTCCTCATCAGCGAGTGCGGGGGCGAGCGCAAGAATGACCCTTTGGGTTCGAATCTCCTCCGTAGCTGGCCGATAGCTTTCACCGTACAGCTCCTGTGCGGGAAACCAGCAAAGCGTGTCGTTCATCCGCCAATTGTCTAGCAACGGCCAGGTGTAGGGCTTCTTGGGATTATCCCGCGCCCGCAGGTACGCGAAAATTGAATCGTGTAGGCCCGGCTTGCCATCCTCGCGCTCTGGGTAACTGCCCTGGATGATCGGCGGTAATTGCAGATCATCTCCAGCGAACACCAGCCGTCCCTGTGGTTTGAGACTTGGTAACACCAAGGCTAGCTCGCCGAATTTCATCTGCGAGGCTTCATCCACAATCAATACGTCCAAGGGGGCCATATCGCCGTCCTCGCGAGCCTTGCGGAAACTATAGACCGTGCCACCGATGATGCAATCGACGCCGCTGACAAAATCATCAATCGTTCGCTCCTCCACGGCTGTCAACCCGAGATCCACGCCGCGCTGGGTTATCACAGCCTTTAACTTATAGATCGCAACCAGCGGATCCATAGCGGCGAGTGGCTGCTGTTTGCAGATTTCCAGCAGCAGGTTTTCAATGGCGGCGTGGGTGAAGGCGGTGATTCCGATCCGCAAGGTCCGGCCAGATTGGGCGTAGGCTCTGATCAGCCGTAGTGTCGCCTGGGCTAGGAAGTAGGTTTTCCCGGTGCCGGGCGGACCCCAGACCAAGGTCAGCCGTTGATGGCAGAGATACCGAAAGGCCCGACCTTGGCTCTCCGTCAAGCCGGGGCGCTGTCTCTGTGCCTGTAAAGCTGATCGAATCGGAGGCATCTCCTGCAAGGGCTGGGCGAAGCCGGCTGGATCGCGCAGCAACGCCAGCAAATCCGAATCCAGCTGAATGTCCAACTCGCCCAAACACTTCACGATGCGATCGGTGGTATAGTCCATAAATCGAGGATGCAATACCACCTCGGCACCGCGTTTAAACGAATGCGATCCACGAATATCCAGCCTGAGATAGGTAATGCTCGCGCCTGTAGCGGGAGCCTCCACATCGGTTATCGCCGCCACCCAACAGTTTTTTTTGGGCTGGGAAAAAACCCGATTTCGATAAGCGTAGTCGTTATAGCTCATCTGCGCCCGTTCGCCCGCTTCTCCGGCAGGCACCAACAGCCAGTTAGGGAAACCACTGATTTCTAATAAGTTGTCGTCGAGTGAGTGTAGCACTTGCCAGCGCCGATCCGCTACGCAACGCAATGGAATGCTGACATTGTTTCGAAGCCGATCTTCCCACGGCTCGGTGCGTGCTTCCCGAACCGCCTGCGCTTGCAGGAAAGATTCGTAGCGGATGATGAAGGCCAGTTGTGAAAATTCTGGATGCTGGAAAACTCGGGCGCCCGGGAAGAGAAAACGCGGCGACCAGGCGAACAGAGTTTCGCCTACTTGTGCGCGCAACTTATCCACGACCGTACTGGCTGCCCACAACCGCTGCTTGAGTTCTCCTTGCAACCAGCTCAACGCTTCGGGTTTTCGACCACTCCATACAAGAAAGAGCGCGTCGCTCTTGAGCGTGTTGCTCAGCGCAAACCAGTACCGGTCGCTCGGCTGCAAGGTGTAGTCAAAATCCAATGCGGGCAACGCGGCCAGCACCTCCGGGAGCCGCAACACCAGCGGTTCTGGTAAAGCCAGCAGTTGGCGGATAACTTGGGTTAACACTACGACCGGATAGGGTACTTCGGTCTGGGGATGCTGCTCTTGACCGGCCAGAGACTCATCTTGAAAGTAGAACAACAGTTGCAGGGCACGGGCCGCTAGGATCGGATCGGCAAGCGCTTCCATCAGCATTCGGGTAAACAAGGTCAGTTCGTAGCCATCGAACACATAGACCTGAAGGGTTTTTTGTCGCTCCCAGGGCAGGGAGGCGTTGTAGCGATGCAGGGTGTCCAATTCTGCAAACAGGGTTTCGAGCAACCAAGTTTGGGCTTGCGCGCAGTCTTCCAGCGTCGGGGCAACCCAAGTTTCCAGATGGAAACCGTCACCATAGACCTCCTTCCCCTTCACCCGCAACATGCCAGCGGCGTAGATCTGGCCGCTATGGGGATCGCTGTGTAGCGTTAACACGATCTTGACATGCTCGTTAACCGGCAAGGCTAGCGAAGAGCCGCCGTAGGGGAGCACCTGGTTGGTCTGCAAGGCGGTGATGGCTTTTTGCAGGTGGGCACGTCGCCCGCGCAGGCTGCCACAACCTTCCAGCGCGGCATCGACCGCCGTCGCCGGGCCGGCCAAGAATGCGGCCAAATCGTCTAGAGTATGAATCGGCGCACCACCCCAAGGCGCATCCCGCAGGAAACGGCGGCCACCCGCCGAGAGATAGGGCAGCAGAGAAACCGATTGCATCGCATCCGCCTCCTGGCGGCAATGGCCGAAGAACTCGCACCACTCGCAGCGGAAGAATAGATGCCACGGCACTTCAGCCAGCGGGCGCTCCAAGATGCCCGGTAGGTCGTCGCGCAGGAATCGCTCCAACAGCCGAACCGCCGTGCCGAGCGCGACCGATTCTGCGGCAGTCTGGCCGTACAGCCAGACGCCGCCCGTTTCCAGATCCACCCGCAGGGTCGAGTTGGCGGCAACGAGCACTTCGCGCAACAACAAACCGTACAGGGCAATCTGAATCCGATGGCTGGCTTTCAGAGCATGGCTGGCCTTAATGTCGATCACTTGCAGCCGACGTCCCCGTTCGTCTTCGATGAGGCGTAGCAGATCGGGGCGGCAAGGGGAAAACCGACAGCGTGTCGAATCCAGCCCGTAGCGAGCTAGGAATGCACCGGGAGCATCCAAAGTGGGTTGGTACAGAAACTCACCTGGTTGGAGGGTCGTCAGCTGGGCCAAGGTTTCCTGGATGCCGTGGGTGCGCTCGTGCAGCGCACCGGTTCCCGGCGCGATGTGAACTTTCGAGTTCAAATAGTCCCGAATGACGATCTCTTCCCAGACATAGCCGTCTTGCAGAATCGTATCGGTGACCAGGCTGGGTCGGTCAAGCGGCGTGGGCACGCCCTCAGCTGCCCGTACGTTGGATGGGGTAGCATGGTAGCGCAGGTAGCGCTCGCACTCGTGATAGAAGTAGCGGGCTATCCGGGAGGGGCTGAGGCGGTAAGCAGTCATGCGGGGCTTTTGGCGGAATATGGGAGGAGAGTGGATCACCCGGCAGTCAACTATACGTTGGATCGTCAGGGCGCTAAAACCGATGCAACTGTTCTGGCATTGCCCACTACATACAGCATGGATTTCGCCCGGCTCATTCCCACGTAAAGTAATTCCTTGAGATCGCACCAATCAAGCTCATCCAAGCCCCACAGGAAAACAATTGGGGATTCCAGCCCTTTAAATCGCTTCACCGTTTCAAGCAACACCGCGCCGTCGGCTTGCGGCGCTTCCTCAATCCATTGAACGGGGCGCGGTAGCGGCAAATGACACAGTTCGCTGTAGTAATCCCGCTTGTGCTCGGATGCCGCGATCAAAATAACGATCTGGTCAGGCGCAACCGATTGATTAGCGATTAAGTCCACGACGCGAGCATGGAGGCGTTTGGCTTGCTGTTCTCGGTGCAGCGCTTCGATGAGGATAATTTCTTCCCCGACATTCGCTGGTGGTTCGACCGGGATGCCACAGTAGTATCGGTAGGCGGCATCGTGAATCTTGTCAGTGTTTCGACAATTGGCGGTCAGCGAAAAAGGATCGTCCGCGATGGGAAAACAGCGGGCGCGGGCGTAAAGATTCTGGTTGTCATCGTAAAAGATGTACAGCGGACTGTTTGCAGGATCGCTCAAGATAAATTCGATTGACACCCAATAGTCAGCCCTGAAATCCTGCCCTTCATCACAAACCACAGCATCGTAACGGTCAGGCAGTTGTATCAGCGAAGAGGACAGCGCATTGGGTAAATGCACGTCGAAATAGTCCTGGTCGGGGTAGTCCCGTTGTGCATCGGCAATAGCATCGATACCGTTGGTGTGCTTGGCTTTTTCGACCAGCCGGTGACATAGTTGGTGAAAACTCATGACATCCAGCTCTGGCGTTCCTTGACAGACCGCTTGCAGGTGATTGGCCAATTGGCGGTTGTAACAAGTCAGCAGAGTGCGAAAACCTTCGGTCGCCAGTCGGCGGGCTTTTTCAACGGCAAGCATGGTTTTACCGGTTCCTGCGCCACCGCTTGACCTGTTCCCCGGTAATCCCTCCAGTTTGATGTAGAGTCTGCCACCCTAAGTGCCCTAGGATTGGGCAAGGAGCAGACGATGAAGAAGCGATTTAGCGAAGAGCAGATTATTGCAGTGTTGAAGGAGCAGGAGGCCAGCGGGAAAACGGCGGAGGTGTGCCGCCGTCATGGCATCAGTCCGGCGACGTTTTACAACTGGAAGGCCAAGTTCGGCGGGATGGACGTATCGGAGGCGCGGCGGCTTCGGAGTCTTGAGGCTGAGAACGCGAAGCTGAAGAAGCTGCTGGCCGAGACGATGCTGGACAATGCCATGTTGAAGGAGATTGCCACAAAAAAATGGTAACGCCCGCAGTGAAGCGGGAAGCTGTTGCTCATATCAGAGGAACGCATGGTGTGAGCGAGCGGCGGGCGTGTCAGGTAGTAGGGCAAGACCGGAGCGCGCAGCGGTATCAGCGCAAGCGCAAGGACGACAGTGTTATCCGCAAAAGGCTCTGTGAGTTGGCAGCCGAGCGTCGTCGGTTTGGCTTCCGCCGTTTGGGCCAGATGCTGGCGCGGGAGAACATCCACCTGAACCGCAAGAAGCTGCTGCGGATTTACCGGGAGGCTGGTCTTGCGGTGAAGCGCAGGAAGGGCCGCAAACGGGCCCTTGGCACACGCCTGCCGCTGACTATCCCGCAAGGGCCGGGCCAGCGCTGGTCGCTGGACTTCGTATCGGATGCGTTGACTGATGGTCGTCGGTTCCGCACATTGTGCGTGGTTGATGATTTCAGCAGGGAGTGTTTGGCCTTGGTGGCGGATACGTCAATCTCAGGCCAAAGGATGGCGCGGGAGCTGGATCAGCTGATCGACACTCACGGCAAGCCGCACCTTATCGTGAGCGACAACGGTCCTGAGATGACCAGTCAGGCGATGCTGGCGTGGCAGACCGCCCGTCAGGTTGAGTGGCATTACATTGCGCCGGGCAAGCCGCAGCAGAACGGGTTTGTGGAGAGCTTCAATGGCAAGCTGCGAGACGAGTTGCTCAACGAGACGCTGTTCACCAGCGTGAGGCAGGCGCGAGAGGTTCTGGAGGACTGGCGACAGGATTACAACGAAGTACGGCCTCACTCGGCCCATGGCGGCAAAACACCCGCCGAGGTCAGGCGATCAGCCATGCCGCAAGGGGTGTTGGGGTATACCCCAACACCCCTTGCACCACAGCCCGTCATGAGGCATTCATGACACCAAAGACTCTACTTCCCGCTGGTAGGAACTTGGGGAACAGGTCACGTACCTTGCACTCGCTGAGCAACGCCGTATTGATGATGAGTTTATAGATCAAATTTTAGAATTTGAGGATCCGATGCTGGGTATTATTGGTGGCCATCTCCTCCTCATGAAGTATAACTACGATTCCGAGTGGGATCTTGGCCGTTTCAGCACATTAGTCAGCAAACTTCATATGTCTATTGGCACCAGTCATCCAGATGTCGCTGCTCTTGCACTACAATGTCCTGATCCGGAATTACAGTCTACCGTTACAACCTTATCCGGACCGCCAATGTTACAACAGAGCTGGAAATTGCTAGTGGAAGTTGCACAGAAACGTCCGGAGCTAATTTCAGTATCTATGTGGAAGCAGGTTCAAGCGCTAACACCAACAGCTTTACCGCCATTTCTTGTATGGACTATTGACGATGATATAAAGTTAGCCACGCGTAAAGAATGGGCACGAGCCATGCTCAACGATTCCAAAATCTTGACTTCCCTTTTCAAAGGGAAATTAAGAGAAAGCATTTTGTTGGACCTGATGCAGGAAAGCGCCAACGATTTGTCTATGGATGATATTAAAGAAGCAGTACGCGAGGCGCTGGCAACTTGGCTCCAAGAGTCAAACCAAACTCTGCCTATAGATAAAATTAGAGAAACAATACGCCATATGCTGGAGCATTCGATACAGCAGCCGGAGCATCATCTACCTATAGATAGGGTCAAGGAGACGATCCAAAGTGCTTTATCAACTTGGGTAAAGAAGCCCCAACACAAATCGTATCTAAATGAAATTAAAGCGACCGCGAACCATCTGCTATCGAATAGAAAACAGCAGTCGACTGGAACCTCGCTAGATATTATCTCCTCGCTGCAGCCCCAACTGAGGTCATTTTACCCAGACCCTACTATGGTGGATACCACAAAAACGATCCCGATGCCACAATGCAGTTCAGCGCCAGATACGGTACAGCCTATCACTTCGTCAAGTATGCGAGCATGGGCAGCGCGTATGGGATTGCCACCGAGTGCACTTGAAGTCTTATACGCCGTGCTCAATTAATAATTACCAGAACTCTTATGGTGCTTAGAGAAGTGTGTATTAATTGGATCGATAAGGATGAGGTTTGCATTTCACCAGGATTGGTCTTATCTTTTCAGCGTTTCTCGTGGCCCGCCGGTGGTATAATGGACTATGCTCCTTCTAGTCTTGGTGCTTTGCCTGTTGGAATAGGGGCAAAAAAAGAGCTGCTATTACCCTTAGCTTACCGGGAATGCTTTTGGATCGGAATGCAACTTAGCCTTGGCGCTCCACAGATCGCGTTGGCATTAGCGGTCGAACTTCGCGATGGGTTACTGTTGGATACGCTTTCTGGTAAAAGCTGGAATTCCAATCAACCGAGTATAATTGTTGTTGGCAAAACAACTCGCATTGAAGGAATTCGACGACCGGATGGTAGGTTGTGCGTGTTTGCGCGAGAGACACATAGTGGTGCGGAACTTAATAGCGTTTGCCTGCGCTTTCATGTTGCCATAACGTATGATACCGACATACGCGAAGTGTCGGTGCGACTTGTTGACTACGATACTTTTACTGTTGAAACTGGGAAAACAGCACCCGATCCCCTTGATCCCAAAGCGGGGTATAAAGGATGGTTATTACCCTGAATTTAGACTTCGAGAGTTTTTACGTAAAGATAGTTGAGTGGTAATTTACCTCAATCATAATAGCAAAGAGAGTGCCATTATGTGCGAAGCGTGTAGATTGACACGATTTGCATAGAATGCATTCTATGCAAATCGTTGTAAATCCGATTAGTGTCCCACGGTACTGCCATAAAAAAGACTTCCGCTGGTTAACAGAGTCAAACGGCCACCTCGTCAGCCAACAGGGCGGCGAGGGTGCGATACTCCAGGCTACTATGCAACCGTCGTTCGTTATACCAGCGCTGAAATGCAGTCGTGTCGAAAGATGAACTCGTGCTTGAAGGTGCGATTCAAGCGCTCCAGGATGCCCATGCCACCGGGCTGGGCGACGCGGCAGCGGACCCATTGCCCGATGTCTTGGCAGACCTGCTGAAAGTGACCGGAGGTAAAATCCGAACCGGCATCACTCTGGACCCGACGTAGCCCTGGCAGCCCCAAGGCGGATAAGCGCCGATGGCCCTCCAGTAAGGTGCCAGTGGCGCGTTCCTGGCTTAGGGAGGGAGCAGCGCTGGCCGCGATACATTGGCGCGTTTTGACATCCTCCACCCGGTAAACCCAGGCTACCCTATCATCCAGGCGAAACCGGGTAGCATCAATCTGAAGCCGCCGCCCTTCGGGCTAGTCCTGTTTGGCGAGCACGGCTCGTGCCGGGCGCTTCTTCTTCATCAGCGGAGATAGCTGTAAACCCAATTTGCCTATCAGCCGACGGACGCGCTCGCGCCCAACGGGGATTTTGCGTTGGTAGAGCGCCTGGTAGACTCGCCGATAGCCGTGGGTTGGCTCTGCGCCCACGATGCTCAGGGACCACCGTCACCGCCCGCAATTGAACATAACCCCGTTGCTCGCGCCGCACACCACCATCAATCCTCGCTTTTTTATACGGTATTATATTTAAAAAAACGTATTATGTAACATGCATTTTTACATGTAAATCTCATCTGATTTAGGCTTCTTGATTCACCCCTGATAATACCCCTTATCAGGGGTCAACCTAGCCAAAATCTGCTAGGCTGTTCCCATGAAAAAAGACCCCCAGGCCCAATTGAGTGACACCTTCCTCACGCGCACTGACGCCCTCACGGCGTCTGACTTCGCGGCGTTGGGCAGGGTGCCGCCAGAACTGGAGTGGTTTGCCAATCTCCAAAACGCCCAGACCCGTCGCGCCTATCGCAATGATGTGAAAGACTTTACGGCCTTTGCCGGTCTCCAAAAGCCGGAGGACTTTCGAACGGTGACGCGCGCGCATCTGATCGCCTGGCGTAAGCAGTTGGAAGAGCGAAGGCTTTCGCAGGCGACGATCCGACGCAAGCTGGCGGCGCTCTCCTCGCTGTTTGATTCTTTGTGCGAGAAAAACGCGGTCGTGCATAACCCGGTCAATGGGGTAAAGCGACCCCGCGCCCATCACACCGAAGGGCTGACACCCGCGTTGTCGGATGCGCAGGCCCGCGCGCTGCTCGCCGCCCCGCCCGAGCAGACCCTCAAGGGTTTACGGGATCGGGCGATTCTGGCGACGCTGCTCTATCACGGCCTGCGGCGGACGGAGCTGTGTCAGTTGAAGGTGCAAGACCTTCAGCAGCGGGAAGGTATTCTCCATCTGCGGGTAGACGGGAAGGGCGGCAAGATTCGTTTCCTTCCGATGGCTCCACTGGCAGCGCGCCTGATTGAAGCGTATTTGGCCCGGGCGGGTCATGGTGAGGACCGCGCCGGGCCACTGTTTCGACCCGTGCGCAATAACGCCACGGGGACGTTGAATAAACCCCTCCACCCGACCTCGATCTATCACGAGATCGTCCGCTATTACGGTCGTCAAGTCGGCCTGAACGTCTCCGTGCAGGGCTTTTGCGTCCATTCCCTCAGAGCTACCGCCGCGACCAACGCCCTGGCCCATGGCGCGGATATCGCTCAAGTCCAGCAGTGGCTGGGGCATTCCAATATCGCCACCACGCGCCTTTACGACAAGCGCAACCACCGGCCCGAGAATAGCCCCACCTTTCGGGTGAAGTATGGCTAGAGGTGATGGGCGCGGTTCGTGATCCTTAATGAGGGGACGGATAGCGCCACTCAACGCCGGGCTGGATCGGGTGGATGTTAAGGCACTACCGGGCGTCGCCCTCTTGCAGGATAATATGCAAGACTTGGCAATCAAAATTCAACGTCTGCATAGGAACGGCAATGAAAGAGCCTGATGGCGACATCCTGACCTTGGACGAGGTCGCGGCCTACCTGAAGGCGGGCAAGCGCACGATCTATCGACTCGCAGCGAACGGGGAGATCCCTGCTTTCAAGCTCGGCGGGACGTGGCGGTTCTCGCGCAGCGACATCGAGAGCTGGATCAAGCAGCAATCGGTGGGCAGTCCCGAACGCGCCGCGAGCAAGGCATCGAACAAGGGGGATCGGAAGTAATGCTTGGACTGACGCTACGAGAAGAATTCCGGGG
>Ga0056914_10000795_pt1 | contig 24806 bp, 27 predicted proteins | sample TNRBio252014_DNA_FD_55168 | JGI IMG/M metagenome (GOLD analysis project Ga0056914, IMG submission 55168) | Wastewater treatment Type I Accumulibacter community from EBPR Bioreactor in Madison, WI, USA - TNR Reactor_6/25/2014_ DNA | ecosystem: Engineered > Bioreactor > EBPR > Anaerobic-Aerobic >...
AGCGCCTCCAGGGCAAGCGGGTGCTGCTCTACACCGGCGGGGTGAAGTCCTGGTCGGTGGTCTCGGCGCTGCAGGAGGTCGGCATGGTCATCGTCGGCACCTCCGTNCGNAAGTCGACCGACGAGGACAAGTCGCGCATCGCCGAGCTGCTCGGCGACGACGCGCCGACCTTCGGCCAGATCCCGGCCAAGGAGATGTGGCGGATGCTGTCTGCCGGCGAGGCCGACATCCTCATGTCNGGCGGCCGCACCCAGTTCGTCGCGCTGAAGACCAAGACGCCCTGGCTCGACATCAACCAGGAGCGTCACCACGCCTACGCCGGCTACGACGGCATGATCGCGCTGGTGGCCCAGATCGACGCGGCNCTGCACAACCCGGTCTGGGAGCAGGTGCGCCGGCCGGCGCCGTGGGAAAGCCTCTCGGGCGAGGGTACCCCGGCATGACCCANGTCATCGGCAACGGCAGGGCGTGCACCGCCAACCCGCTGAAGCTCAGCCCGGCCCTGGGCGGGAGCCTCGCGTTCCTCGGCATCGACCGCTGCCTGCCCCTGCTGCACGGCAGCCAGGGCTGCACCGCCTTCGCCCTGGTGCTCATGGTCCGGCATTTCCGCGAGGCGATCCCGCTGCAGACGACGGCGATGAGCGAGCTCTCGACCATCCTCGGCGGNGCCGACAACGTCGANACCGCCATCGGCAACATCTACGAGCGGGCGAGGCCCAGGGTCATCGGCATCTGCTCGACNGCGCTCACCGACACGCGCGGCGAGGACATCGTCGGCGAGCTGCGCGAGACGCTGGCAGGGCACAAGGAGTGGGTCGACCTNGACGTGGTCCTGGCGCCGACGCCCGATTATGCCGGCAGCCTGCAGGAGGGCTGGGCCGCGGCGGTCGGGGCGGTCNTCGCCGACCTCGTGCCCGAGGGCAGGGGCACGCGCACGCTGAAGCAGGTGAACCTGCTCCCCGGATCGCACCTCACCCCGGCNGACGTCGAGGAGCTGCGCGAGATCACGGAAAGCTTCGGCCTCAACGCCATCGTNCTNCCCGACCTCGCCGGCTCGCTGGACGGCCACGTGCCGGACGAGCACGTCCCGACNAGNCTCGGCGGCACGACCGTNGAGGCCATCCGCACCATGGGCCAGTCGCGGCTGACGCTCGCCATCGGCGAGCAGATGCGNGCNCCCGCGGGCGTGCTGGAGCGAAGGACCGGCGTGCCGGTATGCGTCTTCCCCGGGCTCACCGGGCTGGAGGCCACCGACACCTTCGTCGCCGCGCTGATGGAGGTGGCCGGCCACGGCGTGCCGGAGCGGCTGAAGCGGCAGCGCAGCCGCCTCGTCGACACCATGCTGGATGCGCACTTCTTCTTCTCTGGCCGCAGCGTCGCCATCGCCGCCGAGCCGGACCTGTTGCTGGCCTTCAGCACGCTGGTCGCCGGCATGGGCGCTTCCATCGGCTGCGCGGTGACCACCACGTCGACGCCGGCGGCGTCACGGGTGCCGGCCGATCGTGTCGTCGTCGGCGACCTGGACGACCTCGAGCGCGGCGCCGGCGGCTGCGACCTCATCATCGCCAGCGCCCATGCCCGCCAGGCCGCCGAGCGCCTCGACCTGCCGCTCTACCGGGTGGGCTTTCCGATCTTCGACAGGCTCGGCTCGGCGCAGCGGCTGTCGGTCGGCTACCGCGGCACCGCCGCCCTGCTCTGCGAGATCGGCAACATCCTGATGGACGCCGGCCACGACCGGGACGGTGGGCACGAGAGCGTCCACGAAAATGAACACGACGGCGGGCACGACAGCGGCCGTGGGCGCAACACGCGCCATGGCCGCGCCGTGGCGCATGGCGGAGGAGCGTTCAATGCGCAGGTTGCGTCTCATTGACACCGGCGCCGCCGCCTTCGCCGGCGCGACGGATATCGCACCACAAGAGGGGCACATGAAGATCGCCTTCGCCACGCAGGATTTGAAAACGCTCGACGCCCACTTCGGCGGCGCGCGCAACATCGCCATCTACGACGTTTCGCCCGAGGGCTACCGCTTCCTCGAAGCGGTGCGCTTCGACACCCAGAGCAGCGAGGACGGCGTCCACTCCGAGCCGGAGGAGGACCGCATCGGCCCGCGCGTCGACGCCCTCGACGGCTGCGCCGTCGTCTTCGTCCTCGCCATCGGCGGCCCGGCGGCGGCGCGGGTGGTGAACAGCAAGATCCACCCGGTGAAGCTGCCCAGGCCCGAGCCGATCAGCCAGATCCTCGACCGGCTGCAGACGATGCTGGCGGCGAACCCGCCGCCGTGGCTGCGCAAGGCCATGCAGCAGGACGCCAAGGCCCTCGATTTTCTCGACGAGGAGGACGAAGCATGCCACTGAGCGCGGAGACGCCGACGCTCGACGCGCCGGACGCGGAGGCCCTGACCGGGCCGTTCATCAGGACCCTGGTCATGGCCATCCGCGCCCACGACACCTACGGCCACTGGGAGAAGATGCCGGACGCGGCGCTGCTCGCCGATTTCGTCATCGACGCCGAAAAGCGGCGGAAGATCCCGATCATCGCCAACCCGGACCGCAAGGTGCTGTGGCGGGTCGACGTTTTCTACGCCGCGGTCTGCCTCGCAATCGAGCGCGAGACCGGGCTGATCGCGGTGCCCATCATGAAGCTGTCGCACGAAGGCTACGGCCGGGTCGTGCTGATCTGTGGCCGGCTGGTGGCCGTCACCCGCAACCTGCGCGACGTCCACCGCTTCGGCTTCTCCTCGCTCGCCGACCTTGCGGCCGAGGGCGAAAAATTGACCGCGGAGGGGACGGCGATGATCCGCGCCCACCCTGCCGTCGCCGAGGTTTGACATTGCACCCCCGGCAGTGAACGCCAACAGCAACCAATGGAGGACGACATGGAGCGCCCGCAGGCCCTGACCAGGGACGGCACGCCCTGGGAGCCGATGTTTCTCGAGGCCATCGACCCGGAGAGCTGCATCGGCTGCGGCCGCTGCTTCAAGGTGTGCGCCCAGGGCGTGCTGAAGATGATGGGCGTCAGCGAGGACGACGAGTTGGTCGAGCCGGACGACGACGACGCCGAGCGCATGGTCATGACCATCGGCGCCAAGGGCGCGTGCATCGGCTGCGGCGCCTGCGCCCGCGTCTGCGGCACCAAGGCGCAGACGCACCTCGCCGCCAGCGCATTGGGGATCGTCTAAAGAACCGTACGAAGGAGACGCCCTTGCCTCGCCCCTCTCTCGCTCGCAGTGCACGCGCGAGAGAGGGAGGCTGGCGCGGGCAGGAGGGTGACGGCCTTGCAGGGGCCGCTCATGCAGTTGATTGAGAAAGGCCGTCATTGCGAGGAGGCGAAAGCCGACGAAGCAATCCAGAAGGCCGGCACTGGATCGCCGCGCCGCTTCGCGGCTCGCGATGACGATCCTGGTTCGATCTACCAAAGGCTGATGGGGCCGGGCTCGGGCGACGCGTTCGACCGCCACGTGTTCGCCTGCGCCATCGCGCTCGCCGCCTGCGAGCCGGACCGGCCGCTGACGGCGGCGCTGGGCCTCTCTGTCGCGGCGCTGCGGGCGCTGTTCGCCGCCTATTTTCCTGGAGAGAAAGCGCTTCTGGCCGGTGTTCCGGACGATGCCGGCGAGGACGCGCTGGAGGAGCCCGACCTGCGCGCGCTGCTCCTCGAGCACGGCACCAGCGGCGCGGCCGAGGAAGCGTGGCTCGCTGCCATCGTCGCCAGGCGCTCGCTCGGCGCCAACCACCTCTGGCAGGACCTGGGGCTGTCCAGCCGCAGCGATCTCAGCGAGCTGCTGCTCCGCCACTTCCGTCCGCTCGCCGCCCGCAACGACGGCGACATGAAGTGGAAGAAATTCTTCTACCGCGCTCTCTGCGAGCGCGACGGCGTCGTCGTCTGCAAGGCGCCCAATTGTGCGGTGTGCGACGACGTCTCGCTCTGCTTCGGCGGCGAGGCCGGCGAGCCCCTGACCCGCCTGCAGGACGCCCCGCGCCGCTGACCGCCGCGGCCGCCGGGAAAAACGCCCTCACCCTCCCGCGGGCGCGGGTCCCTCCCTCTCCCACGGCTTCGCCGCGGGCGAGGGCCACGCAGCGGCGCCGATGCCGCTGGTCTCCCTCTCCCGCGCGCCGCAGGCGCAAGTGGGAGAGGGCCGGGGTGAGGGCCATCTCCCGTCGCGCGGCCGTGGCCCTGTCCGACAGGACATGTCGCTAAGGCGACAAACCCGACCCGGCCACCGCCGCGCTCCAGGCCAGCCAAGAAATATCTGAGTGCAACTAAGCACTTAGCCTCTGGCACGGGGGTTGCTTAGGAAGCTGCGGAATTCTTGGAACGCACATCCTGCCTGGACGGAGGAAGACGATGGTGGCTTTGACCGATGCGGCCGAGGACGTCATCCGCCGGCTGATCTCGTCGTCGGATAGCGGCGCCTCTGGCCTGCGGATCATGGTCGAGGAGGGCGGCTGCTCTGGCCTCAAGTACCTCCTCGGGCTGGAGAACACCGCCCAGGACGGCGACCAGATCTACGACTTCAACGCGGTCAAGATCTTCGTCGACCCCTTCAGCCTGCCGATCATCGACGGCATGACCATCGACTACGTCGAGGGCGTCGAGGCGTCGGGCTTCGTCTTCGACAACCCGAACGTCGGCCCGAAGTGCAGCTGCGGCAAGTCGTTCTCGGCCTGAGGCCCAGCGCATGCCGAAGACGCACCCGTCCCCGCCGGTGGTGATCAACGACACGACACTGCGCGACGGCGAGCAGACCGCCGGCGTCGCCTTCTCGACCGCTGAAAAGATCGCCATCGCCCGGGCGCTCGACACCGCCGGCGTTCCCGAGCTCGAGGTCGGCATTCCGGCCATGGGCCCGGACGAGCAGGAAGACATCCGCGCTGTCGTCGACCTCGGCCTCGCCGCCCGGCCGATCGGCTGGTGCCGGGCGAGATCCGAGGACGTCGCCGCCGCCGCGGCCTGCGGGCTGGCCATGGTCAACGTCTCGGTGCCGGTGTCCGACCAGCAGATCGAGCGCAAGCTCGGCCGCGGCCGGCCCTGGGTCCTGGCCCACGTCGACGCCATGGTGCGCGAGGCCCGCGACCTCGGCCTGGAGGTGGTGGTCGGCGGCGAGGACGCGTCGCGGGCCGACCTCGACTTCGTCCTGGCGGTGATCGCCACGGCCGAAGCCGCCGGCGCCAGGCGCTTCCGGTTCGCCGACACCCTCGGCATCCTCGATCCGCTCCGGGCCCAGCGCATCTTCCGCCGGCTCCGCCGCCGCACCGGGCTGGAACTCGAGATCCATGCCCACGACGACTTCGGCATGGCCACCGCCACATCGCTGGCGGCGGTGCAGGGCGGCGCCAGCCACGTCAGCACCACCGTCAACGGCCTCGGCGAGCGCGCCGGCAATGCGCCGCTGGAAGAGGTGGCGCTGGCCTTGAGCCACCTCTACGGCCGCGAGACCGGGATTTCGCCGCGCCGCCTGCCGGAGGTCTCGGCCATCGTCGCGGCCGCTTCGGGCAGGCCGGTCCCGGCCGGCAAAAGCATCGTCGGCGACGGCGTCTTCACCCACGAGGCGGGTATCCACGTCCACGGCCTGCTCCGCGACCGGCGCAACTACGAGTCGCTGGATCCCGGCGAGCTCGGCCGTGAGCACCAGATCGTGCTCGGCAAGCACTCCGGCGTCGCCGCCGTCGTCCACGTGTTCGAGGGCTTCGGCCTCGAGCTTTCGCCGGCGCGCGCAGCAAGCCTGCTCGCCGCCATTCGTCGCCACGCCGTCCTGCACAAGCAGCCGCTGCGCCAGGACGCCCTGCTCCGGCTGTACGCCGAAAGCGCCGATCCTGCGGAGGTTGCGGCATGACCACCACCGTGTCCCTTGCGTCCACCCTGCGCGAACTCGACACCGCCGAGGCGTTCCTCGAGCACTTCGGCATCGCCTACAGCCGCGGGGTCATCGACGTGAACCGGCTGCTGATCCTCCGCCGGTTCCACGACTCGCTGGCCGACCACGACCTCGACGGCATCGAGGAGCGCGAGGCCCTGAGCCTGGTCCGATCGCTGCTGCAACGGGCCTACAACGCCTACGCCAAGCCGAATGGCGATCAGGCCACAGCCAAGGCCGTGCCGGCCTCGCCGGAAAACCCCTGTCGCCCGTCGTCGCGCACGTTCGTGCCGCTCGCGGCGATCATCGGCTCCGCGCCGAAGAGCTAAGAGATGAGGCTGCCAATGCACTGCGTCGTTTGCATCAAGCAGGTGCCCGACAGCGCCCAGATCCGGGTCCACCCGGTGACCAACACGATCATGCGCCAGGGCGTCCCGACCATCATCAACCCCTACGACCTCTACGCGCTGGAAGAGGCGCTCAGGGTCCGCGACGCGTTCGGCGGGACGGTCAGCGTCATCACCATGGGCCCGCCCATGGCCGAGGCCGCCCTGCGCAAGGCGCTGGCCTTCGGCGCAGACCGGGCGGTGCTGATGACTGACCGGATCTTCGCCGGCTCGGACACGCTCGCCACCTCCTACGTGCTGAGCCACGGCATCATGCGGCTCGCCGCGGAAACCCCGGTCGACATCGTCTTCGCCGGCAAGCAGACCATCGACGGCGACACCGCCCAGGTGGGCCCGGGCATCGCCCGCCGGCTGAACCTCAACCAGCTCACCTACGTCGAGAAGATCGAGCGCCTCGACCCGGAGGCGGACGAGATCGTCGTCCACCGCCGGGCCGAGGGCGGGGTGCACGTGCTCAAGACCGAGCTGCCGTGCCTGATCACCATGCTGGAAGGCAGCAATTCCATGCGCTTCGCCAGCATGGACGACATGTTCCGCGCCGCCCGCGCGGAGATCACCGTGTGGAGCGCGGCCGAGGCCGGCATCGAGGACCAGACCCGTTGTGGCCTGCGCGGCTCGCCGACCGTGGTGCGCAAGGTGTTTGCGCCCAAGCCCAGGCAGGAGAAGGCGAAGCTCATCGAGGTCGCGGGGCTCAGCGCGTCGGACGCGGCGCCCCAGGTCATCGACGCCCTGCTCGCCGCCGACCGCAAGCTCGCCGACCACCTCGCCGCCGGCTAGCCAAGGAGAAAGAAGCTTATGAGCTCAGCCCCGACACCACCCAGGGCTCCGGCGAAAGGACCCGGTAAACCCGCTGGCCGTTCGCGCGAGCTGCCGGAGCACCTGAAGGCCTACAAAGGCGTGTGGGTGTTCATCGAGCTGGAGCGCGGCCGCGTCCATCCCGTGTCATGGGAGCTTCTGGGCGAGGGCCGCAAGCTGGCCGACACGCTCGGCGTCGAACTGGCCGGCGTGATCATCGGCCCGAACGACGGCAGCGTCGGCGCCGCCGGCGCCGATGCGGCGGCCTACGGCGCGGACCTCGTTTACGTGATCGAGGACCCGATCCTCGCCGCCTACCGCACCGACCCCTTCACCCGCGGGCTGACCGCGCTGGTCGAGGCGCACAAGCCGGAGATCCTGCTGCTCGGCGCGACCACGCTGGGCCGCGACCTGGCCGGCGCGGTGGCGACGACGCTGGCGACGGGGCTCACCGCCGACTGCACCGAACTCGCCATCGACATGGAGACGCGCACGCTCGCCTCCACCCGACCGACCTTCGGCGGCAGCCTGCTCTGCACCATCCAGACGCTCCACTTCCGCCCGCAGATGGCGACGATCCGCCCGCGGGTGATGTCGATGCCCGATCGCCGCGACGCGGCGGCGCCGCGGGTGGTCACCGAGCCGCTGTCGATGGAGGAAGAGCAGATCGTCACCAAGGTGCTCGACTTCATCCCCGACCGCGACCAGGACACCGCGCACCTGGCCTACGCCGACGTCGTCGTCGGCGGCGGCCTCGGCCTGGGGTCGGCGGAGAACTTTCGCCTGGTGCGGGAGCTGGCCCACGTCCTCGGCGGCGAGTACGGCGGCTCGCGGCCGCTGGTGCAGAAGGGCTGGATCCCGGCGGACCGGCAGATCGGCCAGACCGGCCGGACCATCCGGCCCAAGCTCTACATCGCCGCCGGCATTTCCGGCGCCATCCAGCACCGGGTCGGGACCGAGGGCGCCGACGTCATCCTCGCCATCAACACCGACGCCAACGCCCCGATCTTCGACTTCGCCACCCACGGCGTCGTCGCCGACGCGCTGGAGATGCTGCCGGCGCTGACCGAGGCCTTCCGCCGCCGCCTCGAAGGCGCGGCCCGCGCCGCCTGACGCAAGGAGCGAGACACCATGCCAGAACGTTTCGAAGCCATCGTCGTCGGCGGCGGACCCGCCGGTAACGCCGCGACGCTGACGCTCGCCCGCGGCGGGGTCCACGTCCTGCAGATCGAGCGCGGCGAATACGCCGGCGCGAAGAACGTGCAGGGCGCCATCCTCTACGCCGACGCGGTCGAGGACATGATCCCCGAGTTCCGCGACGAGGCGCCGCTGGAGCGGCACATCGTCGAGCAGCGGATGTGGATGCTGGACGAGCGCTCCCACGTCGGCACCCACTACCGCTCCGAGGACTTCAACGAGGAGCGGCCGAACCGCTACACCATTCTGCGGGCGCCCTTCGACAAGTGGTTCTCGGCTACGGTCAAAAAGGCGGGCGCGCTGGTCATCTGCGAGACCACGGTCCTCGACCTGCTGCGCGACGGCTCGGGCCGGGTCATCGGCGTCAAGACCGACCGCGAGGGCGGCGAGATCCACGCCGACGTCGTCATCCTCGCCGACGGCGTGAACTCGCTGGTGGCGCAAAGGGCGGGCCTGCGCAACGAGGTCAAGCCGGACCACGTGGCGCTCGCGGTCAAGGAAACGCACTTCCTGCCGTCCGACGTGCTTGAGCAGCGCTTCAACATCTCCGGCGAGGAGGGCGTCGTCATCGAGGCCGCCGGCGCCGTGACCGAAGGCATGCTCGGCACCGGCTTCATCTACACCAACAAGGAGTCGCTCTCCGTCGGGATCGGCTGCCTCGTCTCCGACTTCGTCGATACCGGCGTGACGCCCTACGGACTGCTCGAGCGGTTCAAGCAGCACCCGTCGATCCGCCAGCTTCTCGACGGCAGCGAGGTCAAGGAATATGCCGCTCACCTCATCCCCGAGGGCGGCTACAGGGCGATGCCGAAGCTGTTCGGCGACGGCTGGCTGATCGTCGGCGACGCCGCGCAGATGGTGAACTCGCTGCACCGCGAGGGCTCCAACATGGCGATGTCGTCCGGGCGGATGGCGGCGGAGACGGTGGTCGAGCTGCGCCGGAACGGCCAGCCGATGACGGCGAAGGCGCTGCGTCTCTACCGCGAGAAGCTGGACGCCAGCTACGTGATCAAGGACCTGAAGAAGTACCGCGACCTGCCGAGCGTGCTCCACCGCAACAAGCAGTTCGTGACGACGTACCCGCGGCTGCTGTCGCGGGCGGCGCAGACATGGATCCGCGTCGACGGCGAGGACAAGAAGACGAAGGAGCGGGCGATCGCCAAGAGTTTCCTCAAGGGCCGGTCGCTGCGCGGCCTGGTCGGTGATGCATTCAAGATAGCGAGGGCGATGCGATGACGACGAGCGTCAAGGTCGAAGAGAAGCTGTTCCAGAACCGTTACCTGGTCGACGAGGGCCGGCCGCACATCAAGATCAAGGATCCCAACGCGGTCTCGCCGACGCTGGCCAAGCTGGTCACCTTGTGCCCGGCCGGGTGCTGGTCGATGCAGCCGGACGGGTCCCTCTCGGGCTCGCTCGACGGCTGCTTCGAGTGCGGCACCTGCCGCATCGTCGCCCGCGCCGCCGGCGACGAGATCGAGTGGTCCTACCCCCGCGGCGGCTACGGCATCAGCTACAAGTTCGGCTGACGCCTCTCGCCGGAACCACACGTTCGGCGGCGCCGGTGACCCCGGCGCCGTTCCTGCGTGCGGCTCCTGCACCGCGGCGCGTACGACCCATGGCAGCTTGCCCTTCGACCTTTCTGCCACCAGGCGGCACGGTCAAAGTGGTCATTGCGAGGAGGCGGAGCCGACGAAGCCGTAGGTCGGATTAGGCGAAGCCGTAATCCGACGCATGACTGGCCATCCATTCGTCGGGTTACGCCTGCGGCTAACCCGACCTACGTCGCCACGCCGCTCCGCGGCTCGCGATGACGCCATTTGTTCCCCCTTCACGGCTCAACGATGGCCATGACGGCCATGACGGGCGCGGCCACGACGCAGGTGCTCTTTTGCGCAGCCGTCGGCGCGCTTGCGGTCGAAGCCCCGGCGGGCTTAGCGTGGCGCCGGCGGTGCGCGCGGCGGGTGATGCGGGCGTGGGCGGCCGCCGAACAGCGGGAGCCTGGGCCGATGACCTGCGAAGCGATCATGACCGTCGATCCGCCGGTCCTCTACCCCGAAGACACCGTGTCCACCGCGGTGGACCGGCTGCTCAGCGAGCGCGTGCTGGCGCTGCCAGTGATCGATCACGACCGCCGCTACATCGGCATGTTTGCGAAAAGCCGGCTGTTCGGCCTGCTGTTGCCGGCGGTGGTCGCAACCGAACAGGCGAGCCCGAGCATGGGCAAGATCCCCGAACTCGGCTTCCTGCGCGAATACCTGCCGGAGATGCAGGAGCGGCTGCGCGCCATCGCCGACCACCCCGTCAGCCGCTACGTCGATACGACGGTGCCGGTGCTGCACCCGGACTCGCCAGTGGTCGCGGCGATCCTGCAGGTGTTCCGCACCCGCAACTTCGTCCCCGTGGTCGACCGGACGACCGGGAAGCTCGCCGGGCTGATCTCGACCTGGGACACGCTGACGAAGGTCCGCGAGCACCCTGACCGGCCGGGGGACGAGCGGTGAGGCGATGGCCTTGGGCACACGGGGGACGAGCATGATCTTGAACAAGACGGGCGCGGCCGCGGCCTTTCTGCTTCTTGCTGCCGCGCTGGCCGCGCCGGCCGCGGCCGCCGAATCCAAGCCATCCGCACCCGGCCTTGACGCCCGCAGCGAGGATGTGAGGACGGCCGACGAGGTGTTCGCGGCGCTGGACGAGGACGGCAACGGCCGGGTGGATCGCGCCGAATGGCAGATCCGGAAGATGGCGATCTTCTACGTCCGCGACGAGAACCACGACCTTCAGCTCGGCCGCGACGAGCTTCCTAAGCTCGGCCGCGAGCCGTTCGGCGATGCCGACCTGGACGAGGACGGGAGTCTGTCCGGCTACGAGTTCAACCAGGCGACGTTCAGCCGGTTCGAGCACGCCGACGCGGACGACGACGGCGCGGTGAGCGCCGGCGAGTTCCGCACCTACATGGCCACCGGCGGCAACGCACGCTGAAGCTCAGGCCCCCGCGCCACCCTCGCTTCTCGTCAGCGCCTCGCTCGCCGCCCATAGCCGCTCGGCCGCGGCCCGGTCGTGGGACGCGGGAGAGGACTCCGCCGGCCGGCACTTGACGAAGTATTTGCCGTGGACGTTTGCGACGTCGCTGCTGGCGGCGACGTGGATGCTGGTCTGCGCGCCTTCCTCCGGCGAGATCGCCGCGAGCGACGCGAGCCTCCAGAGCCAGGCCGGCACCAGCCGGTTGCGCACGCCGATGTCGGTGGCGACGAAGCCGGGATGCAGCGCGTTGACGCTGACGGGCCCGCCCTCGATCCGCCGGGCGAGTTCGTAGGTGAAGAGCAGGTTGGCGAGTTTCGAGCGCTTGTAGACGCTCCAGCCGCCGTACCGCCGTTCGCCCTGCAGGTTGTCGAAGCCCAGCGCCACGCCGCGATGCGCCTCGGAGGCGACGTTGACGATCCTCGCACGCCCCGAGGCCCGCAGCGCCGGCAGCAACAGCTCGCTCAGCAGGAAGTAGGCGAGGTGGTTGAGCGCGAAGGTCATCTCGATGCCGTCGGCGCTCAGCGTGCGCTTGCGGAACATCCCGCCGGCGTTGTTGACGAGCACGTCGAGGCGGCCGAACCGGTCGGCGGCGGTCGCCGCAAGCCTGCGCACCTCGCCCTGCCGCGACAGGTCGGCGGCGAGGAATTCGGCCGACCCGCCGCCGGCCGCCCGGGCGATCTCGGCGATCGCCGCCTCGCCGGCCTCGCGGTTGCGCCCGACGATCATCACGTCGGCACCGCGCCTCGCCAGCTCGCGGGCGGTGACGAGGCCGATCCCGCCGGTGCCGCCGGTGATGAGGCAGGCCTTGCCCTCCATCGTCTCGTCCATCGCGCCGCTCGCCTCCTGCTGCTTGGTCTGCCGGTTCGGCCGCCGGTTCGGCCGCCGGTTCGGCCGCGCGTTTCCGGCGCGCTTCCGCTGAGCGCGGCCACTATCGGGCCGTTCGGCCGTGAGGTGAAGGCAGGACATGCCCGAGCAGAACCCCGGCGGGGCCGGCGGGGTTCCGGAGGCGAGACGGTGGCCTCGGCATGTCCCGCAGAAGGCTTGGCAGCGGGCGGCCCTTGCCACTTCGGGCGTTCCGTCTATGTTGCCCGGAGCGGGGCGTTCCGTCCCCGGCGGCGAGGTTTCACCTCCTTTGACGATCTGGCATTGACGATCTGGGGCAAGGTCTTCGGCGGCATGGCCGGGTTCGCCTTCGGCGGACCGATCGGAGCCCTGGTCGGCGCCTTCGCCGGCCACGCCATGGACCAGCTCCACGAACAGAGCGAAACCGCCGGCCCGACCCCGTCGCGGGCGGCGAAGCAGACCGTGTTCGCCGTCGCCGCCATCGTGCTGGGCGCCAAGATGGCCAAGGCCGACGGCCGGGTCAGCCGGGCGGAGGTGAACGCCTTCAAGCAGGTTTTCCGGATCCCGCCGGCCGAGAAGACGAGGGTCGGGCGCATCTTCAACCTGGCCAAGCGCGACGCCGCCGGCTTCGAGCCCTATGCCAAGCAGGTGGCGGCGCTGTTTCGCGATCAGCCGGCGGTGCTGGAGGAGCTGGTCTCCGGGCTTTTCCACATCGCTCGCGCCGACGGCGAGCCCGGGCCGGCGCAGCTCTCCTTCCTGCGCCAGATCGCCGGCATCTTCGGCATCGGCGAGGCGGCCTTCGACCGGCTGCGGGCGGGGTCCTCGTCGCAGGGCGTTAGCGGCGACCCGTACGCGGTCCTCGGCGTCAAGCGCGAGGCGCGAAACGAAGAGGTGAAGGCCGCCTATCGCCAGCTGATCCGGGAGCACCATCCGGACACGCTGGTCGCCAAGGGCATGCCGCAGGAGTTCATCCAGCTCGCCAACGAGCGGATGGCGGCGATCAATGCCGCTTACGACCAGATCGAAAAGCTCCGCGGGATGAGATGAGCCCGGCGCCGACCCGCCGCCGCGCGCCACCGGGGCCAGCGCGGCGATGAGCATGGTCGACTTCGCCGCCACCATGCTGGTGGTGGTCATCTGGGCCTTCAACTTCGTCGCCGGCAAGATCGGGCTCGGCGAGTTCCCGCCGCTCCTGATGCTGGGCCTGCGCTTCGCCCTGGCCGGAGCGCTGCTGGCGCCGTTCCTCAGGCTGCCGCTTCGCCGCTGGCGCCTGGTCGTCCTCATCGGCGTCGTCCTCGGCGGGCTGCACTTCGGCCTGGTCTTCAGCGGCCTCGCGGGCGTACACGCCGGCCCGGCGGCGATCGCCGGCCAGCTCACGGTGCCGTTCAGCGCGTTCCTGGCCTGGATCGTCTATGGCGAGCGCATGGGCTGGCTGCAGCTCGCCGGCATCGCCATCGCCTTCGCCGGCGTCTACATCCTCGCCGGCGATCCCACGCAGCAGCCGGACCCGTTCTACCTCTTCCTCGTCGTGCTCGGCGCCTTCGCCTGGGCCATCGCCAACATCCTGATCAAGCGCCTCGGCCCCATCAGCCCGTTCGTGCTGAACGCCTGGGTGGCGGTCGTCGGCGCGCCGATCCTGTTCGCGGCCAGCGCCGCCATCGAGGACGGCCAGCTCCAGGCCATCGCCGACGCCGGCTGGCGCGGCTGGGGCACGGTCGTCTTCATGGCCGTCGGCGCGTCGATCACCGCCTACGGCCTGTGGTACTATCTGCTCGGCAAGCACCAGCTGAACCGGATCGTGCCGATGACGCTGCTGGCCCCGGTCCTGGCCGTCGTCCTCGCCGTGCTCATCCTCGGCGAGCCGGTCACGCTCCAGGTGGTTGCGGGCGGGCTGCTCACCATCGTCGGCGTGGCGATGATCCAGTTCCTCAAGCCGGCGCCCCCGGCGCAGACGTAGGCGAGGGACGTCATTCAGCGGATGAAGTGACGGCCGTCGTCACAATGGCGAGGAGGCGAACCCCACGCAGCCGTAGGTCGGATTAGGCGAAGCCGTAATCCGACGCGTGACTGGCCACTCGTTCGTCGGGTTACGCCTGCGGCTAACCCGACCTACATCGCCACGCCGCTGCGCGGCTCGCGATGACGGCGCGTCGTAGATGACAGGGGGTTGTCATTGCGAGGAGGCGAAGCCCACGCGGCAATCCAGTGTCTCCTTCCGGATCGCCACGCGCAGTGCGGTTCAGCGGTGACGCGTTCGACTGTCCCAGCGGAGACGTAGGCCGGCCCGTGACCCTGCACCGCCCCTCGCCGAGCTTCGACGCGCGTCCCGACGGGACCACCGTCGACATGCTGGTGCTCCACTACACCGGGATGGAGAGCGCCGAGGGTGCGCTGGCGCGGCTTTGCGACCCCGGGGTCGACGTCAGCGCCCACTACCTAGTCGGCGAGGACGGCCACGTGTTCCGCCTGGTCGACGAGAAGGAGCGGGCCTGGCACGCCGGGGTCGCCTTCTGGCGGGGCGCGGCCGACATCAACGCCCGCTCCATCGGCATCGAGCTGGTCAATCCCGGCCACGAGTTCGGCTACCGGCCGTTCCCCAAGGCACAGATGGCGGCGCTGATCGAGCTGGCCGGCGACATCCTCGCCCGCCGTCCGGAGATCCCGCCGCGCAACGTCGTCGCCCATTCCGACGTGGCGCCGACCCGGAAGATGGACCCGGGCGAACTGTTCGACTGGCGGCTGCTGGCGGAGTACGGCATCGGCTTGTGGCCCGAGGAAGCGGACGCGCTGATGCTGGAGCCGGACGCGGTGATGTCCATGCTCGCCGCGTTCGGCTACGCGACCAACGACCGCTTNGCCGCGATCAAGGCCTTCCAGCGGCACTTCCGCCCCGAGCGGGTCAACGGCCGCATCGACTTCGGGACCGTCCGCCGCCTGGCCGGCCTGCTCGCCCTGTGCTAGGCAGGCGGCTTGAGCAATACGCCTTAAGCCGCGTCCTCCGCCGCCTCCAGTTCGGCAAGGTCCATGGTAAAGTCGAACACGATCTCGATGGGCTCTTCAGCAGGACGCCCGTCATTGTAGCTATCTACGTCCGTCTTGAACTGGCGGCAGTCGCCAACGATGCCCTGCCGGCGCTGCTGGAAGGAGATCTCCATGTGCGAGCGCGGGGCCGTTCGGAAGTCATCCCAAAGGACAAGCTGGCCGCTGCTGGCCTTCACGGTTGCAGGGTGAAGAAGTCGAACCCGCCGACCTTTGCGGTCCGTGATGTATTCTTCGCGCACTGCAGCTGCGATGTCTTCCGCGCAGCGCCGGTGAGCCGCCGCTGTCGGCAGCTGCCAACGCCCGTTGGAGATGGCCCACGCCGCAATGGCGCTAGTCGAAGCGGGCCAGGGCTGGCCGGAAACCCTGTAGTCGTCAACAATCTTCTGCATCTGCCTCTTGTACGTAGCCATAATGGTCTCCTATAGGTTAGGCGGCACTCTGCGCCCGTAGCCATCTGTGAGCGCATCGTCAATAATAAGCTGTCTGACCCTCACCTGATGCTTCCGAAACAGGTCCCACCTTCCCGTCCGTTTTTGTATTTGGCCCGCTACAATACCGGGATGCCGCTTGATTATTTTGGAGAACCCGATCATGTTCTTCTCGGAAAACATGGGGCTATGGCGCAAAATAAAATCTTTCATCGCCTTTGTAGGAACACAGCGATCGGCGGCCGCTTCATTGGCTGCGCGTTCGCGTTCGTCTTCTGGCGCAGGAACTTCATCAAAGTCGTCAATGACCATGCCGTCCTTGCCGTCGCCGCGTAGGACATGCTCAATCTCGTGCCACAGGTTGAACCAGAACCTGTCGATCTGATCCCCTTTTAAAGAGAGCCCGATCACTGGCGAGGTGTTATGGTCCAACCAAAAGCAGACGCCTTGGATCTTCGAGCCGGGGATCGGCTCTACGATTACAAGACGAACCCCGGCCTCGCTCAGGATGCGGGGGATATGCCTGATTTCCTCCGGTTCTGTCATCAGCCGCTCCAGCTGTGGGATTGCGGCCTGGAGTTCTTGCTGGGAAAAACCGGGGAGACGAAGCGCGCTCGCGAGCTGACGAATTCTGAACAGCCAAGCATACTGGACGGTGGACAGGTCTTCCCCATGATTGCGGCGCGCGGCGTGGGGAAACTGGATGGGAGCGTTAACGTCTGGCAACTGGAAGTAGGCGAGCACGGAGTTTTCCAACTCTTCGCGAGCCGTGGTGGCCTTGATCCAGCCTCGCTTGATCATCTCGCGCACAGGGAACCGCTCGCGCAATGCTGCCTCTCGGGCTACGTTCTCATCGCGTGGCGGAACCTTTGAAAGCTGATAAGCCGTCTCCAAGTTCATCCAAAGCTGCGCGCTCGTTCCAAGAGCGGTCGCGATGTCACGCGCCGTTGCAGCCGTGATACTGCGCTTGCCGGCAATAACCTCATTTACGACCCGCGGGGGACGACCGATGATCTCAGCGAATTCGGTTTGCGTCCACCCCCGTTCCTTCAACTCATCGTTAAGGAACTCACCGGGCGGAAAGACCTCGGCTGGAATCCTGTCCCTCATGTACCGCCCTCCTCAATGATAGTCCTCTATTCCAACGATCTTCACGACCTTGTTCGGCGCCTGCCCAACTAATTCGATCACCAAGCGCCACTGCTTGTTGAGGCGGATCGATCGCTGATGCGCTCTGCCGCCCTCCAGCTTCTCAAAATGCAGGCCTTTCAGCCGGTAGAAGTCCCGCTCATCTGAAGCCGCTCGTATGACTTGTATCGCTTTCCGGTAGCCTCTGACGATTTCCTTAGCGAATCCGCCGCTGAACCGGAGTTCCATCTCCAGCCGGTCAAGGTCATCGTCAGCAAACTCGACTTCCATAGAATCCCCTTGTAGCACAAGCTTTTGCTAATTGCAATTACCCTATACCGCCGGGTGTAATAATCGTATCCGATGCACCTGCTTGCCAACCCGGGTTCCGGCACCGGTTGACGCGGTTGACGATCGCCTCCAGCAACCGGCCACTTCCTGCCCTGACGACCGACTTCGGTGGGAACACATACGTCACCTCGGGGTCGCGAGGCTTGAAACGCGGCGGCTCGGGGCTACTCTGAGGAAAGCCAGACGGCCGGATGGCCGCTCTCGCCGGGTTCGCGCCCGGCGGGGGAGGAAAGTCCGGGCTCCTCGGGAACACGGTGCCGGGTAACGCCCGGCGGGGGCGACCCCAGGGACAGTGCCACAGAAAGCAAACCGCCGGCCGGGGCGCGCAGGTTCGCCGGCGCGCCTGCCGGTAAGGGTGAAAGGGTGCGGTAAGAGCGCACCGCGTCGGCGGTAACGCCGACGGCACGGTAAACCCCACCGGGAGCAAGACCAAGTAGGGGCGGCATGCCGGCATCTCGCCGGCGAAGCGCGTTCCCGCGCCGCCGCCCGGGTCGGTCGCACGAGGCGTCCGGTAACGGGCGTCCCAGATGAATGGTCATCGCCCGCCGCGAGGCGGGTACAGAACCCGGCTTACAGGCCGTCTGGCGCCTTTTCTTCCGCTCCGTAAGACCCACCCGCGGCCCGAGTCGCGCCGCTTTCTCGCCCGCACGTTGAGAGCGGGGCGGCGTCCGATCCCTTGGAAGATCCTGCCGATTCGACCGTTTCCTGTTTTGTTCTTGTGCTGAATCCTGGAACATAAGATGAACGCGAGGGCCGGTTCGGCGCCGGCAGTCGGCCGCGCGTTCTGGCGCCCAGCCGGCCGGCCAATGACTTGAGGCACCGGCAAAAGGACTGGCGGTGACTTTCACACCGCCCGCCGCGAGACTTTTCGGGGCTGCGTAAACACCTCACTGTTCCAGCCGGTTCCAGCCCGGCCCATTGACGCCCATCGCCTCCCATGGTATCCCATGTTCTACCGTGACGCGGGTCTTCTGGGAGAGCTGGCGCCGACGGCATCTCGAAGAATTGCGGCGTGCCGGGAGGCGCGTCATGACGGGGAGCGGTCATGCCGTTGCTGGTCGGCCGTTACGTCAACAAGATCGACCGCAAGGGGCGGGTGTCCGTGCCGAAGGCCTTTCGCGATGCCCTCGTCGAGCAAGCTTCCGGTTTCGCCGGCATCTATGCCTATCCTCTGTTCAAGGCGCGGGCCATCGAGGCCTGCGGCGAAGCCTTCATGAAGCAGTTGGCCGGCAGTATCGACGACCTCGACATGTTCTCCGACGACCAGGACGACCTCGCGTCGATAGTGCTGGAAAGCGCCCACCAGCTCCCGTTCGACCCGGAGGGGCGCGTCGTCTTGCCGCCCGAGCTGCTCGACCACGCCGGCATCACCGGCGAGGCGTTGTTCGTCGGCCGCGGCGCGCGGTTTTCCGTCTGGGATCCGGCGACCTTCGCCGAGCACCGGGGCAAGGCGTTCGCGCGGGCCCGCGACCGCGGAGCGACGCTGCCGTTGCGCCGCAACCAGGAGGCTTCTTCGTGACCGGCGCTTTGTCCGCAGACCGCCACAGCCCGGTGATGCTGGGCGAAGTCCTGGCCGGCCTGGCGCCTCGCGACGGCGGCATCTACGTCGACGCGACCTTCGGCGCCGGCGGCTACGCCCAGGCGATCCTCGAAGCCGCCTCGTGCAGCGTCATCGGCATCGACCGCGACCCCGAGGCCTGCCGTCGCGCCGGCAAACTGGTGAGCCGCTACCCCGGGCGGCTCAGGATCATCCGCGGCCCCTTCGGCGCCATGGTCCGGCTCCTGGGCGAGATCGAGATCGACGCCGTCGACGGGGTCGCCTTCGACCTCGGCGTCTCCTCGCCGCAGCTCGACACCCCCGCGCGCGGCTTCTCCTTCCGCTTCAACGGGCCGCTGGACATGCGGATGGACCCCGACGCCGGCGAGAGCGCCGCGGACGCCGTCAACGCGCTCGGCGAGGCGGAGCTGGCCAGCATCCTCAAGACCTACGGCGAGGAGCGGGCGGCCCGCAGGATCGCCCGCGCCATCGTCCGCGCCCGCACCGGCGACCGGATCGAGACGACGCTGCGCCTCGCCGAGATCGTCCGCGCCGTCCTGCCGCAGGGGCGCGAGCGTATCGACCCTGCGACCCGCACCTTCCAGGCCCTTCGCATCTACGTGAACGACGAACTCGGCGAGCTCGACCGCGGCCTGGCCGCCGCCGAAAGGGTGCTGCGGCCCGGTGCGCGGCTCTGCGTCGTCGCCTTCCATTCGCTGGAGGACCGCAGGGTCAAGTCCTTCCTCCGGGCCCGCACGGGCTCGCGCTGGGCGCCGTCCAGGCACCTCCCGGAGGCGCCGGCAACCGCACCGGCCCCGACCTTCCGGCTGATCGACGCCGGCGCGATCAAGCCCGCGGCGGAGGAAATCGCCGCCAACCCGCGCGCACGCTCCGCCCGGCTGCGCGTCGCCGAGCGCACCGCCGCGCCCCCATGGCCGGCCCCGTGGCCGGCTTCCGATGCAGGCAGGAGAGCCGCATGAGCCCCTGGTCGACCGTGTTTCGCCAGACCGCCGTCCTCTTCCTGCTCCTCGGCGTGGGTCTCGCGGCGGTCCTGTACACCGTGAAGCATCAGGTGCAGGCGCTGGAGAAGGAGCTGGTCGAGCTTAACGACGGCATCGCCAAGGAGGAGAACGCGGTGCGCGTCCTGCGCGCCGAGTTCGACGTGCTGACGGACGCCGAACGGCTGAAGCGGCTGTCGGCGCGTCATCTCGATCTGGCGCCGCTGGAGCCCGAGCAGATGGCGAGCTTCTCGCGGCTGCGCCAGCTCCTCGAAGGCCAGGGCGAGTTCGCCCACGACGTGCCGTTCCGCGCCGCCATCGGCGCGGCATGGGCCGGTGGAGGCAGTCAATGAGCGAGCGTCGCGGCGGCATGGATCCGCACGTGAGCCCGGCAGGAACCCCGGCCGGGAACCCGAACCTGGAGCCGGCGGGGCCGATCTGCCTCGAGGGCGCGCGCAAGCGGGTCCTGGACACCGCGCGGACCCGCCTGGTCGTGACCGCGATCGTGTTCGTGCTGATGTTCGCGATCACCGGCGGACGGCTCGTCGAGCTCAGCATCCTCGGCGCCGACAGCGGCCCCAGGGTCACCCGGCACGCCAGCGGCCAGCCCGTGGGCCGGGCCGACATCACCGACCGCAACGGCGTGCTGCTGGCGACCAGCCTGCCGTCCGGCTCGCTCTACGCCGACCCCAAGGTGATCATGGACGCCGACGAGGCGGCCGACGCCCTGCTGCGGCTGTTCCCCGACCTGCACCGCCCGTGGCTGATCTCGCGGCTGACCGCATCCAGCCGCTTCGAATGGATCCGCCGCCACCTGACGCCGGTCGAGCAACAGGCGGTCATCGCGCTCGGCATTCCCGGCCTGTCGTTCAAGCAGGAGTACCGGCGGATCTATCCGCACGGCCAGACCGCGGCCCACGTCCTCGGCCACACCAACGTCGACGGCGAGGGCATCGCCGGGATCGAGCTCTCGTTCGACCAGCAGCTCAGGGAGGGCCGGCCGCTGCGGCTGTCCATCGACGTGAGGCTGCAGCACATCCTGGCCGACGAGCTGAACGCGGCGAAGAAAAGCTTCCGTGCGGTGGGTGCCGGCGGCCTCGTCCTCGACGCCGAGAGCGGCGAGGTCGTGGCGCTGGTTTCGCTGCCGGACTTCGACCCCAACGCCCCGACCGCGTCGCCCGCGGAGAACCGGTTCAACCGGATCACCAAGGGCGTCTTCGAGATGGGCTCGACCTTCAAGCTGTTCACGGTCGCAACGGCGCTGGAGACCGGGGTCACGACCATGGGCGGCGGTTACGACGCGACCAAGCCGCTGCGCGTCGCCCACCACACCATCAGCGACTACCACCCGGAGAAGCGCTGGCTGTCGGTGCCGGAGATCCTGGTCCACTCGTCGAACATCGGCGCGGCGCAGATGGCGCTGGACATCGGCACGCCGCTGCAGCGGCAGTATCTCAGCCGGCTCGGGCTGCTGCGCCCGGCGAGCCTCGAGCTTCCCGAGCTCGGCGTGCCGCTGACGCCGGAGCCCTGGCGCGAGATCAACACCATGACCGTCGCCTTCGGCCACGGCATCGCCGTGACGCCGCTGCAGGTCGCGGCCGCGACCGGCGCGGTCGTCGACGGCGGCATCCTGCGCACGCCGACGTTGCTCGCCTGCGACGAACCGGTGGCCGGCGAGCGGGTCTTTTCGCCGCAGACCTCGCGGCAGATGCGGTCGATGATGCGCCGCGTCGTCCGCGGCGGCACCGGCGAGAAGGCCGACGTGCCGGGCTATATGGTCGGCGGCAAGACCGGGACGTCGGAGAAGCTCGAGGGCGGCCGCTACGTGCAGGACAAGCGGGTCTCGACGTTCGTCGGCGCCTTTCCCATGGACCATCCGCGCTACGTCGTTCTCGCCATGCTCGACGAGCCGAAGGGCAACAAGAGCACCTTCAACTTCGCCACCGGCGGCTGGGTCGCGGCGCCGGTCGTCGCCAAGGTGATCAAGCGCATGGGTCCGCTGTACGGCCTGGCGCCCCGCGACGAGGGTGGCGACCGGCTCGACCAGCCGCAGCCGACCAAGCAGAAGCCCGGCGTGCTGGCCGAGCGCAAGGCCGCAGGCGCCAAGGTTCAGGGTCGACAGCTTGCGGCTAATTGATCTGCTCGACGACGACGCGCGGGCGGACGATGCCGGTGCCGGCGGCGACGTCGAGATCACAGGGCTTACGAGCGACTCCCGCGCCGTCGAGCCGGGCTTCCTGTTCGCGGCGCTGCCGGGAACCCGCGCCGACGGCCGGGACTACGTCGCCGACGCCGTCGCCCGGGGTGCAACCGCGATTCTTGCCCCTCCGGGGGTAGATCCGGCAGCGACGGCCGGCGGGCGCCCGGCGGCGAGCGTCGTCTGGCTCGAAGATCCAAATCCGCGCCGGCGCTTCGCCCTTCTCGCCGCCCGATTCTTTCGAATTCAGCCGGCCACGGTGGTCGCGGTGACCGGCACCAACGGCAAGACCTCCGTCGTCCGGTTCGTACGCCATATCTGGTATGTCCTCGGCTTCTCAGGCGCAACCATTGGAACACTAGGGGTTAGCAGCGAACACCTGAACCAGCGTGGGAACCTGACCACGCCGGACCCGGTGAGCCTGCATCGAGCGCTTGCCGAACTCGCCGGGCGAGGCATAGACCATTTGGCTATGGAAGCGTCCAGCCACGGCCTGTCCCAGTACCGCCTCGACGGCGTTCGCATTGCCGCGGCCGCGTTCACCAATCTGACGCGGGACCATCTCGACTATCACGGCAGCAGCGAGGCCTATCTCGCTGCCAAGTTGCGGCTTTTCGAGGCTCTGTTAATCCACGGTGGCAGCGCCGTCGTCAACGCCGACAGCCCCCAGGCGCCGGTGGTCACCGAAGCGGCGGCGCGGCGCGGGCTCGAGGTGGTGACGTACGGCCAGGCGCCGGGAAGCGACATCCGGCTGGATCGGGTGGCGGCGAAGGGCGACGGGCAGGAGCTGAGCCTGTCGGTGTTCGGCCGGCGCCGCCACGTCGCGCTGCCGCTCGCCGGCGACTTCCAGGCCAGCAACGCCATGGCCGCGCTCGGGCTCGTGATCGCGACCGGCGGCGACGCCGAAAAGTCCGTCGAGGCGCTGGCCAGCCTGCCGCAGGTGCCGGGCCGGCTCGAGCGGGTGGTCAACCTCGGCAACGGCGCGCCCGTCTACGTCGATTATGCCCACACGCCGGACGCGCTTGCCGCGGTGTTGCGCGCCACCCGCGCCGCGACCCGCGGCCGGCTGATCGTGCTGTTCGGCTGCGGCGGCGACCGCGACGCCGGCAAGCGCCCGGAGATGGGGCGCATCGCCGCCGATCTCGCCGACGTGGTCATCGTCACCGACGACAACCCGCGCAGCGAAGATCCCGCCGCCATCCGCCGGCAGATCCTGGCCGGCTGCCCGGACGCGCTCGAGATCGGCGACCGCGCGCAAGCCATTGACCATGCCGTCCGCGGCCTGGACGCCGGCGACGTGCTGGTCGTCGCCGGCAAGGGCCACGAGACCGGGCAGATCGTCGGCAGCGTCGTCCATCCCTTCGAGGACGCGGCGGTCGTGCGCGCCGCCGCGGCGAGGCGCGGCGCATGAACGAGGCCGTGCCGCTCTGGACCAGCATGGAGGCGGCGCAGGCGACGGGCGGGCGCAGCAGCACCGTCTGGCGCGCCGGCGGCGTCTCCATCGACAGCCGCAGCGTCGGTCCCGGCGACCTGTTCGTGGCCTTGCAGGGGCCGACGTTCGACGGCCACGCGTTCGTCGCCGACGCCCTGGCGCGGGGCGCGGTCGCGGCCGTCGTTTCGCGCCCGCCCCCGGGCGTGCCCGGCACGGCGCCGCTGCTCACCGTCGACGAGACGTTCGTCGCACTCCGGGCGCTGGGCGCCCGGGCCAGGGGCCGCGGCCTCGCGCGCATCTGCGCGGTGACCGGCAGCGTCGGCAAGACCGGCGTCAAGGAGGCGCTGCGGACCGTGCTCGCCCGCCAGGGCGCGACCGCGGCGAACGAGGGCAACCTCAACAACCAGTGGGGCCTGCCGCTGAGCCTCGCGCGGATGCCGGCCGCCACCGCCTACGGCGTGTTCGAGATGGGCATGAACCATCCTGGCGAGCTGCAGCCGCTCTCGTCTCTCGCCCGCCCGCACGTCGCCGTGATCACCACCATCGAGGCGGTGCACAAGGCGCATTTCGCCTCGGTGGAGGACATCGCCGACGCCAAGGCGGAGATCTTCACGGGCGTCGAGCCCGGCGGCAGCGCTATCCTCAACCGCGACAATCCTCAGCATGACCGCCTCTGGGCGGCGGCCAGGCGCCGCGGCATCCAGCGCATCATCGGCTTCGGCCGCGACCGCGACGCCGAGGCGAGGCTGCTCGACGCCACCATCGAGGCGGACGGCTCGCGGGTGCGGGCCGACGTGCTCGGAAACGTGCTCGACTACCGCATCGCCGCGCCCGGATCCCACTGGGTGCTGAACAGCCTGTGCGTGCTGGCAGCCGCGGCCGCGCTCGGCGCGGACGTAAGCCGTGCCGCCGACGACCTGGCGCACGTCGGCGTGCCGAAGGGGCGCGGGCAGCGGGCGACCGTGCGCCTTCCCCGCGGCTCGTTCGAGCTCATCGACGACAGCTACAACGCCTCGCCGGTGGCCATGGCCGCGGCGTTCGAGGTGCTCGGCCGGATCGCCCCTGGGCCCGGGGGCCGGCGCATCGCCGTTCTCGGCGACATGCTCGAACTCGGCGACGAGACGCCGGCGCTGCACGCCCGGCTCGCCCAGCCGCTGCAGGCGAACGGCATCGACCTGGTCTTCACCGCCGGGGCCAACATGGCCCATCTGGCCGAGGCGCTTCCCATCGCCATGTGCGCCGGCCACGCCGACGACGCTGCGCATCTGGCGCCGCTCGTCACGAAAGCGGTGCGCCCCGGCGACGTCGTCACCGTCAAGGGCTCGGCCGGGAGCCGGATGGGCACGGTCGTGCGCGCGCTGAAGGCGCTGGAGGCGGATGCCGACGTCGATCTCGCATCCCGGCGGCCGCGCGCCGCAAACGGCGGCTAGGGGGCGAGGATGCTGTTTCATCTCCTCTACCCGCTGGCCGAGGACATCAGCGCGCTGAACGTCTTCCGCTACCTGACGTTTCGGAGCGGCGGCGCGGTCATGACCAGCCTGCTGCTGAGCTTCATCTTCGGCCCGAGCCTGATCCG
>Ga0056914_10000798_pt1 | contig 24778 bp, 22 predicted proteins | sample TNRBio252014_DNA_FD_55168 | JGI IMG/M metagenome (GOLD analysis project Ga0056914, IMG submission 55168) | Wastewater treatment Type I Accumulibacter community from EBPR Bioreactor in Madison, WI, USA - TNR Reactor_6/25/2014_ DNA | ecosystem: Engineered > Bioreactor > EBPR > Anaerobic-Aerobic >...
CGCGACGGGGTGATGGTCGACAGCGCCGCCCGCACCGCCGACGCCGCCATCTGGGCCGTGGGCGATGTGACGCGCCGGCCCGGTGGCCTGTTCGGTGGCGACATCCGCTTCGAGAGCGTACCCAACGCCTTGGAACAGGCCAAACAGGCCGCCGCCGCCATCGCCGGTCGCGACCAGCCCGCACCCGAGGTGCCGTGGTTCTGGTCGGACCAGTTCGACCTCAAGCTCCAGATGGCCGGGCTGGCGCGCGACACCGATCGCCAGATCATCCGAGGCGATCCCGACAGCGAGAGCTTCGCCGTTTTCCATCTGCAAGGCGACGTCATCCGCTGCGTCGAGGCGGTCAACGCCCCACCCGAGTTCATGGGCGGACGGATGATGATCGGCAAACAGACGCCCGTGGACCCGGCAAAGCTGGCTGATCCTGCGGTCGGGATGAAGGCGGTGGCAGCCTAGCCCGTCAGGCCGTCCTTGAACTTGATCGAGGCGTGGCTGCCGTCACAGAAGGGCTTGTTCGACGAGGCCCCGCACCGACACAGCGTCTGGCGATTGCGGATCTCATAACTGTCGCCGCTGGCGCTCTGGACCCGGATACCGCCGCGAAGCTGCAACGCCGCACTGACGCCCAGGGCGGGGTCCTCGAGCAAAGCCAGTTCCGCCGGCTCAGGGGTTTCAACAGGTTGACGGGTCTGCTGATCCCACACCATCAGGCGGCCGCCCGGGCAATGATGCGCGATACGAACGGCCATCTTCTCATGCTGCTCTCCGGGTTCCATCACCTCGTTCCAGAACCGGTCGCCGGCGTCGCAAAACCGCGCAAAGGCACAGAATTTCTCGTTGTCCGTCAGGCTGTACTTGGGCCCGTCCATTTCGGTGGCCTCATTCAGCATGGGCGCCATGCTGGCCGTCTCGGTCAGGTCGACACCGGCCGTCCGGTGCGACCCGTCGCAGTAGGGCTTGTTGCGGGAATGGCCGCACCGACAAAGCAGGGTCCCGTCCTTGACCTCGAATTCCTCGCCGGGCGTAAAGGACCAGGAATTGTGCGTTTCGTTCGGCGTGATGGTCTGGATACGCATCGGCGGCGCGCCGTGCACCTTATAGGGTCCATTGGCCAGGACCTCGATCGAGATCGACGGGTCGGACTGGGTCGTCCCCACCTGGATTCTGGGCTTGCTGAAGTCGGACATTCGATCACCTCCCCGGCTCGAAAAGGGCCCTCAGGATTCCATCGAACACCGTTCCAGGGCCGACGTCGAGCGTTAGATTCAAGCCCGTCGGACACGCTTGCGGACAATCCGGCCGATCCTTTGGCCCGCCAGACCTAGAACAGTACCCTGGGATTCAGGATGCGCTGGGGATCCAGCGCCTGGCGCACCGCCCGCATGGCCGCGACCTGGACCGGGTCCTTGTAGCGCCGTGCCTCATCGGTCTTGAGCACGCCCAGTCCGTGTTCGGCCGAGATCGACCCTGCTCGGGCGGCCACGGCGTCATGGACGATGCGCGCGCCGGCGTCGCGGCGGGCCGCGAAGGCCGCCGGGTCGTCTCCTGCCGGCGGCACGACATTGTAGTGCAGATTGCCGTCGCCCAGGTGCCCGAAGGTCACCTGCCGGATCCCGGGAAAGGCGCTCTGCAAGGCGGCATCGGTCGCTGCGATGAAGTCCGGGATCTCACTCAGCGGCAGCGAGATGTCGTGCTTCCAGCCGCCCCCGGCCGCCTTCTGGGCCGCTGACATGTCCTCACGCAGCCGCCAGAATTGGGCCGCCTGGCTCTTGGTCTGAGCCACCGCCGCATCGACGATCAACCCACCCTCCAAGGCCGTCTCCAGCAACCGTTCCATCGCGCGCTCGGCCGCACCCGGTTCGCCCGACACCAGCTCGATCAGGACCGTCCAGGGCGGGCGACTGTCGAGCGGCTCGCGCGTGTCGGGAATGTGGGTCAGCACCAGTTCCAGGCCCTGACGGTTCATCAGTTCGAAGGCTTCCACGCCCCCGCCCGTCTCCGCCCTGGCCGTGGCCAGCAGGTTCAGCGCCGCCTCGACCGTCTCAACCCCGACCATGGCCGTCGCCCGCGACCGCATCACCGGAAACAGCTTCAAGGCCGCCGCCGTGACGATGCCCAGCGTCCCCTCGGCCCCGATCAACAGTTGCTTGAGGTCATATCCCGTATTGTCCTTCCTGAGCCGCTTCAGCCCGTGGAACACCGACCCGTCCGCCAGCACCGCCTCCAGCCCCAGCACCAGATCGCGCGTCACGCCATAGCGCAGCACCGCCGTGCCGCCCGCATTGGTCGAGATCACGCCGCCAACGGTGGCCGACCCCTCGGCCGCCAGGCTGAGCGGAAACATCCGCTCCGCGTCCGCAGCGACCTGTTGCGCCTCCAGCAGCGTCAGGCCCGCCTCGACCACCATGACGTCTTCCAGCGGCAGGACCGCCCGCACGGCCCGCATCCGCTTCAGGCTGAGCAGCACCTCGCCCTGCGGGATCTGGCCGCCGACCAGACCGGTGTTGCCGCCCTGGGGCGTTATGGCCAGGCCGTGTCTGGCGCACACCCGGACCGCCGCCGCGACCTGTTCGGTCGAGCCTGGCGTCAGCATGATCGGGGTCTCGCCCTGCCAGGTCCCGCGCCATTCGGTCAGGTGCGGCGCGATCCGCGCAACATCGTCGGTCCAGCCGTCCGGGCCGATGGCGGCTTTCAGCTCTGCGAGGGCGGCACTGGGATCGGTCAATGACCCGGTCCCGAGCGGGGTCGTGGCTCGATCCTGCGACCGAATACATGGGAAATCTCATGGAAGCCGTTGCGCTCGAAGAAGGCATGGGCCCGCCGATTTCGCAGCCCGCTTTCGAGGAAAAGCCATTCGACATCCTGGGCGGCGACCCGTGCCGCGACGGCGTCGACGACTTGCGCCCCGATACCCCCGGAGCGCCGTTCAGGGTCCACCACCATATCTTCGAGCACGGCGAACTTTCGCCGTTTGCTATCCTCCCAGGCGAGCACCGCGACCGCGACGATCGAGGCCTGGGCATCGCGCGCAACGAGCAGGTCGCGATCAACCAGGTCGGAAAAATCGTCGGCGTAGAGGTCGGCGAGGTCTGGAACCCACACCTTGCCGTCGGGGCTCAGCCCCGTCTGAATTTCGCCATGGCTGATATAGGCGGTGTCGCGGCTGATGATGTCGCCTGCAAAGGCTGCAGCGCGGGCGGCGTCACCCTCGCCATTCCAGCGCAAATCCAGGACCATTGGGACCGCTTCTGTTGGTGTTTCAGGTGCCGTGAAGCGCCGGGGCGCGTATTCGACGCGGCGCAGGACGTTTAGCGGACCTCGGTCTTGCGGTGGCCAAACCGGGGCGTCGGCAATCTCGTCGAGCCAGTTGGCGATGGTCGGGCAGCCTCCCATCAGATAGGCGACGGCCTTGTAGAACTCGCGTTCACGGACCTCCGGCTCCGGGTGTTCACGGAAGATGTCCGTCCCGAGATCAAAGATATTTCGGACGTCATGGGTGTAGTTTGATCGCAACTCCGAATCCCAGATGGAGCGAAAATACCAGTCCTTGAGGAGGTCGAAGAACCAGGCCACCCAGCTGGCGAAGACCTGGGGCTGAATGATCTTGTTGCGCCGAAAATTGGCACAGACTTCGAACAGGTTGAGGCACTGGAAATAGTAGTTGAGCGTGGTCTCCCATGCCTCCGACTCGGGCAAGGGGACGACGTCGGGGCGCTCCCATCGGCGCAATCGCTCCATGACAGTGGCGTGCTGGGCCTGATAGCGAAACGCTTCGCTGGAGTTCACCTCGAGTTCGAGATAGGCCGAGGACTTCTCGATCCGTCGTTCCCTCTGTTCGGTGCGCCAATAGACGAAGATGGCCACGCCCACACTGCACAGGGCAATGGCTGCCGCCACCAGAGCGATCGCATTGTTGACGGACTGTCCGTCAATGGCCTCCATGGCATCCGCCAGCATCAGAGGTGCCCAAACTTGCATCGTGTCCTCGAAATCCCGTTCCCGCACAGTTCATTGGGCGGCTGGCCAAGGTCAAGCGTCCTATACCGTCTTCGACCCCGATGACCCCCATCCCCGCCGTCGGGATCGTCTGCCTGCGCGGCGATGAGGTGTTGCTGATCCGGCGCGGGCAGCCGCCCCGGAAAGGTCAGTGGAGCCTGCCGGGCGGGCGGATCGAACCGGGCGAGCGGGCCGTGGATGCGGCGCAGCGCGAACTGATGGAGGAAACCGGGGTCCAGGCCGAGATCCTGGGCCTGATCGATGTCGTGGACGGGCTCTTTCCCGACGCAGGCGTTCACTACGTCCTGATCGACTATGCGGCGCGCTGGACCGGCGGTGAACCCCGCGCGGGAGACGATGCCCTGGACGCGGTGTTTCTCCCGATGCGCGAAGCCCTTTCCCGCCTGGAATGGGAAGAGACGCGTCGGATCGTCACTGAGGCCTTCGAGCGATTCGCCTCGGACGCGCTTTGAGTCGACAGCCCGTCCCGTGAGGGTCAGGCTCCGGTTCAGGACATGGCCGAACCGGGGGGTACCGCTGTGAAAAAGCGATTCATCGTTTTGGGTCTGGCGGCGGCTGTGTCCGCCTCTTTCGCGGCCGCCGTGATGGCCCGCCCCGTCGGCGAGGTCCGCTTCAGTATCCAGAACGGCGGCGACACCGACCTCAGGGCCTTCAGCCTGTCACGTCCGACGTCCGAGGCCTGGGGCATGGATCGACTCGCCGGCCAGTCCGTCTCACCGGGCGGCTCCACCGAGATCGTCATCCAGCCCAGCCTGGGCGGGTGCCTCTATGACATGAAGGCCAGCTTCGCCAGCGGTGACGACGCCCGCCTGTTCGCCGTCGATGTGTGCCGGCTGAACGGGGCCGAGATCATTCTTACGGATTAATAAGCCGCGCGGCGGTTGCAATCGGTGGCTGTCGCGTCAGGGTGTCCTCCCTTTCGTGAAAGCCGAGCTTTAGCCATGCGCCTGACGACCGCCCTCGCCTCCGCCTCCGTTCTGGTGCTGGCTGCCTGTGCCGCGACGCCCGCCGTCCAGGCCCCTGCTCCCGCCGTGGTGGCGGATCCGGTGGCAGTCGCCGCGCCCTCGACCCTCAGGCCGTCGCGCACCACCTGGCCCCAGGCCACGAGCGACGTCGCGCCGGACCCCGCCATTCGCTTCGGCACGCTCCCTAACGGGATGCGCTACGCCCTCATGCATAATCAGACGCCGCCGGGTCAGGCCTCACTGCGGCTGCGCGTCGATGCCGGGTCGCTGATGGAAGAGGGCGACCAGCGTGGCCTGGCCCACTTCATCGAGCACATGGCCTTCAACGGCACCACCAACGTCCCCGAGGGCGAACTTCTGCCGATCCTGGAGCGCCTCGGCCTGGCCTTCGGACCGGACACCAACGCCTTCACCAGCTTCGATCAGACCGTCTATCAGCTGGACCTGCCGCACACGGATGCCGACACCGTCGATACGGCCCTGATGATCATGCGCGACATGGTTTCGGGCGCGACGCTGGACGCCGGGGCCATCGACCGCGAACGCGGCATCGTCCTGTCCGAAGAGCGTTCCCGTGCCAGCCCCGGCCTGCGCAGCGCCCTGGCCAATTTCGATTTCCTGATGCGAGGCCAGCGCATCCCGGATCGCTTTCCGATCGGTGAGCCGGACATCCTCTCGACGGCTCAGCGCGATCGCTTCGTCGCCTTCTATAACGCCTGGTACCGACCCGAGCGCACGACCCTGGTCGCCGTCGGGGATTTCGATGTGGACGCCATGGAAGCCCGCATCCACAGCCAGTTTGCGGACTGGGCCAACCCCAATCCGAACGGGCCGGAGCCCGATCTGGGGCCGGTCGCGCCGCGCCAGTCGGAAGCCTTCATCTTTACCGAGCCGGGCGCGTCCAACATGCTCGAACTGGCCTGGGTTGCGCCACCCGACCGCGCGCCGGACAGCGTGGCCCAGCGGCGTCGTGAACTGATCCAGAACCTCGGCTTTGCTGTCCTCAATCGGCGGCTCCAGCGCCTTACGCGCGCAGATGCCCCCCCCTTCCTGTCGGCTTCCGCCTCGCGCTCGACCCTGTTCGACAGCCAGGATCAGGTTTCCTTTACCGCCAGCTACAGACCCGGCGGCTGGGCCGAGGCCCTCGGTGCGCTGGAACAGGAGCGGCGGCGCATCCTGGAGCGCGGCATTTCCGCCGAAGAACTGGCGCGTGAGGTGGCCGAATATCGCACCGGCTATGAAAGCTATGTCGCCGGGGCCTCGACCCGCACGACCCCGGCCCTGGCTGACGGCCTGACCGGATCGGTTCACGACCAGGAGGTCTATTCCGCGCCAGCGGCCGGCCTTGCCCGCTTCAACGCCGTCGTCGAAGGCCTGACGCCCGAGATGGTGATGCAAGAGCTGCGGTTGGCCATGCAGGGCGACGGGCCTCTGGTTTTCGTCTCGTCTCCGACCCCGATCGAGGGCGGCACCGAGGCTGTCATGGCCGCCCTGGCGCAATCCCAGACAACGGCCGTCGCCGGGACTGAGCAGGCCCAGAGCCAGACCTGGCCCTATACGGATTTCGGCCCCGCCTCCCCCGTCGTCGAGCAGACCCAGATCGCCGACCTCGGCGTCACCTCGGTGCGGTTCCAGAACGGCGTGCGCCTGATCATCAAGCCGACTGACTACCGCGACGACGAGGTCCTGATCGCGGTCAATCTGGCCGGCGGGCGGCTCGCCATGCCGAATGACCGGGTGCTGCCGGTGTGGGCGGCGGGCCCTGCCCTGATCGAGGGCGGCCTCGGCCAGATCAGCCGCGAGGACATGGAGGCTGTCCTCGCCTCGAATGTGGTGGCGACCCGTCTTGGACTGGGCGACGGCGACTGGACTCTGAGCGGCTCGACTCGACCCGAGGACCTCGACATCCAGCTTCAGGCCCTGGCCGCCTATGTCGCCGACCCGGCCTTCCGGCCCCAGGCCTTCGAGCGCGTGCGGACCTCCTATCAGGCGGCCCTGCCTCAGGCCAATGCGACACCCGGCGGCGTCTTCGGCCTGCAGGCCTCGCGCCGGATGCACGACGGCGACGCGCGCTGGGCCGTGCCCAGCCTGGAAGAGGTCGGCGACGCCCAGCTCAGCGACCTGCAAGCCCTCCTGGGCCCGGTTCTGGCCTCGGCCCCGATCGAGGTCGTCGTCGTCGGCGAGGTCGATCCTGAGGCCGTCATCCGTTCCGTAGCCTCCACCTTCGGCGGCCTGTCCGCTCGAGCGGAGGCCCCGGCGACGGTCGGGACGGTGCGCTTCCCCCTTGGGGCCGAACCCGTCACCCTGACCCACCAGGGGCGCGCAGACCAGGGCCTGGCCTTCCTGGCCTGGTCGACCACCGACGCGCCGTCCGACGTCTATCGGTCGCGGGTCCTGAATGTGCTGGCGGCGGTTCTCAGGCTGCGCCTGACCGAAGAACTGCGCGAAGGCCAGGCGGTGACCTATTCGCCCTCGGCCGGCTCCAGCCCTAGCTGGGACATCCCCGGCTATGGCTATCTGTCGGCGGCCATCGAGGCCCCGCCTGAGCGTCTGGACGGCTTCTTCGCCGACGTTGACCGGATCGCGGCCGAGCTTCGGGATACGCCGATCAGCGCCGACGAACTCGACCGCGCCCGTCGCCCCATCGTCGAGGCGGTCCAGCGCGGGCGCAACGGCAATGACTACTGGGTCGGCAATCTGTCGGGCCTGCAGACCGAGCCGAGCCGAGCCCCGGCGATCCGCACGCTCGTTTCGGATCTGGAACGGGTGACGCCCGAAGACCTGCAGGCGGCGGCCCGCCAGTACCTGACCCCGGACCGCTCGTGGCGTCTGCGCGTCGTGCCCGAGCCCGCCCCGTAACCCGCAAGGAAAAAGACCCCCGGGCCGGAGCCCGGGGGTCAAGGCGCTCAGGTTGTCGACACCGTGCCGACGACCCAATCTCTCAAGTCAAGCCTGACGCCAGGCTGAATGCGATCCGCAGGCCGGCGTCAGTGGACCCGACCGCCGACGCCACCGTCGAAGACGACGCTCATGCCCGAATAGGTCTCGACCACGGTTTCCTCGCGGTACTCTTCGTAAAGCTCCTCACGGATCATGGTCAGGACAAACTCGCCGGCTCCGAAGCGACGCAGCAGGCTGCGTTCGAAACAATCGCGCTCCTGGGTCTGAACCCGGCATTCCACCAGGCCGCCCGTCGAGTGATAAAGCGCCTCACCCGGACGGCAGCTGATCGTCTGGCCGCCATCGAAGTTGAACGCCCCACCCTCATAGTCGGCATAGGTCACCAGCAGCGATGAGCCGGCGATGCAGCGGTACAGTTCGCCCTCGTAATCCCCGCGAATGTCGCGATCCGGGCGGATGCGCGAGGCCGGATGCGGCACGCTGCGCGCATCCATACAGACGGCCCGGATGACGACGCGCCGCTCCATGCGGCGGCGCTCCTGATAGGGCACCCGCACGACCCGCGCCGGACCCTGCACGACCAGATTATTCATCATGGTCGGAGCCGCATACGCTACCGAATTGCCGCCGTAACCCCGGCCATAGCCGATGCTCGAGCGTTCGCCGCGCGTCACCGAGAAGCTGTCGACCCGGCCCTGGGCCCGGGCCGTGGCGGAGGTCCTCGAATCATTGTGGATATTGACGTTGACGTTGATGTCGCCGTCGCCATCGCCGCCACCGTCGCAGTCATCCCCTCCGTCATCGCAGGGCGGCGGCGGACAATCGTCCTCGCAGGGCGGCGGCGGGCAGCCGTCATCGCAGGGGGGCGGGGGTGGCGGGGGTGGCGGCGGAGGCGGCGGGCACGGATCCGGACACGGCGGCGGGGGACAGGTGTCCGTACACGGCGGCGGTGGGCAGGTGCCGGGGCACGAGGTCTGGGCCGCTGCCTTGTCCGCGACCGCCATGACGGTCATCGCCGCCAGGACCGGAACGCCCCATTTGATCAATAGCCGCAGCGTCATCGCCGTCTCCGCAGGTCTGGACGGCGCGCGGGCGCGGTCCCTCAGCGCGTCATTTGACCGGCAAAGCGTTTCCTTTCCGTTAGCCAATCGGCCCGGTGTTTGCGCTGCGACACGTCGAGGAGGCCGACGTGTTTCATTCCGGAACGACNCGACTGATCGCCAGNTGGAACGCCCTGGATGCCGGGCGCATCCCGCCGCGCGCCCGGTTCGACCCGCTGGAGATCGCCGATCTGCTCCCCCAGATGTTCCTGCTGGCGCGTGAAGGCGACCGGCTGGCCTTCCGCATTGCCGGCGAGGCCCTGCGGGATCTGTTCGGTCGGTCCTTGAAGGGTTCGGACGTCTTCGGCCTGTTTTCGCCCCCCGCCCGGCCCCTCGCCCGCCGGACCACCTTGCAGGCCGTGCGCGACGGACGCCCCATGGTTCTGGTCGGCTCCGGCCGCAGCGACGTCGGTGCCCAGGTCCCGCTGGAGGTCGTCGTGGCCCCGATGCTGGGGGCGGACGGCACGCCGGACCGCCTGATCGGCCTGGTCCAGCCGACCGCCAGCCTGACCCTGCTTGAGGGGCGACCGATCCACGAGGTCGCTATTCGCATGGCCGCCACCGCCGGTACCGCCCCGACGCGGCCTCAGTTGCGTCTGGCCGCCGTCAACGGCCAGCGTATCGCCTAAACCGCCTTGAGATCGCGGGCGTACCGCTTCCAGTTCGCCACATAATGATCCGCCGAGGCCTTGAGGAACCGCGCCTCGGTCTCGCCCAGCTCGCGAATGATCCGGCCCGGAGCCCCGACCACCAGGCTGTTGTCCGGGATAACCTTGCCCTCCGGGATCAGCGCGTGTGCCCCGATGATACAGTTCCGGCCGATGACGGCCCGGTTCAGCACCGTCGCGCCGATGCCGATCAGCGAGCCGTCCCCGACGCTGCAACCGTGCAGCATCGCCTTGTGGCCGACCGTCACATCCGCCCCGATGCTCAGGGGAACCCCCTCATCGGTATGGAGTACCGAATTGTCCTGGATGTTGGAGCGCGCGCCGATGGTGATCGGATCATTGTCGCCACGGATCACTACGCCGAACCAGACGCTTGCATCCTTCAGCAGAATCACATCGCCTAGGACCGTTGCATTCGGTGCGATCCAGTATTCGCCTTCCGGCGGAAGCCGAGGCTGTTTGTCGCCGAGTTGATATATTCCCATCACAACTACTTTTTATTTGGCATTTCATCAGATGAAATGGCTTTAACTGCTCGTAAACCAAGATAGCATCAAAGTCATTCCACGATTCGAGGGACGCTTCTCTCGGGTCCGAAGCTGGAGCATCGCGTTCCGGCCAGGCGAGGAGAGCGGCGTGTCGCGTTCAGTTCGCCGGCGGGTTTGGCCGCCGACTGATCCTGGCGCAAGGGCCAACGGCCCGGGTCCGTTCGAGTCATTTCCTTTCATCCTGTCGAGGGCGAGCCGGGTTCGGCGTCGCCCTTTTTTATGGTCTGGAGCCAGCAATGCCCAAGCGTGCGGTCAAGCGTCAGTCCCGTGAATCCTATGAGGACGTCAAGGTTCGCCGGATGCCGGCCGACCGCGCAGGCTGGTCGCCGCTCGGTGCCAATGACGAGGCCCGCGACCAGGCCTATCTCAAGACCATAAAACCCAAGTCCGAAGGCCAGGCCCAACTCCTGACCGCCATCGACAAGCGCAGCCTGGTCATGGCGCTCGGACCCGCCGGCACCGGCAAGACCTATCTGGCGGTCGCCAAGGCCGTCGAGGCGCTGGAGGCCGGCAAGGTCGGCCGCATCGTCCTGTCCCGCCCCGCCGTCGAGGCCGGGGAATCCATCGGTTTCCTGCCCGGGGCCATGGAAGACAAACTGGCCCCCTATCTGCGTCCCCTCTACGACGCCCTGTCGGATCGCCTGTCGATGAAGCGGGTCGGGCACCTGATGGCCGAGGGCCTGATCGAGATCGCCCCGGTCGGCTACATGCGCGGGCGCACGCTCAACAACGCCTTCGTCGTGGTCGATGAGGCCCAGAACTGTACCTACACCCAGCTCAAGATGCTGCTGACGCGGCTGGGCTGGCACTCGACCATGGTGGTGACCGGCGACCCGCACCAGTCCGACCTGCTGCCCGGCGTCTCAGGCCTGACCGACATCGCCGAGCGCCTGGAAGCCGTGCCCGAAATCGCCGTCGTGCGCCTGGCGGAGCAAGACATCGTGCGCCACCCGCTGGTGGCGAGCATGATCGGCGTGCTCTAGCCGATCCCCCCGACCCACGCCGGCAGGTCGGCGATGCTTTCCAGCGCCGCAAACCTCGGCTCATCCACCGGGGCGTCGGCCAGTTCGTGGGCCCAGGTGATGACGTAGGGAATGTGGGCCGCCCAGGCACCCGCCGCGATGGCCGGCAGGACATCGGACTTCATCGAATTGCCGGCCATGACGGCTTCGCCTGCGCCGGTGCCATGGCGGTCGAAGATGGTTCGATAAGTCTCGACGGTCTTCTCCGAAACGATCTCGACGCCGGCGAACAGGTCGCCAAGGCCCGAGGCCGCCAGCTTGCGCTCCTGATCCAGCAGGTCGCCCTTGGTGACCAGCACCAGCCGGTAGCGCTCGGACAACTGCGCCAGCGCCTCGTCCACGCCCGGCAACGGCTCGACCGGATGGCCCAGCATTTCACGGCCCGCCGCCAGGATCTCGCGGATGACGCCGGCGGGCGGCTCGCCGCCGGTCAGCTCCATCGCCGTCTCGATCATCGACAGGGTAAAGCCCTTGATGCCGTAGCCGTAAAGCCGAAGGTTGCGCCGCTCCACCTCGGCCAGACGCGCCTCGATGGTGTCGCGGTCGCCATGCTCGGCCAGCATCTCGGCGAACCGGTCATGGGTCAGCCGAAAGATCGTCTCGTTGTGCCAGAGAGTATCATCAGCATCGAGGCCAACGGTCGTGATAGGCATGGGCGGCTCCGTCAAAGCGCGGGAATATCGGCTCCGCGCGGTCGCGCCAAGAGCCGGATTGACGCCGTGCCGCAGGCCAGACAAGTCTCACCGATGCAGCGCACCCTGCCCGCCCATCTGTATGGCGACCCAGCCGCCTATGCCCGCGAGCGAACCGGCGTGTTCGGCCAGACCTGGCTGTTCCTGGGCCATGAGGCCGAGGCCCCCGAGCCGGGTGACTGGATCGCCACCGATATCGCCGGCCACCGCCTGTTCGCCGTGCGCGGCAAGGACGGGGCCTTGCGGGCCTTTCACAATGTCTGTCGCCACCGGGCCGGGCCGCTGGTCCAGGGCGAGCGCGGGACCTGCCCGGGCGAACTGACCTGCGCCTATCACGGCTGGCGCTACACCCTCGATGGGCGCTTGCGGTCGGCGGTCGGCTTCGGCCCCGCCGAAGGGTTCGATCCGCGCGAACTGGGTCTGTTCGGCCTGAGCCTCGAAATCTGGCGCGGCCTGGTCTTCGTCAACCTGGCCGAAAGTCCCTCGACCTTCTCTGATTTCATCGCGCCGCTGGAGCGACTGGTTCAGGAGCGGGGGCTCAACATCCCCGGCCCGGCCCTGCACCGCAGCCACAGGATCGCCTGCGACTGGAAGGTCTATGTGGAGAACTATCTGGAGAGCTACCACATCAGCGCCGTCCACCCGGCCCTGGCCCAGGAGCTGGGTGCCGACTACCGCGTGACCGTCCAGGGCGATCTGGTCATCCAGGAAAGCGTTCAGTCCGGCGACGGGCCGCAGGCGGGCCTGTGGGGCTGGCTGTGGCCGAACCTGGCCGTCAACATCTATCGCGACGGGGCCATGATCGAACGAATGGTGCCTGAGGGGCCGGGCCGCACCCGGCTGGATTATCTGTTCCTGCGCGACGAAGGCCCCGACGCCTTGCGGGACGCACTGGATGCCTCGGACCGCATCACCGCCGAGGACGCCGGCATCTGTGAGGCGGTCCAGGCCAATCTGTCGGCGGGGGCCTATGACACCGGCCTTCTCAGCCCGACCCAGGAGGTCGGCGTGGCGTGGTTTCAGTCGCGGCTTTCGGAGGTCCACCCATGACCGACACGACGCGCAAGATCGGCTGGGGCCTGGCGGCCCTGATGGTCGCCGGCAACATGATCGGCTCGGGCGTTTATCTGTTGCCCGCGACCCTGGCTCCGATCGGATCGTCCAGCCTGATCGGATGGATCGTCGCGTCGATCGGGGCGCTGTTGCTGGCGGGCGTGTTCGCCGGGCTGGCCCGAATCCGCCCGCGCGACGACGGGCCGACGGAATATGCCGGCGTCGGTCTGGGCCGCTATTTCGGCTATCAGGCGTCGCTCGGCTACTGGGCCGGAAACTGGATCGGCAACGTCGCCATCGCCCTGGCCGCGACCGGCTATCTGGCGCACTTCTTTCCGGGCTTGCGCGAACAGTGGCCGGGGGCGCTGTGTACCGTCGGCCTGATCTGGCTGACCACCCTGATCTATATGGCCGGACCGCACACGGTGGCGCGCTTCGGCGGCCTGACCCTGCTGATCGGTCTGATCCCGCTGGGCATCGCCATGGTTGCCGGTGCCATGGCCTTCGACCCCGCCGTCTTCGTCGCCTCGTGGAGCCCGGACGGTGCCCCTCTGAGCCAGAGCGTCCCGGCTTCGATGGCTCTGATCTTCTGGGCCTTCCTGGGCTTTGAATCCGCCGGGGTCGTGGCCCTGCGCCTGCGTGACCCCCAGCGCGATGTCGGGCGCGCCACCTATGCCGGAGTGATCCTGTCGGCCGTGGTCTATATCGCCGTCACCGCCGCCATCTTCGGCGTCATCCCGGCGGCGGACCTGGCCCAATCGACCAGCCCCTTTGCCGATCTGGCGTCGCGGGTGATCGGTGCCAGCGCCGCCGGCTTTGTCGCCGTCTGTGCCGTGGCCAAGACCCTGGGGACACTGGGTGGCTGGATGATGCTGACCGGCGAGACGGCGCGGGCCGGAGCCAGCCTGGGCTTTCTGCCGCGCGTCTTCGGACAGGGCGTGGTGACGCCGCCGGCCAATCCCCTGATCCATGCGGGGCTGATGACGGTCATGACCCTGATCAGCGCCCAGCCGCGACTGGCCGACCAGTTCGGCCTGCTGATCGGGGCAACAACGGTTCTGTTCCTGGTCGTCTATGGCCTTTGCTGCCTGGCCCTGATGCGGTTCAGCCGCCGCCCGTGGGACTGGATCGCGGCGCTCGGCGGCCTGGGATTCAGCGTCTGGGCCGTGGCCATGTCGGGCTGGACCCTGCTGGGCGTCGGCATCGGCTTCTTCGCCCTGACCAGCCTGATCTGGCCGTTCGTTCGTGCGCGCTCGCCGTCCGCCGCCTCCGAAACCTCTGGCCCGAATCCCGGCGGTTCGTAAGGATGCGCGGGCTTCAGGAGGCACACCGATGAACGAGATCATGGCCGTCTATAGCCGTTACGCCCAGTTCACCGGGCGGGCGGACCGACGCGAGTTCTGGACCTTCACCATCTTCTACCTGATCGCCTGCGGCGTCCTGTCGATTCTCGACAATATGATATTCGGCACCTCCAGCATCTCCGGCGGTGCCGGCTGGTCGGGGACCGGCGGATTTCAGCCCCTGACTTCGATCTTCTCCCTGATCTCGCTGGTCCCGTGCATCGCCGTGTCGGTGCGGCGGATGCACGACATCGGCAAGTCGGGCTGGTGGGTGCTGATCAACCTGATCCCGTTGATCGGCTGGATCTGGTTCCTGATTCTGGCCGCCGGCCCCGGCGACCCCGAGGCCAATGCCTATGGCGAGCCGGTCTAGGGTCGAGCCAGCGCCTACCCACCGTTGACCCCGCCGACGACGCTCTGTAGTGACGCCGCCGTTTGTCCGCCGGGATTCGGTGGTATGGAGCGCCCCATGTCCGATCAACTTCTTCCCGGCGTGACCGGCGTTCTGGTCCTGGCCGACGGCACGGTGCTGCAGGGCATCGGCTGCGGCCATGAGGGATCGGCGCTGGGTGAGGTCGTCTTCAACACCGCCATGACCGGCTATCAGGAGATCCTGACCGACCCGTCCTATATGCAGCAGATCCTGGCCTTCACCTTCCCGCACATCGGCAATGTCGGGGTCAATGTCGAGGACGTCGAACAGGTCTCGGGCGGTGGCTCGGAGACGGCGGCAGTGGGTGCCATCTTCCGCGATGTCCCCACCGATCCGGCCAACTGGCGCGCCGATGCCGATCTGGACACCTGGATGAAGCGCCGCAATGTCGTGGGTCTGGCCGGAGTCGACACCCGCGCCCTGACCGCCCGCATCCGCGACGCCGGCGCCCCGCACGGGGTCATCGCCCACGATCCGAACGGTGCCTTTGATATTCCGGCCCTGGTCGAACAGGCGCGCAGCTGGTCCGGTCTGGTGGGCCTGGATCTGGCGAAACCGGCCTCGACGCTTCAGGCCTTCGACTGGGATCAGGGGCTGTGGGACTGGCCCGAGGGCTATCCGCGCGTGGATGCCGGCGGCAAGTCGGTGGTGGTCGTCGACTATGGCGTCAAGCGCAACATCCTGCGCGCCCTGGCCTCGACCGGCGCGAAGATTACGGTGGTTCCGGCCACCACCAGCGCCGAAGACATTCTGGCGCGCAACCCGGACGGCGTGGTCCTGTCCAACGGGCCGGGTGATCCGGCGGCGACCGGTGAGTACGCCGTGCCGGAGATCAAGAAGCTGGTCGACAGCGGCAAGCCGGTCTTCGGCATCTGTCTGGGCCATCAGATGCTGGCCATCGCCCTGGGGGCGCGCACCATCAAGATGGATCAGGGCCACCACGGGGCCAACCATCCGGTCAAGGACCTGACCACCGGCAAGGTCGAGATCGTCTCCATGAACCACGGCTTCACCGTCGACCGCGACAGCCTGCCCGACGCCGTCGAGGAAACCCACGTCAGCCTGTTTGACGGCACCAACTGCGGCATCGCCCTGAAGGACCGCCCCGTCTTTAGCGTCCAGCACCACCCCGAGGCCTCGCCCGGGCCGACAGATAGCCTGTATCTGTTTGATCGTTTTGCTAAAATGATGGACGTCTGAAGCTGGCGGGCCTGATTTAGTGCACTGTGAAACAGGGTGCACTAACTGCACTAAGTGCACTAAGTGCACTATTTTCGTCCGGTCGCGCAGGGTCATGCGGCCATTGTCGCCGCGTTCCATACGATGGGAACGCAGCCGCGCTTGAGCCTCGATCGCCCCAACAATTTACGAAACTTTGCATTGGCGGTTGCGGGGATGGGACGGCGTCTCTAAACGGGCCGCTTAGCCGATAACCGAACCGAATCCCCCGGGGCACCCCGTCCCGCGTGGGCCTTCGCGCGCAAGGAGCCCCGCCGTCGTGACCGCAGACGCCAGCCAGGATGAGAAGGACGCCATGGTGCGCGCCGCCCTGGCCGAGCATGGCGACAGCGGGCGCACGCCGCGCCACACCCTGTTCTATTTCTACGGCGACGATCATGCCCTGGGCGACCTGAATGAGGTGGCGCGCCGCGCCGGCTTCTTCACGCGCGGGGACGAGGAATCGCTGGTGCTGGAAATGACAATGGCCGTGGACGAAGCCAGCTTCGCCTCGACCTCTTCGATGATGCAATCCTGGGCCGCGGCCTTCCAGGTCGATTACGACGGCTGGGAGTGCGCGGTGGTGACGAACTGACATGCCCAAACGTACAGACATCTCCTCCATCCTGATCATCGGGGCCGGTCCCATCGTCATCGGCCAGGCGTGCGAGTTCGACTATTCCGGGGTCCAGGCCTGCAAGGCGCTGAAGGCCGAGGGCTATCGGGTCATTCTGGTCAACTCGAACCCGGCCACCATCATGACCGACCCGGAGGTGGCCGATGCCACCTATATCGAGCCGATCACGCCCGAGATCGTCGAGAAGATCATCGCCCGCGAAAAGCCCGACGCCCTGTTGCCGACCATGGGCGGTCAGACCGCCCTGAACACCGCCCTGGCGCTGGAACAGTCTGGGGCCCTGGCCCGGCACGGGGTCGAGATGATCGGGGCCAAGGCTGAGGTCATCGACAAGGCCGAGGACCGCCAGAAATTCCGCGACGCCATGGACAAGCTGGGCCTGGAAAGCCCCCGCTCGCGCGCCGTGCACCGTATCGAGGAGGCCGACGACGCCCTGGCCTTCGTCGGTTTGCCGGCCATCATCCGCCCGAGCTTCACCCTGGCCGGCACGGGCGGTGGCATCGCCTATAATGTCGAAGAGTTTCGCGAGATCGTCGAGCGCGGCCTCGATCTGTCGCCGACCACCGAGGTGCTGATCGAGGAATCGGTCCTGGGCTGGAAGGAATATGAGATGGAGGTGGTCCGCGACCGGGCGGACAACTGCATCATCATCTGCTCCATCGAGAACGTCGATCCGATGGGGGTGCACACCGGCGACAGCATCACCGTCGCCCCTGCCCTGACGCTGACCGACAAGGAATATCAGCGGATGCGGACCGGCTCGATCAATGTCCTGCGCGAGATCGGGGTCGAGACCGGCGGCTCGAACGTGCAGTGGGCGATCAATCCAGCGGACGGCCGCATGGTCGTTATCGAGATGAACCCGCGCGTGTCGCGGTCCTCGGCCCTGGCCTCCAAGGCCACCGGCTTTCCGATCGCCAAGGTCGCGGCCCGGCTGGCGGTCGGCTATACGCTGGATGAGCTTCAGAACGACATCACCCAGGTCACCCCGGCCAGTTTCGAGCCGTCGATCGACTATGTGGTGACCAAGATCCCGCGCTTTGCGTTTGAGAAATATCCGGGCGCGGAAGCCACCCTGACCACCTCGATGAAGTCGGTCGGTGAGGTCATGGCGATTGGGCGTACTTTCCAGGAATCCATGCAGAAGGCCCTGCGCGGGCTGGAAACCGGCCTGACCGGCTTTGATGAGATCGAGATCGACGGCGTCGCCGGTGCCGAAGACGACGCCGGGGCCAAGGCCGCGGTGATCCGGGCGCTGGGCCAGCCGACACCGGATCGCATCCGCGTCATCGCCCAGGCCTTCCGTCACGGCCTGTCGGTGGAAGAGGTGGCCCAGGCCTGCCAGTACGAGCCATGGTTCCTGCGCCAGATCGCCGATCTGGTGCGTGAAGAGGGATGGCTGAAGGTGAAGGGCTTGCCTTCTCCCCTCGGGGGAGAAGGTGGCTCAGCGGCAGCTGAGACGGTTGAGGGGGTTGGTCGTTCCGGGTCGCCTGTCGACGGTGAGGAGGCGGAGACAGCCCCCTCATCCGAGCGGCTCCGCCGCCCACCTTCTCCCCCGAGGGGAGAAGGTGCCGCACAAGAGTTCCGCCGGCTCAAGGCCAAGGGTTTCTCGGATGCCCGCATCGCCAGGCTGACGGCGACCACGGAGGCTGAGGTCCGGGCCGCCCGCCGCGCCGTGAACGTGCGCCCGGTGTTCAAGCGCATCGACACCTGCGCGGCCGAGTTCGCCAGCGCCACCGCCTATATGTATTCGACCTATGAGACCGGCGCCCTGGGCCAGGTTCCGGCCTGCGAAGCCCAGCCCTCGGACCGCCGCAAAGCCGTCATCCTGGGCGGCGGGCCGAACCGGATCGGCCAGGGCATCGAGTTCGACTATTGCTGCTGTCACGCGGCCTTTGCGTTTGCCGACATCGACGTCGAGTCGATCATGGTCAACTGTAACCCCGAGACCGTCTCGACCGACTATGACACCTCCGACCGCCTCTATTTCGAGCCGCTGACGGCCGAGGATGTGCTGGAGTTGATCGACGTCGAACGCTCCAGGGGCGAGCTGATCGGCGTGGTCGTCCAGTTCGGGGGCCAGACGCCGCTGAAGCTGGCCCATGCGCTACAGGCCGACGGCGTGCCGATCCTGGGCACCAGCGTGGATTCCATCGACCTGGCCGAGGACCGCGAGCGCTTCCAGAAGATGCTGCACGACATCGGCCTGATGCAGCCGCCCAACGCCCTGGCCCGCTCGGCCGAAGAGGCCGCCCAGAAGGCCGAAGAGGTCGGCTATCCGGTCGTTCTGCGGCCGTCATACGTTCTGGGCGGGCGCGGGATGCAGATCGTCCACGACCGCGAACAGCTGGACCGGTACGTCCATGAGGCCATGCGGGTGTCGGGCGACGACCCGGTCCTGATCGACCACTATCTGAACCGCGCCACCGAGGTCGATGTCGACGCCCTGTGCGACGACGAGACGGTCTTTGTCGCCGGCGTGCTCGAACACATCGAAGAAGCCGGGGTCCATTCCGGCGACAGCGCCTGTTCGATGCCGCCCTATTCGTTGTCGGGCGAGGTGGTGGCCGAGCTGATGCGCCAGACCGAGGCCATGGCACGGGCGCTGAAGGTGCGCGGCCTCATGAATGTGCAGTTCGCGATCGAAGAGCCGCACTCGGACCATCCGCGCATCTTCGTGCTGGAGGTCAATCCGCGCGCCAGCCGCACCGTGCCCTTCGTGGCCAAGACCATGGGCGCGCCCGTGGCCGCCATCGCCGCCAAGGTCATGGCCGGGGTGCCGCTGGCCTCATTCGGGCTGGCGCCGAAATGCTACGACCATATCGCGGTCAAGGAGGCGGTCTTCCCGTTCGCCCGCTTTGCCGGGGTCGACACCATTCTGGGGCCGGAGATGCGTTCCACCGGCGAGGTCATGGGCCTGGACTGGCGCCGCGAGGGCGAGGAATGGCTGCACGAAGCCTTCGCCCGCGCCTTCGCCAAGAGCCAGCTGGGCGGCGGCACCGTCCTGCCGACCGAAGGCTGCGCCTTCATTTCGGTGAAGGATGACGACAAACCGTTCATTCTTGAGGCGGCCAGGGTGCTTCTGGATCAGGGCTTTTCGCTGATCGCGACGGGCGGCACCCACGCCTATCTGACCGAGCAGGGGCTGGAGGTCGGGCTGGTCAAGAAGGTGCTGGAGGGTCGCCCCCACATCGTCGATGCCATGAAGAACCGCGAGGTCCAGGTGCTGATCAACACCACCGAGGGCAAACAGTCGCTGGCCGACAGCTTCTCGATCCGGCGCACGGCCCTGATGATGAAGATCCCCTATTTCACCACCACCCCCGCCGCCCAGGCCGCCGCCTACGCCATNGCCGCCATCAAGGCCGGCGAACTGGATGTGCGGCCGATCCAGGAATACGGGTGACGCTTGGATCGTGGGTAGAAGCCTGGGTCGGCAGGGGCTCTAGAGGGGCCCATTGACTACCCCCACTACCCTATCATGATGGCCGCCCCATCACGGGAGGCTCGATCATGTCGGCCCAGACCGAAATTCGTGATTTTGTCATCTGGCATAAGCATTTGCATGGCGACCCGACGCTCGCGGCCCGGGTGGCTGCGCTGCGTCCTGGTCAAACCATCCGGCTCGCCGTCGATGGCGTGGCGGGGTCCTGGCGCAAGATGGATCAAGGCAAGGACGGGCGCCCTACCCCGGGTATTCGCCCGCTGGGCGCGGCCCAGCAGTTCTGGCGCGAACTCTACAAGTCGCGGCGCGGCGCGGTGGTGTCCGTCAGCCTGATTGACGACGCCGATGGAGGCACGGACGCTCATTTCGAAGCGCGGCCCGACATCAGTTCGACGGAACGTGACGCGGCGCTGAGCGCCCTGCTCGCCATGCGGGGTCAGGGCTGGGCGTCGGATGGGACACCGTTCGATCGCGACACGGCACACGAGCGATGATCTCCCTGGACTCGAACGTCTTCGTCTATCTGCTGGACGACGCCGAGCCCGAGAAACAGGCGGTTGCTGCGGAGGTGATCGCCCGGGCCGCCGCCCTGCGGTGTCCGGTGGCGCTACAGGTCATCGGTGAGGCTCAGAACGCGGCGCGACGCAAGCTCAAGGCACCGCCGTTCGTCGCCGCCCAGTTCGCCCGCAACATCCTGACGGCGTTCGACGTCCTGCCCGCATCGGGAGACGATGCCGACATCGCCCTGGCCCAACTGGCCGCCGGTCGCCTGAGCTATTGGGACGCCATGTTGATCTCGGTGCTTCGACGCCATGGCTGCAAGGCCCTGATCACCGAAGAGCTGCAGGATGGGGCGGTCGTTCTCGGCGTCGAGATCGTCAACCCGTTCGCAAGTGGTGGCCTGAGCGCCCGCGCTGCGACCCTGCTGGGTGCCTGAGCCAAGATGGACCCGACCCTCGCCATCCTGATCCTGGCCGGCAATGCCCTGGCCTTCGTCATCTATGGCTACGACAAGCATCAGGCGCGGGTCCACGGCGACCGGATCCCCGAGCGGGTGTTGCTGGCCCTGGCCCTGATCGGAGGGGTCGGTGCCTATGCGGCATGCGAACTGTTCCGCCACAAGACAAGGAAACAGCCGTTCAGGAACCTGATGATGGGGGCGCTAACGATCCATGTCGTGGGCGTGCTGGCGCTGATCTATGTGCGCTGAGATGCAAGGCTGAGAAGCGCGCGGTGTCCTTCTCCCCTTGCGGGAGAAGGTGGCGCTTCGGCGAGGCCGAAGTGACGGTTGAGGGGTCGCGCCGGCCTGTCCGGTTCGGCGTTCGTGGCTGGCCGGATGTGGCCGAGAGGATCGTCCTCCCCCTCATCCGACCCGCTTCGCGGCCCACCTTCTCCCGCAAGGGGAGAAGGGCGGTCAGGTCTGAAAATCTCGTCCTCCTAAGCCCGCCCCAGCGCTGCCCTGACCGCCTCGACCTCATCCACCACCGCCACCGGCTCGCGCCCTTCCCGCTGATAGGCCGGGTCATAATGGCCTTCGATCAATGATTGAACGAAGAGGTCGATCTGGCCGGTTTCGGCCAGGGTCAGCCAGTCGGCGCGCTGGGCCCTGGAGATGTGGCGCGGAAGCCGGTCCAATACCTCTTTGACAGATTCAGGATTTCTCGAAAAACTATCGTAATCTCTGGATAATCTGGCGACGCGAGCTGACATGGAAGCGGTCAGTTCAATCACCGGCGCGGCCTGCATGGCGGCCCAGAATTGCTTGGGAAGGGTGATGGTTCCAACGCGGCTGGACTCCGCTTCGACGACGACCGGGCGGGTCGGGTCCAGCCCGGCGATGATGGCCATCAGGCGGCTGTCGAACAGCTTTTGGCTGGGCTGGCCGCCGGGCATCCGGCCGAACAGTGAGCCGCGATGATTGGCCAGACCCTCCAGGTCGATCACCTGTTCCCCGGCCTCCGTCAGGCGACCCAGCATCTCGGTCTTGCCGACACCGGTTCGGCCATCCAGCAGGACCAGCTTGAGCTCCAGCGGTGTGTCATAGAGGCGCTCGACCACCGTGCGCCGCCAGGTGCGATAGCCGCCGTCCAGCACCGTCACCGGCCAGCCGACCTGATCCATGATCGTGGCCATGGCATGCGACCTCTGACCGCCACGCCAGCAATAGACCAGCGCCTTCATCCCGGCAGGAGCGTCGGCGAGCGCCCCCTCCAGATGCCGGGCGATGTTGCGCGCGACCAGGGTCGCGCCGTTGCGGCGGGCGCGGAACTTGGAGCCCTGGACGTATTCGGTGCCGACCTCGGCGCGCTCGGCATCGTCCAGCACCGGCAGATTGACGGCCCCCGGCAGATGGTCCTCGGCGAACTCGGACGGGCTGCGAACGTCGATGATCCGGTCGTAGCCCGACAGCGCGGCGACCTCGACCTGCGCCAGCCGCCGGATCACGCCGAAACGACCGTGAGGCCTGGCGCGCCTTCCACGACCCGACCGACGACCGCCCCCTTAAAGCCGCTGCCCCTGAGCAGGAACATCACATTCGGCAGCGCCGCCTCGGCCACCGAGACCAGCAGGCCGCCCGACGTCTGGGGATCGGTCATCAGGTCGCGCAACGCGCCGTCTTCCAGGCCTTCGATCTGGTCGCCATAGCTGGCCCAATTGCGGCCCGAGGCCCCGGTGCGGACGCCCTGCTCCAGCAGGGCCTGAACCCCATCCAGCACCGGCGGGGCATCAAACAGCTCGATCCGCACACCGGACCCCCTGGCCATCTCCAGGGCATGACCGGCCAGGCCGAAACCCGTCACATCGGTCATGGCGTGGACGCCGTCGCGCTCGGCGATGTGCGGCCCCAGCGAGTTCAGCCGCGTCGTCGAGCCGATCAGGGCCTGATAGCCCGCATCGTCCAGCACGCCCCTTTTGAAGGCGGCGCTGAGCACCCCGACGCCCAGCGGCTTAGTCAGGACGAGGACATCGCCCGGCCTCGCCCCCCGGTTGGTCATCACCCGTTTCGAATCGACCAGGCCCATGACCGCCAGCCCATAGATCGGCTCGACGCTGTCGATGGAATGGCCCCCCGCGATCGGAATGTCGGCGACGGCGCAAACGCTGGCCCCGCCCGCCAGAATCTGGCCGATGGTATCGGCGGACAGGACGTTGATCGGCATCCCGACCAGGGCCAGCGCCAGGATCGGCCGCCCGCCCATGGCATAGATGTCGGACAGGGCATTGGCCGCAGCGATCCGTCCGAAGTCGAACGGGTCATCGACCACCGGCATGAAGAAGTCGGTCGTCGCCACCAGGGCTTGATCGTCGTTCAGTCGCCAGACCGCCGCATCGTCACTGCTTTCATTGCCGACCAGCAGCTCGACGAACGGCCGAGCGGGCGGGGCCTTGGCCAGCATTTCCGACAGGACCGCCGGCGCGATCTTGCAGCCGCAGCCGCCTCCATGGGCGAGGCTGGTCAGGCGCGGTTCGTCTGGGATGCCGGTCATGGGCGATAGCTGGCGCGATCCGCAGAGAAACTCAATGGGCGGTCAATTGCGCGAGGTCGCCCGGCATGATTAGGTCGTGCCATTCGAGGGGGACTCACCATGAAAAGACTGCTGATTGCGACCGTGGCCTGGGCCGCACTGGCGGGGGGCGCACTGGCACAGGAGAGTGATCTGCGCGCCTCGATCCAGGCCGATTACGACAATCACCTGGGCAGTCTGTGGGACTGGTTCCACCGCAATCCCGAGCTGTCGGGGCTGGAGGTCAATACCGCCGCCCGCATGGCCACTGAGCTGCGGGCGCTGGGCTATGAGGTCACCGAGGGCGTCGGCGGCACCGGCGTCGTGGCCCTGCTCAGAAACGGTGACGGCCCGACTGTCCTGATGCGCGCCGACATGGATGGCCTGCCGGTCGAGGAGCGTTCGGGCCTGGCCAATGCCTCGACGGCGCGCCAGGTCGACCGCGACGGTCAGGAAAGACCGGTCATGCACGCCTGCGGTCACGATGTGCACATCACCGCCCTGGTCGGTGCAGCCCGCCAGATGATCGAACGCCGCGACCGCTGGTCCGGCACCCTGGTGCTGGTCGTCCAGCCGGCCGAGGAACGCATTTTCGGCGCCCGCGAGATGCTGGAAGACGGCCTGTATGAACGCTTCCCGCGCCCGGACTATGCCCTGGCCTTCCACGTCGCGGCGGGCCAGCCGGCGGGCAGTATCGCCGTGCCGCTCGATGTCGTCTCGTCCTCGTCCGACAGCGTGGATATTCAGGTCCGCGGCGTCGGCACCCATGGGGCCTATCCGCACATGGGCGTCGATCCAGTCCTGGTCGCGTCCCAGATCGTGGTGTCGCTGCAATCCATCGTCAGCCGCCAGGTCAGCCCACTGGAAGGCGCGGTCATCACCGTCGGGTCCATCCATGGCGGCACCAAGCACAACATCATCGGCGAGCGCGTCGATCTGCAGCTGACGGTGCGCTCGGACAGCCCCGAGGTACGCGAAGTCCTGCTCGACGGCATCGATCGGGTGGCCGAAAATACCGCGCGGGCACTCGGTGTGCCCGAGGATCGGCTGCCGATCGTGACCCGCTCGGCCACCGAAACGACGCCGGCCACCATCAATGATCCCGAGACGGCCCAGCGCGTGCGCGACGCCATCGCGGCGGGCATGGGCGAGGACCGCATGGTCGAGGCCCCGCGCACCGGCATGGGGGCCGAGGACTTCGCCTATTTCGTTGCGCCGGGGAATGGCGTG
>Ga0056914_10000799_pt1 | contig 24776 bp, 20 predicted proteins | sample TNRBio252014_DNA_FD_55168 | JGI IMG/M metagenome (GOLD analysis project Ga0056914, IMG submission 55168) | Wastewater treatment Type I Accumulibacter community from EBPR Bioreactor in Madison, WI, USA - TNR Reactor_6/25/2014_ DNA | ecosystem: Engineered > Bioreactor > EBPR > Anaerobic-Aerobic >...
TATCACCTGTTTAAATTAGCCGGCGATTCGGGCATTATGCAACAGGTTTCTGCTACCGCCTGGCAAAAAATCTTGGATTGGGAGGAGGATTTGATCGTTTTTGTAAGGCCGGGAAAATCGCCCCAACAAGCCCATACCGCTTATTTGAAAGAACAGATCCGGCTGTTCCGACTGAATCCTTCAAAATACAAAGTGCCCGCACCGAAAATGATGCCCGACGGGCAGCCGATTGGGTGTGGGGAGTGATATTTCGGGCGGGAGAGGACAGGTGTCGGACACTTTTGGAGGTGTCCGACACCTGTCCTCTCCCGCCCGAAATATCGCTCGGAATTCCTGCCAACTGCTCAACTGTTAACTGCAAACTAAAAAAATGATCATCTACAATGTTACCGTAAAAGTTGACCTCGACGTCCACGAGGAATGGTTAGACTGGATGCGCAGCAACCACATCCCCGATGTGCTGGCCACGGGTCTGTTCACCGACCACCGCATTTGCCGGGTTTTGCAGGACGAATCGGACGGCATGACATATACTACCCAGTATTTTTGCGAAAGCATGAAAAACTTGCAGGAATACGCCGCGCGACACGCCAAGCGTCTGCAGGACGACCATACAGCCCGGTACAAAGATAAGTACGTCGCGTTCCGGACGGTGATGGAGGTTTTGTGAAAAAACAGCAATGAACTATTTGCGCGTTAAACTATGGATATTACTGCTGCCAGGCAGTTTGCTCTTGTTGTCGGCTCAAGCCCACAGCAAGTTAGTGGACGACCTTTGGTTCGATTTTTTAAGATTGACAAAAAAACCGGATGCGCAGGCGATTCATGCGTATTTTGACAAACTCGAATCAAGGAAACCGGCATTACCGGACACGGACATGAGCTATGCCGTTACTTTAGTTTCAAAATGGGTAGAAACCGCCAATCTGACCCCCGGAGAAAAAGCTTCCATCGCGCTGTTGTGTGGTAGATTTTGGCCTAAAAAAGAGGAATATCAGCAGTATATGCCTGCATTTTTTTATGAATGGGCCTACGAAATTAGCAAGCAAAACAAGCTTTACGACTTGTCAACCGATGCATTGGCCGAAATCATCAATATAACCAGCCTCACAGACAAGGCACTCCCCTTTGTTATTGACTTGGAAAAAGCGCTTGACTCCCCGGCAATCCAATCTAAACTGACTAATTTAGATAAAAAATACCATGCGCTGGCGCAGTATTATTACCGCCTCAAAAAACACGACCTGGCGATTTTATACAATAAGCGGGTACTGGAGTTTCCGGAAAGTCATTTCCCCCTCGAACGCAAGCTGAACCGCCTGAATACAATTGCGCTTTCTTACAAAGAACTAGGGCAATACGACGAAGCCATCCGGTGCTATGACGAAGTGATCCAAAGTTCGATAGAAGCCGGGAATCAGGATTGGGAATACATCGCCAAAGGCAATAAAGGGATGGCGCTGCTTGAACTTGGGCGGTTGGAAGAAGCCGAAGCCTTGCTGGAAGAAGATTTTCACGGCAGTTTGCTCACCGGGCAAAAACTTAGTTCACGAAACGCCTCTATCGTATTAGCAAAATTAAGGCTTCAAAGCAACGACCTGGAAAATGCCCGAAAATATTTAGAGATCGCCGATCGCATCAGTGATACTTTAGGCGTTTTGCAACAAACCATCCTGACCTGGTCTGATTATTTTGTCCTTGCCGGGGATTGGGAACAAGCTTATTATTTTCGGAAACGAGCTCATGAGATGGATGATTCGATGAATCAAAAAGCTACAATCCGGGAGTTTTACCATACCAGGGAACAACACTCGCTCTTCCAGCAAAAAGAATTGATGAACCAAAAGCTGATAGAACAAGAAACTGCCCGGAAAGCGGCTCGGCGCAATTTCTTTATTGCAATTTTTATAATAGTATTGATTTTCGGTGGTTTTGCCATGATTTTTTATCAGAAAAGCAGGGAGCAGCAGCTTTTACAAAGCTACTTAAAAAAGCGGCTGGCAGAGAGTAAAGAAGAGTTGGAGCGATACGTTAAGCGGCTGCAATACCATAACGAATTATCTTATGGAATAGAAGAACACCTGAGAAGTGTTTCTCCCGATATCAACCAGGAAGCCATCAGAGCGATGCTCCGGCAATTTACGTTTAGCACAGAAGAAGACTGGGAGCAGTTTAAACAACTTTTTGATGAAGTGCACCAGGATTTTATCCATCACCTTCATCAGCAATCCATTAACCTCACACCCGGAGAAATTCGCCTCCTGGTTTTACTCAAGCTTGACTTCAACAACCGCGAGATTGCCCGAACACTTGGCATTAGTTTAGATGGTGTGAAAAAGAACAAGCAACGCCTGCGCAAAAAAATGCAACATACTTCTGACTCCGAACTGGTTGGCTTACTGAAGCGCTAACCATGTCCACCCCTTTGTCCACCCCCTTCTTTTGAGGCAAACTGTCCCTGTTTTGTCCCTGACAGGATGTTCGACCCAGCGCCGGGAGTAGCTATATTTGCTGGTAAAGGGAGTAGAGAACCTTTACAAATCAAAGTTCACGCTTTCTTTGTGGAGCAATTTTTTTATTAGGTCTGCTTGTTCAAGCCCCGGTTATTGATGTTTCACAAAACTTGGCTACGCTGCAGTCGGATGGGCAGGCTTTAATCACGCTGATCCATTCCGATTGCGGCTATTTTTACGATACTACCTTTTGTTCGTCTTCCAAACCTTCTCCCAGCGTTTCCTGACCGTCATCGGAAATGCCCTCCGCATCAAATTTCAGGATCAGGCTGGCTACTTTCCGGGCTTCGAGCTTGGGATTTTTCCACCATTTCACGGACCAGACCGGCAGGAAGCGGTAGCCTTGTTGCGCCAGGCTCCTGGTTTGTTCATATTCCCACAAAAAATCTGTGGTCGGGGAATGCGCGTGGAAACAATCAGGCAGGATGCAGATATTGGGTTCTCCCGGGCGAGCTGCCTGAATCAGCACGGGGAAGAAGCGGTGTGCTTCGCGTACATTCACCCGAATGCGCTCAGCGCCGAGGTACGGCGTCAATTCCAGGGCCACTTCTGCGGCAAAAACACTACCCGGATATGGGTAGCTTTCAGTCCGGTGGCTATTTCGATACCCGTCAATGATGGCTTGTTGGGCTTCCATGTCTGCGGCCTGAAAAGCTTCGGCATACGCGCAGTAGTGAGCCCAGGCGGACCAACCCGTTTTTTCAGAAAGGTTCAGCCGCCGCGATAAATCCACTTTCGGGATCGAGTTGAGGATGAAAACATCTTTGGTTACGCAGCCCTGAAGCAAGTTGATGAGGCTGTGGCTTTCCGGTGTTTCTAACCAGTCGGCGTCATCCGGCAAATTGCCTTTGACATCCGAAATGCCAAAAACGCTGCTGATGAATAAAATGTCAAAACGCAGCCCGTGCAATTCACTTAAGTAAAAAACGCCCAGCCCGTTGCGTTCCATCTGCTTGATTTTATCGGCTCCGGGCAAATCTTTTCGTTTGATTTGCAATAAATAATCGGCAATTAAATCCCGCTGCTGAAGGGTAAAACAGGCGATGCCTACAGTCGGGAAGGTGCGTTGCGGGGTTTCTTTGACCTGGTTCAGCAACCGGATGACCTGCTGCGCTTCCTCCTCGTTCACTGCCTGGCCTAACTGGTAGCGCCCGTCCAATTGCTCGTAGTGTACCGAACATTCTTGCAGGGCTTTATCGCTCCACTCCACATTGCCCGACAGGGGCAACAAACTCCCGGGTCGCCACCGGTGGCAAATGCGCAATGGCGCCACCCGTGCGCCGGCCGAGGCAAAGGCAGTGGCAAAGTCGCCGCTGCCGGGAATCGCCAGCGAGGGATCCGAAAAAACGGCGACCCGATTCCCCAAACGAGCCAGCGCCTCGCCTTCCCCGGCGCTGATCCGATGGCCTTCTTCGATGCAAACGACATCAAAGACACCCGGGCCTGCTGCGCGCAACATAGCCTGGGCGATTCGGGGCGTTACCAACAGGACCGGCAGGGTTTTGGCAATCGAGGGTAAAGCCAGGCGGAAAATATCTTCTAATGTTTTGTCTTTGCACAGTTCGGCGTTGTTCTTCCCAAAGCAAGTGTCATAAGCCGTATTCCGGCTGCGCTTCAGGGCTTGCAGCGTCTGTTCGCGTTGTTCCTGCCACAGGTCGGCAATTTGCGGAAGCATCAGCGTTTCCAAAAGGCGATACTGGTGGGCATAGTCTTTTAGTGGCGGTTCTTTGGTAGGAAGCGCCGGTTGGAAGGTATTGCTGAGGCAATTGTTGAGGTACCAACTCTCAAAAGCAGCCTGCCAGTTGGAGGGGCGTACTTTGGCTAAAGCTTTCAGCACCCGACGCGAAGCTTCCGGCATTTGAAACCAGTTGCGCTGCCAATCATAAAAGACTCCGAAATCCTTCAGACTAAACCGGGTAGCCTCCAATTGTTCCATCAATTCCTCCAGAAACCGCTGTCGTTTGGAAATGGTAAGGCGCTTGTTTTCCAAAGGCAATTGATAAAGCCCCGATTCATTGATTTCTTCCGTCAGCAGTTCAAGGGTTGTTTCCAATTCTTCTATCTGCTCGCTCATGCCCAGTTCGGGCAGAGCCGTTTTGGCGCTCAGCCTGAATAATTCATCCTGAATAACAGAAGGCAGGCTGTCGCGCCAACGTTCGAGTGCTTTTAAAAACGTTGCGAGTTGTTCATCGGCGCGTTCTGCAGTATCAAAATTGAATTCAAAAAAGCGGTGTTCGCGGTGCGTTTGTTCCATAGCGGCATTAGCCGAAGCAATGGCTTCTTTCAATTCAAGCATCTGGCGGTGCTTGTCAGAAAAAACGCCGTAAAGCCGCAGGGTTCCTTTGCCGGAACGCAGCAGTTCCATTCCGAAGCGACGTTCTGCTTCCCGCAGACGATCGCCGAGGGCTTCCGTTTTTTCAAGTAATTCGCGGTAATGCTGTTCATAAAAATCCAGCAGGCGGTCGGCGTATTCGTTCTGCTTAAGAATGAAACGATGGTGCACTTTCGAGGCTTTTTCAAGCAACTCTTTCGTCTGGCGTTCAATAAATTCTATACTTTCCTCTTTGTCGTAATGGATAAAAATGCCGGCATTCAGGTTGCGCAGCGGGTGGTTCATGGTATTGATCCGCTGGAACAACGGCTGGCTTTTTTCAATTGCTTCTGTCGTTTCCTGAAATTCTTTTTCCTGAAACTGAAACTCCTGCGGATTCAACTGACTGCTCAGCAGCTCTTTACCTTCTACCTTGTTGATGCGCAAAAAACGGCCCACAATTTCCGACCAGTTCGATGCGCCGAAAATTTTGCGCCGAACCGATCCATACTGCTGATCCATCTTCACTTTTTCAAGCGCAAGCTTGTCTAATGTTTGCCGAAAAGCATCTTTCCGGTGACGTGTTTCGGTTCGTTCAGCCTGGCCGATGACCCTCAATAATTCGACCAGCAGGTTTTTATCGTAATATGCATCGCGCAATAAAAAAGAGCTGCCCGCAAAGGATTGTTGCCCGAGCAGGGTCTGTATTTGTTGCAACGACGGGACGCTTTCAGAGACCACCAGACAATTTTTTCCATTGGATAAAGCCTGAATGAGCAGGTGCCCCAGCAAATGGGTTTTCCCGGTTCCGGCAATGCCTTCAATGAGGGCGCTTCGGTGGGTGCGCAGGACATGCAGCGCATTGGACTGCCAGGGATCGAGTTCCGGCAACCCGAAAGAATGCCCCCAGTCGCTGCTACTGGTCTCCGCTGTTTTTGGTTCGGGCAATTGCCGGGGATGGTACTCCTGAGGCGGAAAAACCCCCAGCGCGGCGCTCCAGTGAACGGCGACCTCACAACTGCTTTTTTCAAGCTCCTCCGGTTTTGGCCAGGGCGTGATGGCAATGGTTTGGTGTTCAAGTTCCCAGCCGAGTTTTTCAGCCCAATCGGAAACCCAGGTTGTCAAAGTCGCCGGGGTGGAGATGCCGCTTTTTTGCAAATCCAGCAATGCCGTTTCAAAATCCGCCTGTAAATCCTGACCAATATGGCGGGCTAATTGCAGGTTAGCGTAAACCGGAAAATCGGGCTGCCGGGAAATATTCCAGGCTTCCGCGCGGTCAGGGTCGGGTTCTACCTGGAAATTCCAAAGTAACAAAGGAGCCGAAAGCCATCCTGCTTCCGTTTTGAGGGCGACTACGGGGAATCCTACCGCCAGCACCCGTGCCCCTTGCGCGCGTTCGGCGTTGCGGGCGCTAAAATACCAGTGCCGAAACCGCAAGTTTTGATTGAAGTCTGCTTTCAAATGTGCTTTGAAGGGCTTGCGGTGCAGCAGCGCTGAAATCCACTGGTATGGCAAATCGGTATCTTCGGAGGATAGCGCAGTTAAATCCGTGGCGAAATTATGCCCGTCAAAACAAGCTTCATAAATACTGCGGTGGAGATTGGTACTCTGCATAGGTTACTGGTATAGTTTTTCGGCACAACTGGCTGAATCCTTCAAATATAGAATTTAGATTGTCAATTTGCTTGTTACTTCTTTTTAAAAAATAGTCTCAAGTGCGATTTTTGTGATTTAACCAGTTTTTGGTACATTTGGATTTAATTCTTTGTTACATCATATAAACTACTTGAGTATGAATATTATGGATATGCTTCAGGGTCAATTGTCCGGAGGCTTGGTTGACCAGTTGAGCCAGCAAATTGGCGGTGCTGACAGGGAGCAAACAGCGACGGCAGCCTCGGGCATTGTGACGACTCTGATCAGCGCACTGGCTCGCAATGCATCTTCTGAGGATGGTGCGGCTGCTTTATCCAACGCTTTGGACCGCGACCACGACGGCGGTATTTTAGACAACCTGATGGGAATGCTTTCCGGCAACGTTCAGCCACAAAACGAGCGCGCAGCTAATGGCACAGGTATTTTGAATCATATTTTGGGCGACCGCCAGGGTGGCGTATCGAATATGGTGAGCCAGATGAGCGGCCTGAACAACAACCAAACCAGCCAGTTGATGACCATGCTGGCGCCTGTTGTAATGGGGATGTTGGGCAAAACCAAACGTGAAAATGGCCTTGATGTGGGTGGATTGGCGTCTTTGTTGAACGGCACAGTCTCCCAGCAACAGAACAGCAATCCAACTATGGCGTTGGTTACCAGCTTTCTGGATCAGGATGGTGACGGCAGTGTCATGGATGACGTGGCCAATATGGGCATGAAATTCCTCGGCGGGCTGTTTAAAAAATAAGCTTTAAGAAGATAAAAAGCAAGGGGCAAGGGGCAAATAGGCAAGTTGGCAAACGCGCAATTTGCTTCTTGCTTGCCAATTTGCCCCTTGCCAACTTGCCTCTTGCCTTTTTACAAAACAGCTACCCTTCGGCAGCTTGTTCTTTATTGTCTTCGATCTTTTTGCGTTCACTTTCGCGCATTCCGTCTTTCATTTCCTGCTCGATGGTAGAGCGCGCTGTATTGAATTCACGGATGCCTTTGCCAATGCCGCGCATCAGTTCCGGAATTTTTTTGCCGCCAAACAGCAGCAGGATGGCGAAGATGATGACAAACATCTCCGGTCCCCAAAAATTGAATAACAACAGACTTTCCATAATTGCGTTTTTTTGCATTAAATCTTCCCTTGCCCTTTTCTTAAAGACTGGGGAAGCCTAAAAAAGTTTATTACCTGCTTCAAGCCAATTTCGAGTAAGGGTGCAAACCTGCGGTAAAGGTAGCCCCTTTTTCCATCATCGCTTGGGTTTATAGCGCGATTTTTCAAGCAACACCTGTGCGTCTTTCATCGCAATCAACTGCTCCGGAGTAGTTTCCGGATGCAGTTCCATATATGCCTTGATGATTTGCCACCCCACCCAGTTGGCCGTCCGCCCCGGCGCGTCTTCGGGCATACCGGGAGAATTTGGGCTATAATCTATGTATTTCCGAATATCTTTCCATTCGCTGGAGTAGAGGAGTTGTTCATCCAGAAAAAAGGCCCACATTTCCAACTCGTTATCTCGCAGCCAGTCCGTTTGCGCTGCGGTGATTTCCAGCTTGATGCTGTCCGGCGTGTCGGGCAGGGTCAAATCCAGCAGGTACAGTTTTTTGCCATTACAAATCATGGCATCCAACATGCGATTGCCGGAAGGCGGGCCCAACAAATCGTCAATCAGGAGTTGCATGGATTTGGAAACGATGTGGTCGCGGGTGTACGTGCGCACCAAATAAGCTGAAAAGGCTTCCTGCCCGGGATTGTAACGCGCGTAAGGGTAATACGCGCCGAGGAAAAGATCCAACCCGACCGCTAAGGAGTTTTCACCGTATAAAAATCCGGCGTAGGAATATTCGGAAAGGAATGTCGTAATAGTATCCGGTGTTCGGCGTTCCGGAAGGTAGTATTTAAACAAGCGAAACGCCTGATCAAACTGCGCCGCTATGTCATCCATATTGGCGAAAACAACACTGCACGTATCGAACAAATGGCGAACCGGGGGAAAATTGATGAATCCCTTGACGTAAGCTTCGTGGCCTTCCGGAGCGATGGCCGGGTTTTTGGAGCGCAAGACCTGCCGGAAAAACACCTGGCTGAATCCGGGATAGCGGGTTTCCAATTGCGCCAGCGAAGCCGCCATATTGGTGGTGTCCAAACGGAATAAATCCTGCTCGAACCGCTCGATTTTTACGTCAGCCGAAATATGGGATACATCCGGTATTTCGCGGCGTTCCCCACCGCAGGATTGGAGGAACAAAGCTGCTGTGCAACTGATCAATAATGCTTTTTTCAAACTCATAACTATAATAAATACCTGACGCCGTGCGTCACTTTGTATATAAAAAATTGAACTTCAAATATTTGGCGACGTTTTAATGTTTGGCAATAACTTACAGATCGGTAAAAAAGATTTTTTTAACCTCAACGTGTAACTTTACTGCCTGAAATTCCGGTTATCAATAACGGGTTTCAGGTTCCGTCACCCAATGCGTTTGATAAACGCAGATTTCGGCGATCCTGTTGCTAAAAATGCGTTTGATCATCACGATTTGCAAACTGACAAAAATCACAAACATGAAAAAAGCGGTTGCTTTAGCGGCCTTTCTGGTCACCTCCGTACTTGCAGTACAGGCACAAAATGACCTTCGGTTCGGCTTTCAGGCCAGCCCGACCTTTTCCTGGATGGTTGCCAATACCAGCCGGATCAACCCCAGCGGCTCCAACCTCGGATTGAAGCTGGGCATGTTGGGCGAATATTATTTCCGGGAGAATTATGCCCTTACCATGGGTCTGGGTTTTGCCTTTAACCACGGCGGCACCTTGCTGCACGAATACAGTGGCCAATACTGGACGCGCTCTGATCTTAGCCCGACACAGGATACGCTACCCAGCAATGTGAAACTGAAATACGGCATCCAGTATCTGGAAATTCCGGTGGGTTTAAAAATGCGTACCCGCGAATTCGGATACCTGCGCTATTACGTCGAACCGGCGATTACCTTAGGGTTCAAAACCCAGGCTCGCGGGCAAATCGAAGGCATAGGCGTGAGCACTGAAGATGAAAAAATTGACATCCGCAAGGAAGTCAACGGCATTAACCTCTCCTGGGGCATTGGCGGAGGCATTGAATACAGCCTCTCCGACAATACCAGCCTGATTGGCGGCGTAGCTTTTCAAACGGGCTTCACCGATGCGACGGACGACGGCGGCACCGTATTCGACCCCAACCGCGGCAACCGGGAAGAAAGCTCCAAGGCCACGGTCAATGTGTTGATCATTCGGATTGGCGTGATGTTTTAAGGGGAGATATCTTAATCATTGATGATTGACGATTGATAAATGATGATTGATGATGGAGGGAAGCCGTACATTGTCAATCATCATTTATCAATCATCTATCATCAATAAGAGATAAGCCTCATTCCTACAACTCAAACTTAATCCCCTGAGCCAGCGGCAATTGCTTGCTGTAATTAATCGTATTCGTCTGGCGGCGCATGTAAGCTTTCCAGGCATCCGAGCCGCTTTCACGACCGCCGCCCGTTTCTTTTTCCCCACCAAAAGCACCGCCAATTTCAGCGCCGCTGGTACCGATGTTGACGTTGGCAATGCCGCAATCGGAACCTGCTGCCGACAAGAATTGCTCTGCCTCGCGAAGATCGGTAGTCATGATTGCTGAAGAAAGCCCCTGTGGCACGCCATTTTGCATCGCAATGGCCTCTTCTAAGTTGTTGTATTTGATCAGGTACAAAATCGGTGCGAAGGTTTCGTGCTGCACAATCGGGTAATGGTTTTCCACTTCCGCAATACAGGGTTTTACATAACACCCGCTTTTGTAGGCTTCGCCCTCCAGCACACCGCCTTCCACCACAAACGTTCCGCCCTGCTCGTTCACCCGGGCGATGGCATGGAGGTAATTTTGTACGGCGTCTTTGTCAATAAGCGGCCCAACGTGGTTATTTTCGTCAAGCGGGTCGCCAATGCGCAACTGGCTGTATGCGCGGGCTAATTTCTGTTTTGCTTCTTCATACACCGATTCGTGGATGATGAGGCGGCGCGTAGTGGTGCAGCGCTGGCCGGCAGTGCCCACGGCGCCAAACAAAGCCCCGGTGAGTACGATGTTCATATCGGCGCTCGGCGTGATGATGATGGCATTGTTGCCACCCAGTTCAAGCAGGCTGCGGCCTAAACGTTCTGCAAGCGCAGCGCCCACAATTTTGCCCATGCGGGTGCTGCCGGTGGCCGATACTAATGCAACGCTGTGGTCGCGGGTCATCAATTCGCCAACCCGATAATCGCCATTGATGAGGCTGCTAACCCCTTCCGGAATGTTGTTGTCTTTCAAAACCTGTTGAAAAATATGCTGGCAGGCGACGCCGCAAAGGGGCGTTTTTTCAGAAGGTTTCCACACACAAACGTCTCCGCAGATCATGGCGATCATGGAGTTCCAGGACCACACCGCCACCGGGAAATTGAAGGCAGAAATGATGCCGACGATGCCCAGCGGGTGCCATTGCTCATACATGCGGTGGCCCGGTCGTTCGGAGTGCATGGTGAGGCCATAAAGTTGGCGGGAAAGGCCGACTGCAAAATCGCAGATGTCAATCATTTCCTGTACTTCGCCCAAGCCTTCCTGGAGGCTTTTGCCCATTTCGTAAGAAACCAACTTGCCCAAAGCTGCTTTGTGTGCGCGCAGCGCATCACCGTATTGCCGAACGACTTCGCCGCGTTTGGGGGCAGGCACTTCGCGCCAGTGTTTAAAAGCCGCTTGTGCCTGTCGGATGACGTTGGCATATTCTTCGGGTGTTGTGACGCTGACATGCCCGATTAATTCGCCGTCAACCGGAGAATAAGAAGCGATATATTGTCCGGAATCACTGGAATTCAGGCCGGTACTGGTACCTGCATTGTGCGATTTCAGGCCGAGTTGCTGAAGAAAATCTCTGTTCATTTAGACATTATTTGATTAAGGAGCGCAAAGTTAGGGACTTTGTTTGGGATAATAAACTTTTCATCTAAAACGGTACTTTCCCGGCTTCCGCGGTGAACAACATCGCTGTGCAAACCATGCGATTGGCAGGCTGGGCAATTTTGGCGCGGGCTGTGAAGTGGCGGCCTGATCCTAAATTCAGGCGTTCAAAAAGCAGGGCGTGCCGGAACTGAAAATAGGAAATGCGGTCGCCCGTAAAAGACGCGGCCCGCAAGCCAGCCAAAAAAGCCATATCGTCGGAGCCGCTACCGGGTATATGCATTTCCGGGGGCTGGGTGCGGGGCATAAATTCGCGGTAGGTTGCACTCAGGGTAAGGAAGCCATTTTTAAAAAAATGTTTGCTCCGTTTCCAGTGGTCGCCGGCCCAATCGGCCTCAAAATAACTGGCATGAGCAATCATGGCGGCCATCTGACTGCCTTTGGGGGCCTCACGGCACCGGTTGTCGCGGCTGGCCTGGGCGCAAGGCATACCGGTGTCCGGGTCTTTAATTTCCGTATCCACATAGCGTTGCCAGTAGGAAGCGGTGCGTTCGCTGAGGCGGGTTTGGTAATTGCGGTCATACAGTGCTACGGAAAGCAGGGCTGCTGCATTATCGGAAGGCCAAAATCCATCGTTGAAAGGAATCGAGCGCAGGTGCTTATACGGCGAAGCAGCTATTTCGTTGATGAGGTGACGGCTGATTTCCAAATTCAGTCTTCGGTAATCGTCTTTGCCACTGAGGTACCGGTACCAGCCCAGGATCAGGTTCAGGTGCGCTAAAGCAAAACCTTCATTTTTCCAGTCCTCGGTTTTCCGAACAAAGGCATGGCGGTCTCCATCCATGGCTAATTGCACCGTACGCCGCAGCAATGCCGTCGCCTCCGCCCGCTCCCGCGGATAGCGCGCACCGTAAGCGGTCAGTCCTTCTGCCATCAGCGACAACATATTCAGGGCGCCGTCGCGGTCTAATCCCCTGAATACGGAAGCCTGGGCGCTGGTGTCCTGCAGGAAGTTTCGGATTTCCCGGTAGTGACGGATGCGCGATTTGCCCGATACTTCGCTCAACCAATACCCCAATTGTGCGACCGCTAAAAATGCACCAACGCTTAGAGCGATCCACGCTACACGTGGTTTTCGCATCCGGAAAATCCGAAATACTGCCAAGGGCAGGATTAACCAGGAAACCAAAAAAATGATCAACGCTACAAAACTCATATCATCCCGATTTTACGCGCTAAAAATACGCACTTCCGGGTATAGTTCGCCAGGTAATCTACACCCAACGCCTTTTGCAAAACCTTCTTGCCGCCTTTTTGTTAACTTCGCGCAGCATTCATCGCAACAAGTCTATTCAAAACAACCCGGATAATTTGGAAATCGGAATCATCGGAGCAGGGGTAGCCGGCATGGCTGCCGCGATCAGATTGGCGAGCAGGGGACACAGCGTCACCGTCTTCGAAGCAGACGCCCTGCCCGGCGGGAAACTCTCGGAAATTGCATCCGGCGGGTACCGCTTTGATGCAGGCCCTTCGCTGTTCACCATGCCACAATACATAGAAGAACTTTTTGAGGTAGCCGGGGTGGAGATGGAACCCCATTTTCAATACGAAAAACTGCCGGTAGTCTGCAATTATTTCTGGGAAGACGGGGAGCGCCTCACTGCTTGGGCAGATACCGCGCACTTCATGCTGGAAATTGAGCAAAAACTACACGTTTCGGGCAGCGTGTTGAAAAAGGCGCTGTTCGATTCCAAGAGAAAATATTTTGCTGCCAGCCGCATCTTTTTGGAAAAATCGCTGCACCGGCTCGATACCTGGCTCAGCGCCGACGTCGCCAAAGCGCTGGTGCAAATCCCTGTGCTTGGGCTCTTTACCACCATGAATCGGGTGAATGAACGCATTCTCCAGCATCCTAAATTGGTGCAACTATTCAATCGCTACGCCACTTACAACGGTTCTAATCCTTACAAAGCGCCGGGTTTACTGACCATCATTCCGCATTTTGAATACGGCTTTGGCGCGTGGTTGCCCAAAGGCGGCATGATTTCTATCACAAAAGCGTTGTTTGAACTGGCGACCATCAAAGGCGTGGAATTTCGGTTCAATATACCGGTGGATGAAATTCTGGTGGAAGACCGTCGGGCAGTGGGCGTTCGGGTAGGGGAGAAGCCCTATTATTTTGACCGGGTGGTGAGTAATATGGACGTTTTTTTTACTTATAAAAAATTGTTGCCCGGCCAGAAGGAACCCAAGCGCGTGCTGCGCCAGCAAAAATCAAGTTCGGCGCTCATTTTCTACTGGGGCATCCGCCGTCAGTTTCCGGAATTGGATGTCCACAATATTTTTTTCAGCGACGATTACCGGACAGAATTTGAATGCATAGAATACGGCAGCATTTTTTCCGACCCCACGGTTTACGTCAACATCACCTCGCGCTACTGCCCGGAAGACGCGCCGGAAGGCTGTGAAAACTGGTTCACGATGATCAATGTGCCGTTTAACAGCGGCCAGGATTGGGATGACCTGATTGCAAGAGCGCGGGTGAATATCTTGGCCAAACTGAGCCGAAATCTGGGTGTGGACATTGAGCCGCTGATTGAGTGCGAGACCATCCTCGACCCGCGCAGCATTGAGCAGCGTACGTTTTCTCACCTTGGCGCACTATATGGCGCCAGTTCCAACAATCGCATGGCTGCATTTTTCCGACATGCCAATTTTTCAAAACGCATTTCCGGTTTGTATTTCTGCGGCGGCAGCGTACATCCGGGTGGCGGCATCCCGTTGGCGCTGCTATCGGCGAAAATTGTGGATGGGATGGTGTAGGTTAATGTTATCGGTTACTGGTTATTTGTTATTGGTATGCGCTGGAATGATCGAAGAAACGAAATCTCAATCGTGTTATGTGGCCAATAACCAATAACCAGTAACAAATAGCTAATCCACTAACAGGAACGGGTCTTCAACAAAATAGCCCTTGTGCTGTTGGTATTACAATTCACAGACAGACAAAAAATATATCCCTTTAGTGCTTAAACTTGACACGGACATGCAAACACTGCTTTATATCTTCGTTACGCTGGCTGCGGTTGCCGGTATGGAATTTGTGGCCTGGTTTGCGCATAAATACCTGATGCACGGAATTTTGTGGTCGTGGCACGAAGACCACCATAAGCCCCACCCGGAAAAGGAAGGCTTTTTTGAAAAAAACGACCGGTTTTTCCTCGTTTTCGCCATCCCAAGCGCGGCCTGTTACATGATCGGATCCGCCACGCCGCATCTTTGGGTTTTATTCATCGGTGTGGGCATCTCTATTTACGGGCTTATTTATTTTTTGATCCACGACGTATACATCCACCAGCGCTTCAAGTGGTTTCGGCAATTAGACACCCGTTATTCCCGTGCCATCCTGCGCGCACACGGCGCCCACCATGCGCATCAGACCAAAGATGCCGGGGAGTCGTTTGGGTTGCTGTTGGTAGCAGCGAAGTATTTTAAGAAACGACGGGAGAATAAGGGGCAAGTTGGCAAGTTGGCAAATTGACAAATCTGCAAATTGGCAAGGGGCAAGGGGCAAATAGCGTGTTTGCCAATTTGCCCCTTACCAGCTTGCAGATTTTCCTACTTGCCTTTTATTCCCGCAGATCCTCAATATGATACCCGGGGTACTTCCCCTTGTTAAAAGTGAAATAATTGGCGTCAAACGCTTTATTGGGGGTTAACTTCGTGATGTTGAAGGTGTAGCGCGATCCGTCTTTGCTGAATACTTTGATGTTCGCCACGGACGCCGTTTTTTTCTCCACGGTGAGGCGGATTTTGGAGTACTCAGAATTCCGGTCGGTTGGCTTGAACTCGATTTGCTGCAAGGCTTTACCGGCTTCAGTATACTCGTTGATCAAGGCATAAATGTACCCGCCTTTTTCATAAAACCGGAATAGTGCCTGCGGGGTCAGGATACTGGCTTCCTCCTCTTTTGAGGGCATGTTGTTCACTTGCACTTCTTTGTTTTTAGGCAGCACCATCCAGATTGCTTTACCATCGCAGAGTACTTGCTGGGGTCCCATATCCAGAAAATATTTATCGCCCTGCTGGGCAATTTTTCCTTTCTGCACTTCTTTGGGTTGTTCAGCCAGTTCAATTTCGAGCGTGAAGTTGGCTTCTAATGACTTATAGCTCTGGTGATTTTTCTTCACCTTATCGAGAATGGCTTTTGCAGCGGGGTCATTGTCTCCTTTTTTAGTAAACTGGTTGGCTTGTTTTTGTGCAAAAAGCCCTGTTTCAGCAAGCAGCAGCGCTGTTGTAAAAAGCATCGTTTTTTTCATTGAAGTATCATTTTTTCAGGAAGCCTTCGCTTCGGTTAATGCACTATAAAAACGCAACATTGGCGCCTTTATTCGCGGAGGACTAACGCAGGGATGTTAAAGTTTGTTTAAGAATGGCGGGTACGCAGCGTTTCAGCACAGGCATTCGTTTGGCAAGAAATGACAATTGGTTGAATAAGTTGGCTGTACTCTTTAAAAAGAGCAATGAAAATAGGCTATGGTAAGGTTCGAAGTTTGTATATTTGAGCCAATAGCATACCAAATATGGATATTGTTTTACATCTCAATCGCGGAGAACAAGACCTGGTCAGCGCCTGCATACGGCACGAACGATGGGCACAGAAGCTGTTGTATGAAGAACACTACAGCAAGATGATGTCTGTTTGCCTGCGGTATGCAAGCAGTTCCGACGATGCCATGGACATTATGCACGAAGGCTTCATCAAAGTTTTCCGGCATATTTCCAAATACCAGCCTGGCACCTCTCTCGCGGCCTGGATGCGAAAAATCATGGTCAATACGGCAATTGACTATTACCGAAAAAACATTCGCCGCAGAACAGAAGATATTGAACAGGCTTATGACCTTGGCACTTCCGAGGCAGACGCCATCAGCCAATGTTCCGAGCAAGAGATTCTGGAAGCCATACAGCAACTATCGCCCGCATATAGAACCGTGTTTAACCTGTACGTGGTGGAAGGCTATTCCCACAAGGAAATTGCCGACATCCTGGACATTACAGAGAGTACATCGCGCTCTAATTTAGTGAAAGCGCGACTTAAACTGAAAGTATTTCTGACTTCAAGAGCATATGGGTACGATGAAGAGGAACAAGGAATTTGACCGCAGCATTCGGGAGAAATTAGAAAACCTGGCGCCAGGCTTTAATGCCGACTCCTGGGACAAATTAGAGGGTCGTTTAGATTCGGAGGATGCGCAAAGTGAATGGGATGCACAGCTTTCCCGGCGACTCCGACAGATCGAACGCCCTTACAACCGTGCGTCCTGGCAGGCGCTCGCGGAGCGTTTGGATCTGGAAGAAAAGCGCCTGAACGGAATTTACAGTGCCAAAGCAAAAGAATTGCTGTTTATGGCGCTGTTGCTGTGGTCGGTTACCCAATTCCTGACCTTTTCCCCACAACAACCTGTTGTCCACCACCAGGCATACCAGCAAATACACGAAGCGCAATTACCGGCTGTATCGGCTGATTATGCGGATCAACTTCTACCTTTTTTATGGCTCTCCGATGCGACATTACCCGGTCAGTCTGCTCATCCTTTAGTGCTTGGCGATGTTGTTTCTGAACAAACGACGCGGGAATTGACGGCGGCTGAATCAGGTTCAGAAAACTACCTGCTTCCAACCTTTGCAACCACACCGCTGCTCCATGAATATCCGGGATTGGATCATGTTCCTTTCTTATTCGGGTTGCATACGCCTCCGGCTTTGCGCAATGAACTGCAGGCGTCGCTTCCTTTGGAATATTTCGCGGATGTGCCAACGCCTGTCGGCACCGGAGAACATTTTCAAGCCAATGAATTGCTGGCTGAAACAACTCCTGTTGCTACTTCGGGGATGCCTCATTTGCTGCCCGAACGCGATTTACCCCTTGAAAAAGCATTGCAACAGCAACCGCTCCCACGCAAACGCTTTGTGCGCATTGGCATGATGGGGTCATCAGATTACAACCGCATCATCACGCCACCAGTGCGTGTTAACACCGATATTGTGAGCCTCGACCGTTATGCCATCGGCTATAGCGGCGGTATTACGATTGGTTTCGAAAGCGGTCGATGGGAGGTAGAAACGGGTTTCATTTACACCGCCAAGCGTTATTATCCCCTCCAGGTACTATATATAGAAGGTAGCTTGAAAGATGGTATTTTTGGAGGCGGAGTCAAACAAACAGAATTCGACATCATACAGGTGCCGCTCAATTTCCGGTACAATTTCCTTTCCCGCGACCGGTGGCGCATCTACGGCTTAGCCGGCGCGTCTGTACACTTAGTGGCGCAGGCGAATTATTACATTGCCGACCTGGATGATTACAACGAAGAAAATCAAAATTTTCCACCGCCTCGTAACGGCGGCGGCCGCAACGAAAACGAACGTCCGGAAGGTCTTGAAAATCAGGATTTTCAGCAAGGTTTTCTGGAAGGCGGCAGTTTACTCGACAATAGCTATATCGGCGTCAACATCGGCGCAGGTGTGGAACGCTACATGTCGCCGCGCTGGAGCCTGTTCGCCCAGCCTACCTATTACCATTCTTTGTATTATCCCAACAAAGGTCTCGGACCGGTTAGTGACCGCATTCATACCATGTCGTTGTTCATGGGTGTGAAAGTGAGGATGTAATTTGTGTTTGATTTGGTCCAGTGTCAGTTCTTTAGAGTTCGAGAGTAAGGCATGCGAAGGCCCCGAAAGCAGGAGTTTACTAGCGTAAATGACAGGTTTTTGTTTCGACTTCGCTCAACAACCGGTCATTGAGCGAAGTCGAAATGAACGCAGCTATCGGACTATAAAGACTGACACTAAAGTTCTTTTCGCAGGCGAGCCACGGGCAGGTTAAGTTGTTCGCGGTATTTGGCGACGGTACGGCGCGCAATATTGTAGCCTTTTTCCTGTAAAATTTCGGTCAGGCGCTCGTCTGATAACGGCTTTTGCTTGTCTTCAATGCCGATAAGGTCTTGCAGAATTTTTTTCACTTCAATGGTTGAGACCTCCTCTCCTTCCGAGGTTTGCAACGCTTCGGAAAAAAACTCTTTCAGGCGCTTGACGCTAAATTCGGTTTGTACAAATTTGTTGTTTACCACCCGGGAGATGGTAGAGATATCCAACGCGGTGATGTCGGCAATATCCTTCAGAATCATCGGGCGCAATTTTTTGGGGTCGCCCGACAAAAAGTAGTCTTCCTGGTATTTTGTGATGGCGTACATCGTATTGAACATCGTTTGCTGCCGCTGATGAATGGCATCAATGAACCACTTTGCGGAGTCAATTTTCTGCTTGATGAACTGCACCGCTTCTTTTTGCTGCGCGTTGGATTTGCCCCCTTTTGCCCGGGCGCGGTAGTCGCGCATCATATCGAGGTATTGGCTGCTAATGCGCAGTTCGGGTGCATTTTTGGAGTTGAGCGACAACTCGAGGTCGCCATTGTTGTTGAGCAGGATGAAGTCGGGGATAACGTATTGCACATTGCGGTTAACGCTCCCCACATAGCCGCTGGCTGGTTTAGGATTTAGTTTCAGGATTTCATCCAGCGCCTCCTTCAGTTCTTCTTCCGAGGCTTCCAGATTTTTCTGAAGCTTGGGGTAGTGCTTTTTGGTGAACTCGTCGAAGAACTCCTCGATGATTTGCAACGCCAGCCGAAGGCGGCGTTTTTGGCGGCGGGTCAGGTGTTCTTCCTGTTCTAATTTGCTTTTCAACTGGATGCACAGACATTCCTGGAGGTCGCGCGCGCCTACGCCCGAAGGATCGAATTGCTGAATTTTTTTCAGCAATTCAAAGACTTCCGCTTCAGTGGTGAATACGTTTTGCGAAAACAGGAGGTCGTCCATAATGGACAGGGGCTCGCGGCGCAAATAACCATCTTCATCAATACTGCCGATGATTTGAAGCGCGATGTTGCGTTCCCGTTCGTCTTTCAGATTCAGCAGTCCCAGTTGCTGCTCTAAGTATTCGTGGAAAGTATTTTCTTCGGCAATAGGGATGACCTTTTCTTCTTCATCACCATTGTAGTTGTCGCCTTGCAACTTATAGGAGGCTGGATCGTCATCCATGTACTGATTCAGGTAATCGTCGAATTCAAACCCATCTTCACTTTTCGGGACAGCGTCCTCCGCCGTTTCGTCCTGCCGGTACAATTCTTCTTCAGGGCCATCGTAATCGCCATCCTCCCGGCTGTCTTCCAGGGCCGGGTTTATTTCCAGTTCTTCTTCGATGCGTTCATCTAATGCCGCCGTAGGAATTTGCAGCAGTTTCATGAGTTGAATCTGCTGGGGCGACAGCTTTTGGAGCATCTTTTGACTTAAACTCTGCTTTAACATTGTCTCTTCGTGTTGCGCGGATCGTTCCTTTCTCTTATTAACGGCTTAACGCGAAAATGTTTCAATGCGCCGTTTCTTTTCGCAAGATAAGCGTTTTGGAGGGAATCAAAAGCAGAGAAAACTGGAATCACAGGAAGCTACTCCTTCATTGCCTGCTCAATCCTGGCCCAGGTATCCCATATCTTTTTCACCATCGGCTTGAAGCGGGCGCCATCCTTGCTTTCTTCTATTTGTTTGAAAAGGTCGTGCATTTCTCCTCTTAAGTCCGGGTATTGATCTGTAACTGTTCGCAATTCCAACCAGGCTTTCCGGTGTTGATCAAAGGCTTCCGAAAATGGCTTAGGGCAATCCCGGAAATTAATGCGCGCAAGTCCTTTTGCATATTGTTTAATTGCTGCACTCAGAGGCATAGTTTCAGAAGCATGGTTTCGTATTTTGCCCAGAGAATCGTCCTGAGCAATAGCCTTATCTATGCAAATTTTTGATTCTGAAGATGGTGCATCAAGGACTAATTGCTTTTGTTTCCAGGTTTCCAGCGTTTGCTCAACTTCATTTTTAATGACCCCGAAAACCCCGCTTTCTTCTTTTGTAGCTGTTCCGATGGATATAGTTTTTTCAGCTGCGGCTATTGCACTTTTGTAGTCTCCTCTTTTTGCCAACAACCGGGCTTTAGTCCACCAATTCCAGGTAAATGGCTTAAGTTGGATACTCGTTTCTACATACTCCAGCGCTTTTAAAATGTCGCCATCGTACTGCCACAGGAACTGTGCCGCCTCATAGTAAACCCAGAACTTCGAATCCGCATCCGCTGTTTTTAACCGATTTTCCAGCATAGTTAAAGATTCCTCCATCGCATGGGTAATGAAAGGGATCAAGACCCGCAAGTTGTCCCAGGATAGTGTAATTAATCCTTTATTCAAGTTTATTTCTTCCACCTCGTATGTTAAACGCTCCACTTGCCGGGGTAGTAGTTCCACGGCTACTTCTGTGCGCAAGGCATCTTTTTCTTCCTGGTAGATAAAGGATCCCCATTGCTTAAAGTCGGTATTGAAAACTGCGGTCCATGTCCGGGTTTTATCTGGGATCAAAAAAAAAGCATATTCACCTTTGCGCAATAGCTTCCCGCCAATTTGAACATCGGTGCTAAAGGCAATGGTAGTGCAAGCATTGGCGCCTGCCCGCCAAACCTGATCTAAAGCTACAACAGTGCCCCAAATTGTACGACCTCTTACAGCAGGACTCCCATACTGAACGGAGACATTCGTAAAACCAACTTGCCGGGATACTGAAGCCTGCGGGCTCATCGGAGGGAGCGCCGGTTCTTCCTGCGCGATGATCTGGTTGAAGAAAAATAACGTCAGGATAGTTAAAGTTAAAGATTTCATAGCCTTGTACTGTTTTAGGTTTTCGTATTCGTTAAGCAAAGATAATTAAGCCTTTACAAATACGCGTACCTTAGCTATGTGCAATTCGGGCTATTTTGAACCCTGGTATTAATTAGCCCTTACATTCTTCTTCGAAAAACTCGCCGATCTCTTCCCAGTTATTCACCCTCGTAAACCGGGTTTCATGGATGTTATGCGAAGCGGTATAAAGCAACCCTTTGCCGGTGAAGGTCTCTAAATTATTCACATGATCATCAATCATATAATCGGCGCGCAGGATGCTTTTGTCGCCGCAAAAAACAAAATTGCGCCAGTGAATGAAGGGAAAATGCTGAAGCAACCAGTCGTATTTGTCCTCTAAGGAAGCCCTGAATTCCATAGCGGCGGTGGTAATGAATACGTCGTAGTGTTCAGTCAGGCTTTTTACCACTTCCTGGCTACCGGGCATAACCGGTAAATCGGCGAAAAAACCTTTGTCGTGCAGGAAATCGCGCACATGCATGGCGCCGTTGATCTGGTAAATTTTTTTGCCCCAGTAGTCTTCTTTTTGCAGCCGGATGCCAAGTTCCCGTTCGTAGAGGTCGAGAAATTTGGGTGATACGTCGGCTATAACCTCGTCCATGTCAAGAGCAATGCGCGGTTTTATCATAATTCACAGCAATTATACGTTATCAAGCAATGATGCCTTTGAACCTAAAACGCCCTTCAGGCATTTATTTGAATAATAAAAGCGCAAAAGTATATGAAAAAAGTTTTCATGGTTGAATTTGAAATGCCGGAAACATTCACCGAAGAATTTGTAGCGCTCATCCCCCGTCAGCGCTACGTCATTAATCAACTACTTTCGAAAAGGGTCATTCATTCCTATTCGCTGGCAAACGACCGTTCCCGGCTGTGGATCGTTGTTAATGCCGATTCAGAGTGGGAGGTCATGGACATCATTGGCCAGATGCCTCTACATGATTTTATGAAACCCAATATTCACGAATTGATGTTTCACAACAGTGCGGAGGCGGTTCTCCACTTTTCCTTGAATTAAGCGAGCCGCTGGTGGNTGATGAACGATTGTAGCAGACAAGACGCTACTTGTCTTTATGGCGTTCCCAATAATTTTGCGCTTCAATTTCTTCCAGAATAGCGAGGTAATTTTCGTACCTGACTTCGCTCACCTCATTTGCTTCAATTGCTGCCTTGATCGCGCAACCAGGCTCATTGCGGTGCAGGCATTGCCCCCCAAAACGGCATCCTACCGAGCGCTTGAAAAACTCCCTGAAATTATGCGCGACATCAGCTAATTCCAAATTGTTAAAAGACAAGGTTTTAATGCCTGGTGTGTCAATAATGGAGCCACCAAAATCTAATTGCATCATTTCCGCAAAAGTAGTCGTGTGCTGCCCTTTGCCGGAATGGTCTGATATCTGCTTCGTACGCAGGTGCAGTTGTGGTTGAATGCGGTTGACCAAAGAAGATTTTCCTACGCCCGATTGCCCCCCTACCAGCGTTACCTTACCCCGCAAGGCTTCCACGAGCGCTTCTTTCCCCAATCCGGTATCGGCGGACATCAATAGCACAGTATAGCCAATGTCGGTGTAGATGTAATGCATGGCTTTGTACAATTCCATGTCCTCCTCGCTGTAAAGATCGGCTTTGTTAAAAGCGATAATAACTGGAATGTCGCTGGGTTCGGTCATCATGAGGAAGCGATCAATGAAACCCGGTTTCAGATTAGGCTGAATGACCGTGCTGATGAGCAGCGCCTGGTCAACATTGCTGGCTAAAAGGTGCAGGTCGTGTTTGCTGCGCGGCGACTGGCGGGCAACATAGTTCCGGCGTGGGTGGATTTTTTGAATCAGACCGCCTTCGACATCGGGTGAAATTTCCACCTTGTCACCAACGGCAACCGGGTTGGTCAGATTCATCCCGTTTAATCGAAATTTGCCCACAATGCGGCACGGCAGCACTTCGTTGTTGTCCAATCGCACATTGTACCAACTGCCGGTAGATTTAATGACGGTTCCTGTTTGCATGAATTGTGTTAGAGAAGGGGTAAACTTCAATTCCCCTGAAGAAGTTCCTGACGAACTTGCAAGATGAAAGAAACCGGCATTTCTATTAACTCGGCGATTTCCAAATCAGACCATTCCGGGTGTTTTTCAAGAAGCCGGACAGCTACTTTGCGGGCTTTCAACAATTCGCCTTTGGTGAGACCCTGTTGCATACCCTGTTGCATACCTTGTTGCACACCTTGTTGCAGACCCTGTTGCATACCCTGTTGCATACCTTGTTGCAGACCCTGTTGCATACCTTGTTCCAGACCCTGCTCCATACCTTTTTCTAAGCCTTCCAGCCTTGCTTCTTCCACGATGTGCTGCTTTACCAACTCAATAATTCCCATTGGACTGTCTTTTTTTTGATCAACACTTTGGATTTCATTATCAAATTTACTGAAAAATTCTCTTTTTGCAAAACGAGCATAGTATTTGATGAACTGAAGAAATGCTCTTGTTTTTTTTATGGAATACCCTTTCTCCCGAAACTCCCGGTACACCTGTACTTTCATATTTAACAAGATTTCATCATTCCAGTTCGACTTTATACCAGCCAATGCTGCTTTCATGACCCACGCCCATGGGTTTTCGGAATCTTTGAAATCTTCTTCTGAAAAATCAGCCAGTTTGAATAGTGGAAATTCATACAAAAGGCTTGTATTCATGGATTGAACAGTGTAACGACTTGGTCTCCATTTCTTGTCTGGATCTGTTAAGAGTGCCAGTGCCGATACAGGAACATTGTAACGGTCTGTGAGCCGATAAAAATAAATGAACATCCTATGCGCAAAGCTATCGTCATGATAACCCTGCACCTCAATATGAATCAATATCCATTGCTCCGAGCCATCAAGCAACCATACTTTGGTGAGAATGTCTACACGGCGGTGCGATTCTTCGGATTCAGGAAATATCTGCTTTTGCTCCTTGTCGAGCATTTCAAATCCCTTTGACCAGTTGATCACATTCACAAAATCTGGAAAAAAGAAAGCAATAGCTTCTGGGAAAAAGTCTTCAAAAATTCCTTTCCATAATTTATCCCGGGTGAGCATTGGACATATTTTGGGTTTAACATGCTTGTGGCAACAAGCCTGATTTAAATCGAAAAGACGTCCGGCAAGTTATGTATTTTTTGTTTTAAAAAAAATATTTTAAATCTTTTTGTTATAATACACCTTTGCGTTTCAACCTCAGCAACAACAAACACACCAACACCAATCCAGCCCCAAATCCAATGCGGATCCATCTTTTTTGCGACAAGCGGACTTTGCTTTCTAAGTAATAAGGATTGGCTGCATTAGGCGAACCTGTGCCTGAAGCAATGGCCCAGTTTTCAGGATCGGCATTGTCCAATTGTGGAATTAACAGATTGAGCGTGAAGACAGAATCCGTTGGCGGCAGGTCGTAGGTAATGCTGTCTACCGAAGCGCCCTGTGCAGAAAACAAGCACAAAGTTTCATGCCGTTTGTGCAGCCCAAAGCTCAAGCCGCCGACGACATTATAAGCCCGGGGAAACATATTTCGGAATTTTTCGGTATCCTGACACAC
>Ga0056914_10000816_pt1 | contig 24531 bp, 32 predicted proteins | sample TNRBio252014_DNA_FD_55168 | JGI IMG/M metagenome (GOLD analysis project Ga0056914, IMG submission 55168) | Wastewater treatment Type I Accumulibacter community from EBPR Bioreactor in Madison, WI, USA - TNR Reactor_6/25/2014_ DNA | ecosystem: Engineered > Bioreactor > EBPR > Anaerobic-Aerobic >...
CGGCTGGCCTATGTGCAGTCGGACCGCTACGTAATCGACAAAGCGCACACCGACCTGGGCTGGGCCTTTCCCAACGAGGTGGCAGTTTGGGTGTTAGGCGAGGAAGCGGCCCAGCCAGACACGGCCTTCAGCGTCGAGGGTGAGCCGCTGGCCAATTGGCAGCAGTGGCAGCAGCGTTTTCTTGGCGACAAGACGCTGGGTCGCTAGGTTTGACAGATGGTTGTAAAGGGTGTATACTGACGCNCAGTGATGCGGGGTGGAGCAGTGGCAGCTCGTCGGGCTCATAACCCGAAGGCCGCAGGTTCGAGTCCTGCCCCCGCTACTGCACAAGATGGCTGACAGGTCTCCTGTCAGCCATCTCCATGTTTGGCGACGTAGCTCAGGCGGCCAGAGCGAGGGCTTCATAATCCCTAGGTCGGTGGTTCGAGCCCACCCGTCGCCACAGATGAAAGCAAAGCGGGGCGCCCATGATGGCGCCCTGTTGGCTTTGGATGGCCGTATGCCTACCCTGGTAGATTGGACTTTCGCCCCCGATTGGTTGACGCCGGCGCAAGCTGCGCAGCTCATGGGCGCGGCCTATGACGAAGCTGGTATCCTGGCGCTGGTGGACTTGGGCGCGGTCGATACCAAAGCCGGGCCGGCGCTGCTGATTGACAAGCAAAGCCTGTACGAGTACAGGGACGCGCTGTGGGAGGTGCTGACCGATGAAGACTAACGGCAGCTCCCCGGCGCTGACTGATGACATGGAATGGATTGACCTGCAAGAAGCCAGCGCGCTGGCTGGCTATCACCCTGACCACGTGAAGCGGCTGTTACGCCGTGGTCTTGTGCGCGGGCGAAAACGGGGCGGCTGGTGGGTGGATAAAGAAAGCCTCGAGGCTTACATCGTAACTATGCAGAAACTTGGAAGCAAGAAGTATGATCCTGGGGGCTTGCCAGAGCTGAAGACCCTTACAACTGACTGAAAGCCGGGCAGCAGAAAAGCTCCCCGGCTTTTCGTTTGCCAAACCATGTCACGCTATCTTGACAAGGTACCGCGTCCGTGGTATCATAAGCATGTCACATTTACGTGACACCCTTACCAAACAAACGCCCCAGCCAACAGCGTGAACTGTTGACCGGGGCTAACCCACCACGCCGGACAGAGCGGCATGGGCGGCTAGCCAGCATTGTACGCCTTCACGGCTACATGGTCAAAACGGCGGCCTCCCTGCTACCCCCTGGCAGGTGGGGCCGCTTTTCATTCAACGAGGTTTTGACCATGACCGAACGCAACGCATACGCTTACAAGTCAACGCTCAGAGAGGTCTATGGCCTGACAGATGCCATGATCGGCGAGCTGGGAGCGCCGGACAAGACGACGCCCAACCCTCACTATCGCAGCGGGCCCTTATCGGCTCTGTACCTGGTGGCACGGGTTGAGGCGTGGATCGATGCGAACCGGGAGCGCTGGGAGGCTGCGCAGCAGAAGCGGGCGCAGCGCAGCGCGACGTCCAGCGCAGCAGCAGGCCGAAAGCGCGCCGAACTGGTGGCATGGGCGGAAGGCGCGCAGATCGCCGTCCAGACGTTGCCAGATCGGCGCACGCTGGAAGCCCTGACCGTGCAACAGGGTGATGCCTTCTTGGTCCAGCGGGGCCGGTGCGGTGAAGGCTTCACGCTCAGCGAGAATGCCGTGATCGCCTTCATCCGTCACAACCTGACCAACTACGAAGCGCTGTTGTCGGAGTTGGCCGGCAAGATCGGCGGCGCCGATGCCTACGGGATCCTGCGTGAGCGGGTTGACGCCGAAATCGGCCGGCTGCTGGAAGGCGGTGCATCATGACCGTTTACCTACTCCATTTCTCTCAACCCCTCGGAGACCCCGGCAACCCACGGGGCCAGGCGCAGCACTACATCGGCAGTGCTGACAACCTGGCCCAGCGGTTGACTTCGCACCAGCTCGGACACGGGGCGGCCATCATGCGGGCGTGCAAGGATCGCGGGATTGACTTTCGCCTGGTGCGAACATGGCCAGGCGGCCGGCAGGAAGAGCGCCGGCTGAAGAACTGGCACAAGGCGCGGGCGCTATGCCCTATCTGCAACGGGAAGGACGGTGGATCATGCCAGCATGGGCGCTAACGAGTTGTGAGCAGTGTGGTGCATCGATGGGGCAAGCCTCGAAGGGCCGGCCGCGGCGGTTCTGTTCGGCGGCCTGCAAACAGGCGGAATACCGGCGCCGTGTTACGAAAGGCACCAGAACGGGCTATACGCTTTCTGAAGGTCAGATCATACACGGGGCCGGCGCAACGTCCAGCCCTGCCAGCGCTGGCCAGCCAGGGAGTGAGGTGAGAGCATGACGACTGCTCAAATGCCCCTGGAGTTGGAGCCGGCGCCAGACCCCCGCGGCGCTGTCTGGATGGCCTTCACTGGTGACCACAACGAAGACGACGCGGCGGCAACGTTTCAGCGGCGCTATGGCCAGCCTCCCCGGTACGTGATGGACGGCTTGGGCGGTCTGCTGTTGGTTGGGCCTGTGCCTGGCCAGGAAGGCGGTGTGTCGTGAAGACCCGTCGATACCTGGCAAAGCTAGCCTTGGGGCTGGCTATCGAGATATCGCTGTTGCTGTGGATCATGGCAGCACAGCCGTTTGGCATATGGACGCCGATTGTCGTACCCCTGTCGCTACCAGTGATCGGGCTGGCAGTGGCGATGTTGAAAGGAGGGCAACTATGAGCGACAAGGGACTTGCGATACTGGCTGGCGTGCTGCTGGTTGCTGGCGCTGTGATCGGTGGCTTGATCCTGGTTTCTGGCGTGCTGGCAACCATGCCGGGCGCTGACATGCTGATGGCTATAGCTATGCTGGCGCTGGTGCCTGCCACGATTGGCCTGATTGTCTTCCTGGCAGCGCTGGGGAGGTCGTCATGAGAACTCGAATGCTGCTGACAATCGGCGGCCTGGCTATGGTGTTTGCCTGCCTGGCTTTGATTGGCCTGGTCGGCACGGCTGCGCGGGATACGGCTGTTCAGGCGCTGGCTGAAGCGGACAACGAAGACCAGCGCGTCACGGCTGTCTGTGTCGGTCTCAATATCGGTTCCTGCCGCACAACGCAGACCAGCACGTCGACACGGCCGGCAGACGGCGCCAGCGATGGCAACCCGTGGCCGGGGGTGTTGCTGGTCGTGGCTATGCTGTGTCCGATGGTCTTTGTTGCTGCGTTGACCTGGCGCGGCTGGGAGGATTGACGCCGTGAGCAACGTTCTAGACCTGCTGGCCTGCATGGACTGGATAACACCCCTGCTGTCTTTGCTAGATGGCAACGTTGAAACCGTAAGCCTGAACCAAGATGAACTGTGGGCGGCGGATGAACTCAAGCGGCGCGGCGTCAAGGTCCGGCGCCTGATGATTGTCCCCTTCGGCCGTATCGCCTTCGATGTACCTGTCCAGCAGGTTGGCTTGACCATCACCCTGTTACGCCAGATGGGTATCGACGTGCAAGACGGCAAGGGCCGGCCCTGGCATCGAAGGGGGCGGCCATGAACTTCTACGGCGCACAGTATGACCCGGACATACTGAGGGAGATCGTGTCAATCGAGCTGCGCGCCAACGGCCTTAACGTGGCGGTCACCCGGCCCAAGTCGCTGCCTCAAGTCTGGTCCCTGCTGGCGCGCGGCGCGTTCGGAACCAAGCCGGCAACGGTCAAGGCGCTGGCTGACAGTATCGCCGAGAAGACCGGAGTCGACGCGGCATCGATCCACCAGACCCGGTTCGGCCTGGTGATCGTGCTGGCCAAGCCCCCAGAACTGCGGGAAACACTGACAGCCGGTGAACTGCTGCGCGTGGTCGTGGCCAGCAAGAAACGGCTTGGGCGCCTGGCCGTGCCTGTAGGTCTGTCGATCTTGGGCGAGCCGGTCCTGTTGGACCTGGCAGACCCGACAAGCCCCCACGTGGCCCTGCTGGGCGCGACGGGAAGCGGCAAGTCGGAGCTGGCGCGCTGGCTGCTGTGGTGGCTGTCCCTGCGCAATGGGCCGGCTGTGCGGCTGCTGACCTACTCTCCCAAGCCGGACTATAACGACTTGCTGGGCTGCGCTTCGATGGCCCATCCCCCGGTGCAATCACCAGGTGAGGCGCTGCGCGTGCTGGCCTGGCTGGTCTCGGAGCTGGACAGCCGCATGGAAGCGGGCGAGTCGGAGCCTGCCATCGTGGCCATGTATGACGAAGTGCCTACGCTGCTCAAAGTGGCGCCAGGCGCTGACGTCCTGTTAGACAGGATCGCGAGCGCCGGCCGGGCGGTCGGTATCCACCTGCTGCTGGGCAGCCAACAGGCCGGCAAGGAAGAGGCAAGCGCGGCAATGGCGAACATGCCGGCGCGGCTGGTCGGTCGAGTATCGTCTGGCACGCTGGCCTATGTGACCAGTGGCAAGAGCGGCACAGACGCTGACAAGCTCCTGGGACGGGGCGACTTCTACCTGGTGCGACATGACGCGGTGCGGCTGCAAGCCCCCCTGCTGAGCGCTGCGGAATGGGAGCGGCTACCCTATCTGCTGGAAGCCAACGAACTGGAATTGCCTACGGCCGTAGACTTCTCCCAGCAGCAGCAACAGCGGCGCGGCGGTTCGGGCTGGAATGCCTCTGCCATCGATGAAGAAGAGGTCCGGGCGGCCTTCGAGGGCGGCGCAACGCTGCGCGAGGTGCAAGCGCTGTTTGGCCTTGGCTTTGCCCGCGCCAAGCGGCTGCAAGAACAACTGATGGAGGTAAGCTAATGGAGCGTGCTTTTGGACTGGCAACGCTGGCCGTGATCGGCGGCCTGCTGGCCGTGCTGGTGATCCTGTGGCGCGTGGTGGATCGCGTCGGCGAGTCCCGTGTCTACTCGGACCTGACGACCTGGGTCATGATGCTAACCCTCATCGTCGGCGGGATCGTCTTTGCCCGTGTGCTGCTGACCGGGCTGGCAAAGCTGTTCATGGGAAGCAACGCGCACAAGGCGCAACCTGTGGAACGGGAGCGCATCATCGAGCGGCACACCATCGACGGCCGGCCGCAGGCGCCGCAGATCGTCACGCTGGACAGCCGGCCGCAAGACCTGCGCCAGCTCTACCCGGATACCATGCGGGCGGCCATCGAGCGCGCGACGCCGGCGCAGATCGCAGCGCCCGAAGCCTACGCCGTGGAAGCGCCCACGACGGCGGACGTTTGGGCGCAGCTCGACGCCCTGTTTGTCGATTAACCCGCTGCTGCTGCTGCTGGTGTCCACCCCCTACCCCCACGGGGGAGGGGTAGACCAGCAGCAGCAGCAGCACCACGGAGGTTTTGGGCCATGCCTATCACGTCTTGCTCGAAGTGCGGCGGACGGTTCTCTCACCCAGACGAGTACCTGCGCCACCTGGAAACTTGCAACCCGGAGCATATCAAAGTCATTGCGCGGGCCATCAAGGGCCTGCTCACCTGCGTGCCAGAGACGCGGGACGGTGAACGATGAACTCTGAACCCCGCGACGAAGCCACCGACCTGTTGGCCCTTTTCAACCAGGTCGAAACCGGCCATGTCCCCGTCCGCCCTGGTCGTCTACTGCTCGCCTTTGCTGGCGTCTGGCTGGTCAACGTTCTGGCGTTGGCCGTCCTGGTTCTGAAACTGTTTTCTGGAGGTCCCCGATGAACACCAATGATTTTCGCGGTGAGTGCGCGGCCCTGGCTGCGCTGCTGGATCGCATGTCGCCGGCGCCTGTGCGGCCTGCTGGCTATCCTGAGAGACTCGACGCCGCGCAGCCTGGTGACGTGCTGGTGATGATCGATGCCGGCCAGACGCCGGCCCTGCGCCGCCTGGTGACGGTGACGGCCCGCGACGAGCGCAGCATCGAAGCGGCTGGCGAGCGCTACCACGCCGGGCACGGCTTCGCCCTGGCTGGCATCGAAGCCGGCAACCTGACGCATTTTGTCCAACCCGTTGACGACTGGAGTTTTCCGGGTTGGTCCGGCGCCTTGGGTTTGGAAGTCTAATCACAGCGGCCATACGCCGGGCTGCGCGGTCTACGTGGCTGCGCAGTCCGGCATCGCCTCGGACTTTCCCGCCTGCGCTGGTCAGCAGCACCAGGTCAGGCGGGAGCGCCCGAACGGGCAACGGCACATTTCCAACCCCATACCCCGCGCGGCCGGCTGTGGAAGTCAGACCATGAAACCGACGATGGTTGAGGCGGCGCGGGCGTTTTCCCTGTTGAGGGCTTGTCCTGGTCAAGCTAGGGCTTGCCGGATATGGCCCATCTACATTACAATAACGGAACCGATTATTTAACTAAATCGGAGGCTTGAACTATGAGCACTGACCTGGTTTCTCTCTCCCCCTATCCACCCCTTGCCGCGGCGGGCCTGGCTGCCAACGGACACGCGGCGCGGGCGGCCTTTGGCGACTACCAGAGCCGGAAAGCCGACAACACGCTGCGCAGGCAACGTGCTGACCTGGCGCTGTTTGCGGGTTTCCTGACAGCAGCGGGCATCCCAGACTCGCCCACGGCCGATGACCTGTACAGCACGCCAGACGCCTGGCGCGGCGTGACATGGGGTCTGGTCGAAGCCTGGCGCAATTGGTCATTGCAGCAGGGCTATTCGGTCGGTTCGGTCAACGTCCGGCTATCGACGGTCAAGACCTACGCCAAGCTGGCAGCCAAGGCGGGCGCGCTGGCGCCGTCTGACCTGGCAATGGTTCGGGCGGTGGATGGTTTCAGCCAACACGAGGGGCGACGCCTGGATGAACGGCGCGCCGTGACCAGGATCGGCGACAAGAAGGCGGCGGCGGTCCCTGTGACGCCGGCGCAGGTGAAACGGCTGAAGCGGCAGCCCAACACGCCCCAAGGGCGGCGGGATCGCGTGATTGTCACCCTGCTGGCAGATCATGGCCTGCGGGTTGGCGAGCTGGCGCTGCTGGACGTGACGGCCGTCGACCTGGCTGCGGGTGAACTGGTCTTCTTCCGGCCCAAGGTGGGACTGACCCAGCGGCACAAGCTGAGCGTGGATGCATTGGCAGCGCTGCGCGCGTACATCGAAGCGGGCGACGCGCCCGCGATGGGCCGGCTGCTGCGAGCCTCCACCGGGGCGCAGCGATTGACCGGCGCCGGAATGTCAGAGCGGTCGATTACTGAGCGGGTCCGCTATCTGGGCAGCCTGGCCGGCATCGATGGTCTGAGCGCCCATGACCTGCGCCATTTCTGGGCAACCACGGCGGCGCGCAACGGGACGCCGGTTGACCGGCTGCAAGACGCGGGCGGCTGGGCAAGTCCAGCGATGCCGCTGCGCTACGTGGAACGGGCGGCGGTGGCTAATGAGGGCGTGCTGCTGGAGGGAGGGACCTGGTAGAATAGCTAACCTTAAATTCCGAGAACAGTCGTTCTTACTGCTGTCTGCTTCTGGCACGGTCTGACGAAATATGGTACACTTCCGAAACAACCAAATGGCTTGGGCCGCAACGGCGGCACCTGGCCCCCTACAACGCTTTCGCACCGCCTTTTCAACGCCTTGACGCTGTTCCAGCTTCAGGGCGTTTTTTTGTCCAAAGTCAAGGAGGTTCTAGATGCCCAACAGAAAATCACTGTCTGAGACCGTGACCCTGCGCGTCGACCTGGCTGAGCGCAAGCGCCTGGAAGCCATCGCGGCGGCTGAAGACCGTTCGCTGGGCTACATCGCGCGGCGCCTGATTATCCAGGGCTTGGCGCAGTCTCAACCCCAACAGCCGGCCGCTGAGCCGGCAACGAAAATCTTCCTGGAGGTGTGATGATGATCGGTGCAACGAAAAGCCCCAGCGGTGGCTACGCTGGGGCTACGTCCGGGCCATGCCCGGCAATCGGCGGCGGTAATGACGCCCCGATGGTATCACAGGAATTACAAAATGTCCAGTTTTGGGCGGACGGTTTGTGCGAGCCCGTCAACCCGGGCGGCTGGGCCTGTTGGGGTTGGTACGCTCTTCATGATGGCCAACGCATCGGTGAGGGCCGCGGCTGTATCGGGCATGGCGCCGGCAGGACCGGCAACGTGGCGGGATACCAGGCGGCCATCGAAGCGCTGCGCTGGGCGGCCTCGCAAGGGCTGCGCGGCGTGACCTTGCACATGGACTCGCAGTTGGTCGTCAACCAAGCCAACGGCGTCTGGCAGTGTAAAGCGGCGCATCTGTGGCCCCTGCTGGCAGAGTTGCGTTCATTGATGGCCGAGACCGGGGCGCGCCTGGAGTGGATCCCGCGGGAGATGAACCAACGCGCTGACCAGCTCAGCAGAAACGCGTGGGCAGATGCGAGCCGGGCGGTGCGGCCATGACGACGGCAACGATTTCCACAACGCGTGACCACGCTGCTGACCTGCTGGCCGTGCTGGCGCTGGACAAGGGCCTGGTCGAGGTGAAGGCCATCCACCCAACGCTGGCGCATCCGCGCAATGTGCGGCTGTTCTGGTACGATGGGCCTGCTGCGCTGCTGAGTGACTTCCAGCGCCTGGAGGCGTTGAACCGGGAAGGGTGGGGGGTCTACTACGGAGTGGCAACCTACTCTGAGCGCCAAGGAACCAAAGATCGGGCGGCTTGGCTTTGGACGGTCCATGCTGACCTGGACGGCAAAGATTTCGCGGAGGACTGGCGCACGGGTAAGCTGCTGGCGCTGGACATGCTGGCCAACCTACCTGAACGACTGGCGCCGGCTGTCATGGTGGACTCCGGACACGGCTATCATGCGTACTGGCCTCTCTCCGAGCCTCTCCAGGCAACCCCTGCGAACATCAAAGCAGTTGAAGCAGCGAACGGCGCCTTGGCGGCCTTTCTGGGCAGTGACCCGGCAGTGAAAGACGCAAGCCGCGTGATGCGCCTTCCTGGCCTGTTGAATACCAAGGACAGTTCGCCTCTCCCCGTGGTGGTCTTTGGCGGCATCGATGGCCGGCGCTTCGACGTGGCTGATTTCCAAGCCATCATGCCGGCCAAGCAGGCGCAGCAGGCGCAGATCGGCGGCGCTGTCGAGTCGACGGGCCGGCCCGGCGATGACTTCAACGACCGCGGGGACTGGTCCGACTTGCTCAGCAAACACGGCTGGAAGGAAGTCGGGCGACGCGGTGAAACGTCGTTTTGGTGTCGTCCGGGGAAGGACGCGGGCATATCCGCACGGCTGAACAAGGGCGGCGACGGCCTGCTCTACGTCTACAGCAGCAACGCCGGCGCCCTTGCTGCTGGCCAGTCCTACACGTTGTTCGGCGCCTATGCGGCGCTTGAACACGGCGGGAACTTCAGAGAGGCGGCGAATGGCCTGGTCGGGCTGGGCTATGGCACTGCGCTGTCAGGCAATGGGAACGGCAACGGACGCCAGATCACTGTCCTGAGTGACGACGATCTGGCCGCGCCAGTGGTCAGCAACGACGCTGACTTCCAGCCCGGAATGTTGGGTGTCCCCGACTTGCCGGCCGCGGCGCGACTGCCTGAGCAACTGGGAGCCGATGCTGGGGCCTGGTTGTCGGACTACGTGAGCTACGCCTCCTCGGTCTCCGAGCGCACTCCCGATATCATCCACCAGTCGGCGGGTCTCTACCTGGCCAGCGTGGCAGTGGCGCGGCGGCTGTATCTGCCCATGCGCCATGCCGACGTGTTCCCCAATCTGTACATCCTCCCCGTGGCCCCCACGACTCTGTACGCCAAAACGACGGGGCTGGGCGTGATGACTTCGCTGCTAGACGATGCCATGCCGCATCTGCAACTCAGCAACGAAAGCACGCCCGAAGCGCTGTTGGCAGAACTCGCCGGCCGGGAGCCTCCCAATCTGGACAGTAAAGAAATATCCGACGAGGAACGCGAAGTCTGGAAGCTGAGCCAGCGGTTTGCTGCGCAGCGCGGGCTTGTCCTGGAAGAAGCCAGTGCCTTGCTGGCCGGCATGAAACGGGAGTACATGCAAGGGATGGCCGAACTGCTGTTGAGGCTGTACGATTGCCCGCGGCTGTATCGCCGGCATACGCGCGGCGGCGGCTATGCCATGATCCGCACTGCCTATCTCTCGTTCTGCGGCTGGACGACGCCGGCCAGACTGCGCACGGCTGAGATTGAAACTGGCTGGCAAGACGGATTGTTTGCACGTTTTGCGCTGGTGACGCCAGCAGGGCCGCCAACACGCCCTGCGGATGATGGCTACATGCGGGAGCGCCCTACACGCCCCACGGCGCTGCTGGAGGATCTATCACGTCTGGCGAATTCACTGCTACCAACCCCCGATGAATTCCCTAAGCCCGTGGTCTCCAGGCCGGTGACCATCGAAGGCGACGCACGGGCGGCCTGGTATCGCTACTACCAGGCCACCAGCTATGACCTGCTGACCGGGCCGGGAGCGCCAGACGCGCGGCTGCACGGAACCTATGGCCGACTGTCTACATCGGCCCTGAAGGTCAGCCTGTTGCTGGCTGCGCTGGACTGGAGTCGCAGCGGCGACGCGGGTGATCCCGTGGTCACCCTGGCGCACTACGCGGCGGCGCAGCGCATCGCGGAGGACTGGCGAGCCAGTGCTCACAGACTGCTCAACACCTTGTCGGCGAAACCTGAAGCGGAGGAAGAGGATCGCGACCTGCGGCGCCTGCTGGCAGTCCTGGAACGCACCCCGGGCCAATGGATGGCCCTGCGGGACGTGGTGAGGTCTCTGCCATCAAAGCAGTATACGACGGCGACGATTTCGGGCCTCCTGCGCATCCTGATGGATGATGGCAGAGTCGAGGCGGCCGAGCACAAGCCCGAAGGCAGAGGACGGCCTTCAATGCGCTATCGAATTGTGTCGATGTAAATCAGGGACTATTCGACAGTTCGACAGTTCGACAATTCGACACAATTCGTCTGTAAGCCTCCAAGAAGTTAATTGTGTCGAATTGTCGAATGTCGATTTTGTCGAAACCTATCGACAAAATTAACCGAGGTAACAGACCATGAGCAAATCAGACATGAGAGAACTACGCTGGTTGCTGAACGCTGAAGAGAGCAGCGGCGGCCGCCTGTCGCCCCACGACCAGCAGCGGAAAGCCGAACTGCTGGACGCGATGACCGGGCCGGCTGTCCAGGCGGCAGTGCAACGCATCCAGCCGCAGATCGCTGCCAGCGTTGACCGTGTGCGGGCGGCGCGCGCTGTTCGGGTCCAACGCCAGCAGCAGGCGCCAGCCAGCACATGGGCGCAACGCCAAGCCGCGGCCTGGTCGTCCTTGCAGCGGTCACAGACCCAGCAGAGGAAGCGATGAACGCCAAGACTTCGCGGCGCCTGGCAGCCATCGAAGGGCGACTCGCCGAGTCGCGCAGCACAGCGGCTGAAGCGCCCTTGTTGGCCTGGCTGGCGAGGAAAGACGCTCGGCGGGTCCTCGAAGCGGCAGCGGCCGGTGAGGTCTACACGCTGCCTGACGATCTGCGGCGCGCTGGTCTCGCCTTGCGACGGGCAATGTCGAAGCGGCTGGCCAGCACGCCGGTTGAGACGATGACGCGCGCCGAACTGGCTGCGCTGGTTGTCTCGGGCGCGGCTTCGACGCCTTGAAATTGGATATCGAAACTCATGGAGCTTAGAGAAGCGTGAACCGGACTTACGATCTTGACCCCCAACTGGTCAGCCGCCTGGACGCCGTAGCCAAAGCGCGCGGTTTGTGGCAATCGGACTTGGCCGAGTACTGCCTGGCCTATGCTCTGGACGCCATCGAAGCCGGTGCGTTGCCTGTACCTGTCATTCCGCGCGGGTATCAAATCCAGCGCACGCCGGCATGAACAGCAACCCTCATCGGCGCGCGGTTGCCTTTCATGAAGCCGGCCATGCCCTGCTGGCATGGATGCACGCCAAGCCTGGCAGCGTTCGGGCGGTGCTCATGAGTCCGGAAAAGGGCGCCTGTGGCTTTACCTGGTACGACATGACCGGCGCGGCGCCGTGGCAGCGGTACGCGGTGAGCATCGGCGGCCCGCTGGCAATGGCAATCCACGCATTGGAGAACGGTTTCGGCATCACGAAGGAGCCGTCTGGAATCGACCTGGTTGACACTGGCGCCCGGTTGCGCCAGACGCTGGAAGACGCCGGCGCAGTAGGGCTGAACGATGATCGGGAGCCGGTCTACACGCCCGAATCGCTGGCTGTCATCGAAGCCGGGCGGCCGCGCAGCATCGAAGCTCAGACGTTGCGCCTGCTGCGCCAGCACTGGCCTGCGGTGGAAGCCGTTGCGAAGGTCCTGGAAGGGCACGGGCGCATCGATCCCCGGCAACTGACCCAGATCATGCGCAGGCATGGCGTAAAGCGCGCCAGAGCCTGAGGACGGCACGGAATGGCACGCAACGGCACGAGAACCCGGCAGAGCCGCATGATCGCGGCCCTGCTGGACCCGATGAACCGGAACCAGGACGCTGCTTGCAAGGCGGCCAACGTCCCCCGGCGCACCCTGGCCAACTGGCTGCGCGATGACCCTGAATTCGTCGCAGCCCTGCGCGCGGCAGAGTCCGAACTGCTGGACGAAACCCTGCGCAGGCTGGTCAGCTTGTCGCCTACGGCCGTAGGTGTGATTGTTGGCGTGATGGCAGACAAAAACCTACCCGCCTCGACCAGGCTGCGCAGCGCACAGATGATCCTGGACAACATGGCACGGCTGCGCGAGTTGCACGTCACTGAGGAGCGCATCGCCGAGCTCGAGCGCCAGATCGGCGCAATTGACACCCTGTTCTCACCAACGCCGGCCAGCGGCGCCGGCTATCCAGCAATCGGAGACACCACACATGACCACGAAACTCGAGGAAGCGCAGCAGTCCGTCGACGCGGCGCTGGCGAAACTCTCAGACCTGGCCGGGCAGCGCGATGAACTGCTGCGCCAGCAGGCGTCGCTGTTTGAACAGCGCGACGTCCTCCAGGGCCGGCTGGACAAGGACGCGGCCCTGGAACGCACCGTCATTCAGGGCCAACTGGCAGCAATCAGCGCGGCGTTGGCCCGGCTCGGTGATGAACAGCAGGTGGCGCAATCCTTCGATCTGGCGCAGGCAGATGCGCGGCGCCGGCTGCTGCTGGGGGAGCGCGATAGTTTGCGTTCCAACATCAAGGCGGCGGAACAACTGCTTTCCAGCGGGATGCACGACGCGGAAATCGCCTCAGCACGCCAGCGCCTCACCATGCTGGAGTTGAACAAGGCGCAGTTTGTTCGTGAGACTGTCGGCCTGTATGAGCGCCTCCAGCAGATCGCCGGCGAGGAGGAGGCGCGCGAGCTTGCCGCCAAGCACAGGCGCACCCTGGCATGATCTGCCTGGAGGATGCCGTCAAGCTGCTGGCAGCGGTCGGGCGCCGGTGGGCCGAAGACGCGCGGCGCGATGACCACGAGCTTTCGCTGCTGGCTGACTGGCTATGCATGGCGCCCGACGATCTGCGGCGCAAGCTGGAGACGGAGTCGCAATGTCGCTACTGCGGCGGGCCGTTGCCGGCGTCGTCGAAGCGCAAGGCGCGGCTGTATTGTTCGCCGTCCTGCTGTGGGAAGGCCAACAACCTGCGGCGGGCAAAGCCGCCGATTTGACCGACTAATCAGGTGCTTTATGGTTAAGACATTGCCCGGACGTAATGACCACTGCCCCTGTGGCAGTGGCAAGAAGTACAAGCACTGCTGCGCGCGTTCGGCTGAGCGGCCGGTCGACGCGCCCTATGTGCCGCAGATCGATCCCAAGCTGCGGGACCTGGAACGGCGCGAAGCCGAATTCTGGCGGCCCATCGATGGCGGGCGCGTGGCCTGTGATCTGTGCTATCGCCGGTGCGAGCTGGCAGATGGTGAAGCCGGCTGGTGCAAGTATCGCGGCAACGAAGGCGGCCGCATGGTCATACCGCAGCACGGAACGCTGGCCAGCATGGTCAAACAGCAGCGCGGCTACCAGGTCGATCCGTTCCTGTTTTTCAAGCCGGGCGCGCGGTCAATCTTCGTTGGTCTGACCCATTGCACGGCCGGGTGCAAATTTTGCATGTCGAAAGAGGTCACCTGGCGGCCCGAAGCCGTGCCCTGGGCAAGTGGGCAGGCGGGTCAGTTGCGCATCGTTGGCAAGCGGGCCATCATGGAAGAGCGGACCGTCCTGGGAGGGGCGGACGTTCTGTTACCCAACGACAGTTGGTGGTATGGCCATCGAGGGCGCTACACGCCGGCGCAGGTGATCGACAACGCCTTGCGGGCCGGCGCGCAGCATGTCGAATTCGGAATCAACGAGCCGACAATGAGCGTCGAATTCACCCTGGACGTGGCACGCCTGGCGAAGAAAAACGGCCTGGAGGTGCTCATTGAGTCTAACGGCTTCACCACGCCTGAAGCCATCCGCACGCTGGCGCCCTACGTCGCAGCCGTCGATCTGGGCATCAAGGGGAGTGCTGACCCGGCCTTCTACGATCGCTGGATGCGCAGCCTTGGCGCTGTCCCCCATGTGCTGGAGGCGGCCAAAACGTGGTTCAACGCCGGCGTGCATTTGCTGATTGGCGACGTGATCGCGCCGCCCCATATGCAGACAGAAGAGGCCGCCATCGAAGCGCAGGAAAGGCTGTACGGCTGGATTGCAGAGGAGCTGAGCGACCTGGTTCCTGTGCTCATCACGCCGATGTTGCTCCCTGGTCCCCAACGCCCTGATTTGCCACAACGCGACTTTGGCGGGTGGCTGCTGGCAAAGGGCGGGGATGAAGAGCAAGCGGACGATTACGCGGCGCGCCTGGCCGGGGCGCGGGTGATCGCTGGTGAGGCGGGGTTGCTGTATGCGCACATGAAAGACGACGTGGGCATCAAATGCCACCAGTGCGACGCACTGCTGCTGTGGTTCAACTCCCCGCCGCCTTGCCGGCCATGCACGATGGCGCAGCAATATTGCCATCGGCGCCAGCACATAGAGAACGTCACGCAAGGCGGCCTGTGCAAGAACTGTGGAACCTGGACGCCTGTTGTCCCCATGACGCCGGAGGAACGGCGGCGCCATGAACACTGGCTTTCGACGACTGACGGCGGCGAGTCGGTGAGAACTCGCATAACCCTCTCGGAGTAGACTATGCTGTTGAGTGAAGCAATCGAGGCGTTGGCCGTGGCGACGTTGGCAAATGGCCTGAGCCGGGCAACTGCGGACGGCTATCGCTCGAAGCTGGCGCAACTGCGGGCCTTCCTGGGTGACGTGGCCATCGACCAGGTGACGGTCAATGATCTGCGGCGCTACGTTGCTGACCTGCGCAGCCGTCCGACGCGCTACAGCCAGACCACGGCGCGGCCGGAGGTGATCGGCGGCCTGAGCATGGCGACGGTGGCGAGTCACGTCCGGGCGGTCAAGCGGTTGTTTCACTGGCTGCATGAAGAAGGCGAGATCCACAGCAACCCCGCGCAGCGCATCAAGGTTCCCAAGCTGCCGCGCGGGGAGCCGAAAGCCTACGATTTGCGCGACTTCTCGAAGCTGTTGGCGGCGACGGCCGGCGACGATCTGGCCTCGAAGCGCAACCGGGCGATACTCCTCTTCCTGGCAGATACGGGCGCCAGAGTCGGCGGCCTGGCCGGGTTGCGCGTAGGTGATCTGGACTTGGAGCGCAGCCAGGCGAAGGTCACTGAGAAAGGCAGCAAGACGCGGGTTGTCTTCTTCTCGGAGCCAACAGCGCACGCCCTGGCGGCCTGGCTGGCAGTGCGCCCCACAGGGACGCCCTACGTCTGGGCAGGGGTTGAACGCAGCTCCAAGCCCTTCTTGACGGCTGAAGGTATCCGGCAAGTACTGAAGCGGCTGGGCAAGAAGGCGGGCGTTGAAGGTCCGGTCAATCCGCACAGCTTCAGACATGGCTTTGCCCGTGAATACCTGCTGAGCGGCGGGGACCTGGCAACGCTGGCCGATTTGATGGGCCATAGTGATGTGCAAGTCACGTGGCAAAGTTACGCGATTTTCCGAACGGCTGAACTGGCAGCCAAACACGCCAAGCATTCGCCCGTGGCCAACATGGGCAGGAAAGGTGAACTATGACAGCAGTAGCAACCCCCTTCATAATCCCTAGGTCGGTGGTTCGAGCCCACCCGTCGCCACCAAGCACAATATGTAGTAGTCCGAAAATCCAGGCGCATACTACATCTAGTGGCTCCCGCTGCAAAGCGGGAGTTCGTTTTTTCGCCTGCCAACAGAAAGAAGTGCGCGCCTGGGAGAGCAACGCCTACATCCCGACGCAGGAGCGGGGCCTCTCCTCGTCCTGCGTCAGTAGCTCGGTGCTGGTTTTGTGCGCCTGGCCGAACACNACCTGCCCACGGTGGTCGCATCCAACTGGACGGAGCGCGAGTTCAGCCAGTATCACAGCCGCATCGCCAGCCGCCTCAAGGCCGCGGTGCATGTCCACATTAGCGCGCCGGATGCGCGGGGGAAGATTGGGAGAGGAGGATCGCCATGACCAATGCCCGGCTCGCCTTGTCGATCGAGCGGCGCGGTCCTATGCGACTGCTCCGGCAAACTCCAAGATCACCTGGCGTCCCATGCGAGCTTCCAGGGTGACCAGCATCTCAAGACTGAACTTCTCCCACTTGCCGCGCATCAAGTCAGACACGCGCGACTGGCCGACGCCCAGCCGTTGCGCAGCTTCAGTCTGCGTCATGCCGCTGGCCGTGATGCGTTCCCGCAGATCGTTCATCAGCTTGGCCCGCATCTGCAAGATCGCTGCCTCGCCAGGCTCAAACCCCAGATCAGTGAAGACATTGCCGCTGGACTCGATGATCACCTCATTCATGACTCACTCCTCAATCTGCCGAAAGCGCTGGCGCGCCAACTCAATATCCTCACGCCGCGTCTTCTGTGTCTTCTTGCGAAATGCGTGCAACACGTAGATGGCGTCGGCAAACCGGGCGACGTACAGCACGCGCCATTCGCCCAACACGTGGACACGAATCTCCCGAACACCGGATCCGACCTCGTGCATCGGCCGCCAGTCCGAAGGCTCTAGCCCGCGTTGNACAGCATAGAGTTCGAAGCCGACCTGCCGCCGCGCCTCGGCAGGAAAGTCGCGCAGGTCATCCAGGCTAGAGCCGACAAAGCGCAGCGGTTTCATTACGTCTGATTATATAACTACTTTGATAAGGGGCCAAGTTACACGCTTACCGCGTGCAGCAATGCACCACGACCTGCCCACGGTGGTTACATCCAACTGGACGGAGCGCGAGTTCAGCGAGTATCACAGCCGCATCGCCAGCCGCCTCAGGGCCGCGGTGCATGTCCACATTAGCGTGCCGGATGCGCGGGGGAAGATTGGGAGAGGAGCCGTGTTGTGAGCTACCCCTGCATCTGCCTTATCTGTCTTGCCCGCCAAGGCGCGCCTGCAGGCGGCAAACTGGTCAACCAGGAGATCGGAGTCCTGTCAGGATGCAAAAAAGTGAATAATCCAAATACCGAAGGAAACCCACCACCCACCAAGGAGCAACCACCATGCCACGCGAAAAACAGGGCGCCCAGACGGCCACCATCGCCGAGACCATAGCCGCCGCGCTGATGGACCCCACCGCCGTCCAGATACAGCCGCAGAGGGAGTTGCGCCCAAAAAGCCAGACGATCCGCAGCCGGGAGGAGCAACTGCGGATCGTCGCCACAAAAGTGGCCTGCTGCCGGCAGTCAGGACNGCGACCGGATCCCGAACCTGCCAGTGTGGGTGTGCCTACGGATGATTGATCACCACATCCGCCCTTAAGGCTGGCTGCTGGCCTGCGCNGTCGGCAGCAGCGTGGTGGTCGTCACGATGTAGCCCGCGCTGGTGCTGCTGATGACCAACTCGAAGCCGGCCACGTTGCGCTGACCGGCGGCCGGGTCGGGCAAGTACAGCACGCGCGCCTCCTCGAAGCTGGCGCCTGCCGTGGGATCGAGCGATATGCCGCTGATCTGAGCCTGGAGGCCCAACGACGCAGCGGTCATCTGCACAGTGTCCACCGTGACACCAGCCTGGCCAGCGTTGATGCCATTGGCGGCCAGATTCCAGCCGGCCGCGCCTAAGGTGGCGCTGCCATCGACCAGAGCGAAAGAGGGCTGGCCGGTCGCCCGATCGTAGGTAACGACTAGCTGACCGCCAGCCTGCGCCAGGTCGCCAGCGTTGAGCTCGATGGTCGTCGTGCCGCCGACCGGGGCCGTGCTGGCCGCGCTGGGGCCAGGAACGGCGATAACGTTGTTGGACAGCTTGACCGCATTGCCCAGTTGGAACTGCTGGCCAACCCACGTCAGCGACTGCCACTGCGGTTGGCCGCTGGCGTTGCTGAACCCGTCGAGGCGGAGGCCGATGCCTGCTTCCGGCAGCACCACCTGCGCCGTGTCGACGGCGATCACGCCGTCCGTCGTGCTCAGACCGCCAACAGCGACCTTGGCCGGCCCCACCGCCACCTGCGCGTTGCCGTCGGCCACGGCCAGCCCAGCCTGGCCTGCCAGGCCGTCATAGCGGAACAACACATCGGCGCCGGCCTGCACCTCCGGACTGGGATGCACATCGATACGCGTCGACAGGTCGGTGCTGAAGTTGGTTGCTGGGCCCTGCACCACGACCTGGGTATCGGCAATCGTCAGCGCGTCGCTCTCGCGCGGTCCCACCTGGTTCACGGTGATGGCGTCCCAGCCGTAGGAGCTGTCGCGCAGGTTGAAGGTGAAGCCGTCGACGGTGGCAGTGGCGTTGAGCGCCGGCAGGTCGACTTGGGCGCCATCTACCACCAACATGTTGTTACGAGTGCTCAGCCCCTGCCCCAACCATAACGAGAAGACGCCGGGAACAGAGATGACGTTTCTGTCCGAGCCAGCAGGCGCGTTCGGATCCTGCTGGGTTGTGTTGGTCTGAGCGTGATCCGCCGCCGCTACCACCAACGGCGACCCCATCGCCAGCAACCCCGCCAGCAGCAGCGCCAGGCAGAGCGTCGTCCATCGTGAGCGTTCCATATGAGACCTTCCTTTCGCCTGTGTCTTAGCCCTGACGTGGGGGGCCGATACCCATTACCCCTGTGTGTCGTATGCGTTGAAGAGAACGATTGTCACGCACCTATCATACCACGACATGATCGGCCTGTAAAGCATGATTCCGCCATCTTAGCCGCTCCCAAGGATCATGCCACTCGCACGGCGCTGGCAAAAACACGCTGCTGGCCAACCTCGGCCACAGCGCCGATGACCTCAAACGCAGCGCTGAGCGGCAAATCCACCGACGAGGTTCCAACCATCACATGAACCTGGCCGGGCTCGACGATCCAGCGCATGTCGCGATCGAGAAACGCTAGCTGGTTGACGGCCAGATCAAAGGTGACGGTGCGTCTTTCGCCCGGCGCCAGGTGAACACGACAGAAGCCCATCAGTTCCTTGAGCGGTCGCGTCATACTGGCGGCCGCGTTGCGAACGTAGAGCTGCACCACCTCGTCGCCAGCGATGCTGCCGCTGTTGGTCACATCCACTTGGACAGCTACAGTCTGGCCGGCCTCGGCTGCCGACCGATCGAGCCGCAAGTCGGATAGCTCGAAGGTCGTATAGCTCAGCCCGAAGCCAAAGGGATAAAGCGGCTCGTTGCTCAGGTCGACATAGGTCGTCTTCCAGTGCGAGCGCCCGCCCGACGGCTTGTGCCCGTAGTAGATCGGCACCTGCCCGACGGAGCGCGGGAAGGTCATAGGCAGCTTGCCGCCCGGATTGACTACGCCAAAAAGCACGTCTGCCAGCGCGCCGCCGCCTTCTTCGCCCGGCAGCCAGGCCTCCACGATGGCCGGGACGTGTTCAGCGATCCAGGTAATCGACAGCGGCCGGCCGTTGACCAGCACGACGACGGTCGGCGTCCCGGTGGCGGCCACCGCCTCCACCAGCTCCTGCTGGACGCCAGGCAGGCCCAAATCAGCGCGGTCGCGCGCCTCGCCGCTGGTGCAGTCGTCGGTCAGGCCCGACTTGTCGCCCACGACGACGATGGCCACGTCCGCTTGCCGAGCAGCCTCGACGGCCGGGGCAAAGCCAGCGCGGCGGTCGCTGTTGACGTCGCATCCCTGCGCAAAATGCACGATGGTCCCGGAAGACACGGCTGCCTGGATCGCCTCCAGCACCGAGGCGATCGGGACGAAGTCCTCCACGATTTCGATATCATTTGCAATGGCTGCGCCGAAGGCGTTGTCCTTCTCGCGCGCCTCGATCAGCGTTTCGACGTGGCAGATATAGGTGTAGTCGCCGACCAGGTTGCGGGACACGCCGGCATTGGGTCCGATGACCGCCAGCGAGCCGACCTCTTTGGCCAGCGGCAGCAGGTTGTCTTGGTTCTTGAGCAATACGATTGACTGCTGGCCGATGCGGCGCGCCAGGCCGCGCTGCGCTACAGTGTCGAATTGCGCCGCCGCCCCGTCTTGATCAACATAGGGGTTCTCGAACAGCCCCAACTGGAACTTAGTGCGCAACACCCGGGCGACACTCTGATCGATCAGCGCCACGTCCAGCTTGCCCTGCTCGACCTGGTGGCGCAGCGGCTCGCCGTAGCAGTTGGTGCTGGGCAATTCTACGTCGATGCCGGCCTGCAAGGCCATCCGAGCCGAAGCGCCTTTGTCCGTGGTAATCAGATGGGCCAATTGAAGCTGGTCGACCGCGAAGTAGTCGGATACGACAAGCCCGTCGAAGCCCCACTGCTCGCGCAGGATCTCCGTCAGCAGCTCGTAAGAGGCAGCGCACGGCACGCCGTCCAGCTCATTGTAGCCGTTCATGACGCTGTAGAGGTCCGCCTCGCGCACCGCAGCCTCGAAGGGGCGCAGGAACACCTCGCGCAGCTCGCGCGGCGGGATGTGCGCCGGGTTCCAGTTGAGCCCACCGTCGGTCAGGCCATAGCCCACAAAGTGCTTGCCGGTGGCGATGACACCCTGGCGCCAATCCTCCGTCTGCAAGCCACGCACATAGGCGACGCCCATGCTGGCAACCAGGTAGGCATCTTCGCCGAAGGTCTCCTCGACGCGGCCCCAGCGCGGGTCACGCACCACATCCAACACCGGGGAAAGGCCTTGGTGCGCGCCGACGGCCCGCATCTGCGTGCGCACCACCTCGGCCATGGCAGCCGCCAGCTCCGGCTGCCAGGTGCTGGCCAGGCCGATGATCTGCGGAAACACGGTCGCGCCGCGCGCCATGTAGCCGGCGCAGCACTCCTCATGTACCATCGCCGGAATGCCCAGCCGGGTCTGCTCGACCAGGAAACGCTGGATGGCGTTGGCGGCGGCCGCGCTTTCGGCCGGCCGCAGGTTGCTGGCCCCGCCGATGCGGGTAATCTGGCCGATGCCATGATGCATCAGGTGGCTGGCGCGCTCCGGGTCCGCCAGCTCGTAGATCCAGGCGCTGCCGAGCTGGGCGATCTTCTCGTCAAGCGTCATGCGCGCCAGCAAGTCTGCCACGCGGACGTCAACGGGTTGCGAAGGGTCTCGATAGATACCGGAGGTGAATTCGTGTTCAGCTTTGGATTGGAAATGGGTACTCAAGGTCGCTATTCCTTCACTGCGCCCATCGCGATGCCGTTGACGATGAATCTTGAGAAGATGAGGTAGATGACGATGATCGGCACAATCGTCACAGCCAGCCCCAGGTAGATCGCGCCGTATTCGGTGCGATAGACGTCGCCGCGCATCAACTGCACCAACATGGGGAGCGTGTACTTCTTGATGGAAGAGATCAAGATGAACGCGTTGAAGAAGTTGTTCCAGGCGGCCACAAAAGCGAAGATTCCCAGCGTAACGGCGCCTGGAACCGCGATGGGCATCATGATGCGATGGAAGATGCCAAACTCACCGGCCCCGTCGACGCGGCCAGCATCGATCAGATCGCGCACAACCACCGATTCAAAATACTGTTTGCCGAAAAACACGGCGCCGGCCGAAGCAATCACCGGCAGAATGAGCGACGCGTAGTTGTCCGTCAGCCCTAATCTCGACATGTACTGATAGAAGCCAATAATCGAGAGCTGCATCGGTATCAGCACCAGCAGGATGATGAAGCTGGTGAAGACCTGTTTTCCCCTGAAGTCATACACGACGATGCCGTAGGCCGTCAGCAAAGAGAAGTACACGGCCAGCACAGTCGAACACACGGCCACGAAGAGACTATTAGTGAAGCCACGCCCGAGGTTCAAGCCTCTTCCCTCCAAAATGCCGTAATTATTGAGCAAGTTCGTGCTGGGCAGCGCGCTGAGTCCTTGCTGAATCTCCACGGTCGAGCGGGTGGCATTCACCAGTACCAGCCAAATGGGAATGACGGTGACAATCGCCAGAACGACGAGGAAGATATAGATCAATGCACGTGAGATCGTGAGGGTTGCTCCATGGTTGGCTTTCATCTTGACGTCTCCTTAAGTCAGAGCAGTTTGGCGGCTCGTGCCCTAATTCTTCTCTCGCAGAAAGTAGAAAATGCCCAAAGCAATCACCGATGTCATGATAAAGACCAGAACTCCGACAGACGAAGCGGCCCCGATGTGGCCCTGAGCGCTGCTAAATTTCAGGTACATCAGCATGTTGTTCGTCAGGATCGAACTACTTGGCGAGCCCCTGCCGTCGGTGAGCAGAAAAGGAATGTCAAACATCTGCATACCGCCGACCAGCGATGTCACGAAGACGTAGATCAGAATGGGCTTCAGCAAGGGCACCGTGATCCAGCGGAACATCTTCCCCTCATCGGCGCCATCGATCATAGCTGATTCGTAGAGGGAGACGGAGATCGAAGTCATGCCGGCCATGATGAGAATGATGGTCGCGCCAAACCACATCCACCATTGAATGAAGATCACCAGACCGCGGGCAACGGTCTGATTCTGCAGCCACTGCACCGGTTCCGCCATTATTCCGGAGCGAACCAGGGCTTGATTGACGGGGCCAAAGAAGGAGAACAAGCTAAAGAACAGCGCGGCGATCGCCGCCGGCATCAGCAGATTCGGCAGATAGAAGATAGCTCGCCAGACGCCCACCGATCTGATTTTCAACCGAATGCTCGTGAACCAGACTGACAGCAACAAAGCAATGCCAATCTGTGGAAGGAAATTCAAAATCCACAGCAGCCAGGTATTGCCAATGGCCTTCATGAACTGGGGCGTGGCAAACAAGCGCGTGTAGTTCTGCAGGCCGACAAAATCACCTGCGCCGCCCATCAAGGTTGTATCGGTGAAACTGAGGCGAAAGGTGTTGTAAACCGGATAAAGGCCAAACACCAAGAAGGCAATGATGAAGGGGGCGATGAAAAGATATCCGTAATAGTCCTTCTTGAACCTGAAACCTGTCTTGTGGCTATTGGTTGCGGCCATGTTCGCCTCCTTAATAGCCTGAGCCAGCATAGTTCTCACTATGCTGGCTCAGGGTGTTCCAACGGGTTAGTTGACGATCAGGTCAGGGAAGTCGATGGCCAGGTTCTCTTTCCACGTGGCCCACATCTGCTCCTCGGTGATAGCGCCGTTGAGGTATTGGTTGAGCGGGTCGTTCATCGCACGCTGAATGGCATCGTCCGAACCCTGCATCAGTTTGGCGTTGACGGAAGGCGCCGCCTCGGCAAAGCCGGCGTAGGAATTCTGCCCGGCCAGGAAGGCGCTGAGTTCGGAATTGTCAAAGGAGGGGATGATCTTCTCCACAACCACCTGGCTGGAGACGAAGTCGCCGGGGGCCTGCATTTGGTCAGCAGGAACCGCCGGGTCGATGGCTTTCAGAAATTCGTTGGTGTAGACACCGGTTGCCCAGTTGGTCAGGTTTTCCTGGTCCAACGTCGCAAACTCGATGAATTTCTTGGCCAGATCCATCTTGGCGCTGCCTTTCAGCACACCCAGCCAGGTGCCGCCCCACTGATAGGGCAGCGGCCCGGTGATGACGCCCCAGTCGCCGCTGGTATCGCTGCTGCCATCGGCCGACTTCGCATTGGGGGCCAACACGTAGGGCAGGCCCCAGGTGGGCAGGAAGTAGGAGAAGACCTTCTTGGGATTGCCTTCGGCGTCGACCAGGCTATCGTTCATGCCGGCGAACCAGCCCTCTTGCCATTGCGTCGCCTGGGCCTCATAGCCCTCGTCGCGGAAGAGCTTGGCGATCTCGACGTACTTGTTGACCATGGGGTCGACAGTCAGCGTATTGTCGACAACCCAAGGCTGCTCGCGATTGGCAAAGAAGGGGTTCTGGAAGTCACCGCTGGATGCGACCATGTAGGTATCGCCGCCCGACTTCTCTTTGACCACCGCCGCGGCTGCCGTGTATTTGTCGAAATCAGAAAGCAGCGCCTGGATCTCGGCCGGATCGTCGGTGCCGAAGTATTCCTTGGCCAGGCTGCGGCGATAGAACAGGGCGCCTGGAGTTGCCTGGTAGGCAAAGGCCTTGGTCACGCCCTCATTGCTGCCGACGTCGAGGACAAAGGGGTAGGTCTGGGCCGCTTCCGCAACGGGTAGCAGCTCGCCCAGGTCGGCCAGCATGTCGGATTCGACGAATTGCTTGACGAAGGCCGCTTCGAGAGCGATGATGTCGGGGGCATCCGCCGTGCCGAGCGCAGCCTTAAGCTTCGTCTGGTACTCGCCGTTGGTCATCGGGATCATGGTGTACTTGATGTCGACGCCGGGATTCTTCCCTTCGTAGGCAATGGCCATGGTCATGATTTCGTTGGTGAA
>Ga0056914_10000823_pt1 | contig 24434 bp, 15 predicted proteins | sample TNRBio252014_DNA_FD_55168 | JGI IMG/M metagenome (GOLD analysis project Ga0056914, IMG submission 55168) | Wastewater treatment Type I Accumulibacter community from EBPR Bioreactor in Madison, WI, USA - TNR Reactor_6/25/2014_ DNA | ecosystem: Engineered > Bioreactor > EBPR > Anaerobic-Aerobic >...
GCGTAGACAATATGTGGACGCATGCACCGATTGACGATTTGTTGCCTTTTATCAAAAAAATAGCTGAAACATTGCCCCCTCCGCCTTCGCATTTCCTGTGGCTCAACTGGTATCCCGACCCGCTGACCGTTGATATGGCGTATAGCGTGGAAGATAAGATCTATCTCGCTTTGTACAGTTCCTGGAAAAACGCAAAGGCAACGAACCCGACAAGCGTACGGATTACGCCCCTTTTTACAACGAAAAAATGGCGCCCCTCCCCGCTGAGGTGAACGCCGCATTGAACACCGGCGCATTGCCCTGGGGCGCCCTGCCCGATATCGGAGATTTGCCCTTGTTGGAAAAAGCGAACGATGCAGCGGTTGAGAACGGCTACTCCGTTGACAAAGACGGCAGCATTGCGGTGGCTGTGAAAACCAACATGCCCGGCGTGACCCCCGCTATGTGGGACTGGTGGTTTGGCTGGCATGGCTCACAAGACCTCCGTTACAAACTCTGGCATCCTGGCGCGCACCTCAGTGCCCGCTGGGAAGATGGTAAGGACGATGCCTGCTACGTTGGACGCAATTCCATCATCCGGGAATACATCGGAAAAGACCCGCTGGATGCCGTTGTTCAGTTCAAATCTCCCCTGGAGTTCGGTTTTTCAAAGGAAGCCGTCAATCGCCCCGACAAAGCCGTTTACATCTGTGCCAAACTCGGTCATCCGGATCTGCCGGTAGATTACGGCAGCCTCGTACACCAGGTGCGGGTCACCGAAAATGGTGCTGAAATGCGCTCCCGGTTTTTCATAGGCGGGAAATATGCCGGCGTCCGGAAAAAAGGGAAACTGGCGGCAATGGTCACCGACCTCGTTCGGAAATTCAGGCGCCTGCCCGATAATTTCGCCTCGGACCTCCTGCGCCACTGCGCCGAAGAAATGAACCACCTTGCAGCGTTTTTGCCCCGATTGTACGAACAATACCATTCCGACAAACAGTTGGCGATCAACGGCGATATTTACCACCATGCTCAGGAGGATTTTAATAAAATCATGCTCAGTAACTTATACAACAAGGTGGATACTGGCCGCACGCCCGATATGCTGACTGAACCCCGCACGGTGGAAGACGTCCTCAACATCGTTCGGTATGCCAAAAAAGTAGGCAAACGGGTGACCGTGCTTTCCGGCGGGCGGAGTTTTAGTGCCAACTCCATTCGCCCCGATTGCATCGTGATTTCCATGAAACATTTCGACCAGTACAAAGTCAACAAAGAAGCGATGACCGCCGAGGCAGGACCGGCTGTTGGCGGATCGGTGTTGTTGAAAGCGCTGTTTAAAATGAACTTGTTTTTCCCGGCGGGGCACTGTACGGGCGTGTGCATCGGAGGTTTTTTGTTGCAGGGCGGTTATGGCTGGAACGGTCGTAAAACGGGCATCGCCTGCCAGAGCATCCTGGGGATGGACATTGTGACTGCCGACGGCGAACTGGTCCACGCCAGCGAAAGCCAACATGCTGACCTCTTTTGGGCGGCACGAGGCTCCGGCCCGGGCTTTTTTGGGGTAGTGGTCAGGTTTTATTTGAAACTCTATCCCCTGCCGCCTTACCGGGCCATCATTGCCCACGATTTTTCCATTAAGCATTTGGAAGATGTGTATCGCTGGGCGGATGAAGTAGGGCCGGACATTCCCAAGGCCGTCGAGTTTCAGATGTTGATGAGCAAAAACATGATGAACATCATGGGGCCGGGCATTGAAGCATTTGCACCAATTTTTGCCGAAAACGAGGACGAATTTGAAGCGGCCAAAGCCTTTATGCAAAACAGCCCCATCCGGAAAAAAGCGATCATCGCCACTCCTGCTTTTAACCCCGGTATTGACGTTTTTTACCGGGCGACCATGACCCACTACCCCGCAAATTACCATTACGGCGTAGACAATATGTGGACGCATGCGCCGATTGACGATTTGTTGCCTTTTATCAAAAAAATAGCCGAAACCTTGCCCCCTCCGCCTTCGCATTTCCTGTGGCTCAACTGGTATCCCGACCCGCTGACCGTTGATATGGCCTACAGCGTGGAAGATAAGATCTATCTCGCTTTGTACAGTTCCTGGAAAAACGCAAAGGACACCGAAAAGTACAATTTCTGGGCTGCCAATATGGTCAGGGAAATGCAACACCTTTCATCGGGCATCCAGTTGGCCGACGAGGGCCTGCACAAACGCACCGACCACTTTCTGACACCTGAAAACCTGAAACGGGTGCAGGAAATCCGGGCCAAAAGAGATCCGCAGGGCATGTTTTTCGAGTGGCATAGCAAGCCGTAATTGCTCCAACTGAAAGCCAACAGTTGAAAAAGATCCCCCGCTCGCGATAGTTGATAAAGCCATTTTCCTACTTTTGGAACTTGTTATTGCGATGTTCCTTAGCAACATGAAAAAAATAACCCTATTTATCCTGCTGGCGGTTGGTTCCGCAGTTTTTTTGATGTTTTCAGGCATTGATTGGTGGTGGGCCAGGATGAGTTGGCGCTACTTGTTTTTACAATACGCCGGCATTCCAAGCGTCTTCCCTTTCTAACTCCGGGCAGAAGCAAAGTATGGGCAATCGCTTACGCGGTATATATTGGTCTTGGGGTCTCCGTAACCGTGCATTGGCTGTCTGATGCGGTAACCGGCGCACTGATAGGGTATATGATTGGGGATTTTGTTGCTTCAAAAGCGGACACAAAAATTTTAGGCTATGTCTGAAATATCAATGCTCATTCTTTTGTGTTTTTTTCGAGCTGTGGTAGTGGCATTTCTCCTTACCCGTGGAAAGCCCTATAAAGAAAAATATGTAGTAATGGCATTGATGATTAATTGGTTGTGTATTAGTTTGCTTACAGCGATATTGATGACTATGTTTGCGCCTGTTATATTAACGTTCGGGATGTTACCCGTAGTAAATGAGGCGGTTTGGGATTTTTTACCGCCGACCTATTTAATTGTGACTTTTGTTTTCATATTTATGATTGAATTAAGAAATAACTACGCATTTCTGGATGCTAAATATCCACGTTACTTAATTAAGCGGTGTACAGTTATATCTTATATGACAACAATATTTGCCATAGTCATTTGCGCACTTGCATTAAGAACAACATGAAATTTCAAGCAACCTCCTTAGAATACTGGAGCCAAAACCAGGTGGAAACCATCTTTTTCGGTAATGCCGAAAAAGGCTTTGCTTTACTCCTGTCAAACGTCCCCGGAACTGCAGATCATTATTTGGAGTGGAACGACCAATCCAATGCGTGTGTCAATGGCGTCGAAAAAATTGAGCTTTCTGGGGAGGCGTTGCATATTCAATTGGTGCCCAAAGCCGCGGACCAGATAGGAGAGACTGAATTTTCGGTTGAATTCGAGTGCGACAAAGCGATTTTCGAGGAAGTGACCCGGTGTTTGAAACTGATTTTTCAAAAAAAACTCCTCCTCAATAAAACGGCTCCAAAGAAGGAAAAAGCGACCCAGAAACAAGATTACAGCAAAATTCGATACCTGAATTTGGAGGGGAAAAACCTCAAAAAACTGCCCGATCATGTCTCGGAAATGACCGCCGTGGAGACTGCAAAACTGGCGCGAAACCCCAAACTGGATTTTCATGCCGTTTGCGAGGTGTTGGCTACTTTTCCCAACCTGAAGGAACTCTCTTTCTCAACGGAAGGCGGCATCCCGGAGAACCTCGGCAAATTGACCCAATTGGAAACGCTTTCCATCACCGACCTGACGAAGCCATGCGCCTTCCCGGAAAGCGTGGGGCAACTGAAAAAGCTCAAATATCTACTCGTAATGGGCAATTCTGAGGTCATCTTACCCGAATCTTTTGCGGAGTTGACGGAACTGGAAGCCTTGAATATGCGGGTGGAAAGCTGGGAACTGCCTGCCAGGTTTTACCAACTTTCAAAGTTGAAATCGCTCGATTTTTCCAACTGCCGTTTTACCCAGGTGGCTCCTGAAATGGCGCAGATGACCGAAGTTAGCACGGTGATTTTCTCCAATCCCATGGGGCAGGATTTTTCGCAAATATTGCCCATCGTCGCACAAATGCCGAACCTGAAGACCCTGGAATTGAGCGTAAACCCCGTCCCGAAAGAGGTCGGGCTTTGCAAAAATATCGAAGAACTGATCATCTGGGCAGGAACGGACCCCTCGCATCCGCTGCAATTGCCGGACGAGCTTTTTGAGCTGACGCAACTCCAAACCCTGATCATGAGCTTAAATTATTTTGAAAAAATTCCGGAGGGCATCGGGAAATTGAAGGGCTTAAAAACGCTGGCTTTGCAGGAGTCCGTTTTTGAAAGTCTGCCCGACTCAATAGGCGAATTGTCGAGCCTCGAAATGTTGAACCTCAGCGAAAACCCGTCCTTGAAATCGGTGCCGGACAGCTTGGGCAAATTGACGCAACTCCACACATTGCACCTCGACGAAACACCGCAGTTGACGGAGTTGCCGCTCAGCTTAAAAAATCTCACCAACCTGATCTTCGTCAGCATCTCGAACCGGGAAACGTTGAAGAACGTCCCGGAAAATTGGAACAGGTTGCTCACATCGGCCTGAAATCCTCCTCCAGCAAAGCCAGGATTTGCTTTTTCGAGGTTTTATATACTTTTGAATGATTAAAAACCAATGATTTGCAAGCAAAGCAAATAGAAATCGGGATGTTCACATCCCCGTTGGTCACCACGACTTGATAGTCATAACCACACCGCAGCAATTCGCCACCCGGCTGGAACCGCCATTTCTCCACGATTGATTTCAACTTGCTGCCATCGTCGAGGATGTAATTTTTGGGAGTTTGGCCTTGCCGGACATGCGTCGCTACCATCTTGAAATTGGGCATTGGAGTGTCCATGCCCTCGAAGATTTTTATGCGATGATCAGCTTTGCCAAAAAGCGATTCCAAAAAATTGCTCATGCTGTGATTTTAAGCAAAGTTAATGACCATGAGCAAAAAAAAATTAACTTTGCCCCACAAACCACAACCACCACTCCATGTAGGAGCTAATTTTTTTCAAGGAAGATAACGCGTAAACCCACCTGGGTTTGCTGCTATTGCCTTACTAAGCGCTTGATGGGGCCACTCAGGCAAGTGCTTTAAAGAAAGAAATTATGCTTATTCTTCAGGATATTGCGTATTCCCATCCCAACAAAGATGTGTTGTTCGACAACCTGAATTTTACGGTCAGCAGGCAGGATAAAATTGCTTTGGTTGGCAACAATGGAAGCGGAAAATCAACGCTGCTGAAAATTATTGCGGGCGAGTTATTCCCTTCAGCCGGGCTTGTGAAAACCAGCTCGAAACCTTATTACGTGCCCCAATTGTTTGGGCAGTTTAATGACCTGACCATCGCCCGGGCGCTTCGGATTGAAGATAAATTAAACGCCTTACACGAAATTTTGGAGGGCCGGGTCACGGAAACAAACCTGACGGTGCTGGATGACGACTGGACGATTGAAGAACGCTGTCAGGAGGCATTGAATTATTGGAAATTGGAAGGTTTAGATTTGACGCAGCCCATGCACACCCTGAGTGGCGGACAAAAAACCAAGGTTTTTCTTGCAGGCATTTCCATCCACCAGCCTGAAATTGTGCTGCTGGACGAGCCAAGTAATCACTTAGACACACAGGGAAGGCAATTGCTGTATGATTTTATCCAATCGGGTTCAAGCACCTTGGTGGTCGTGAGCCACGACCGGAAATTGCTGAACCTGCTCGACCCGGTTTATGAATTGAGCAAACGCGGCATCACCGTTTATGGGGGCAATTACGACTTTTATGCGGCGCAAAAACAGGTGGAAAGCAATGCGCTGGATCTGGATTTAAAAAGCAAAGAAAAAGCCTTGCGAAAAGCAAAAGCGATTGAGCGGGAAACGGTGGAACGCAAACAAAAACTGGATGCCCGGGGCAAAAAAAAGCAGGAAAAAGCAGGCGTGCCGACCATTGCCATGAATACGTTGAGAAACAACGCGGAGAAGAGTACTGCCCGGATAAAGGATGTCCACACGGAAAAAATTGGCGCCATTGCGCAAGACCTGAGTGCGCTGCGGGCTGCGTTGCCTGGTACGGACAAAATGAAATTCGGCTTTGATAACGCGGCTTTGCACAAAGGAAAAATCTTATTTACCGCAAAGGAAATCAACTTTGGATACGGCGAAAGCCTGCTTTGGAAACAGCCTTTAAGTTTCCAGATCACAAGCGGCGCACGAATTGCGCTGAAAGGATTGAACGGCTCGGGCAAAACAACACTGATCAAAATCATTTTGGGGGAAATAGAACCCCAAACCGGCGCCGTTTACAGAGCCGACAACCGGGCGGTGTACATAGACCAGGACTACTCGCTTATAAACAATCAGCTAAAGGTCTACGAGCAGGCCCAACAGTTTAATTCAACCGCGTTGCAGGAACATGAAATCAAAATCCGCTTAGCCCGGTTTTTGTTTGCAAAAGACGATTGGGATAAGCCTTGCAGCGCGTTAAGCGGCGGAGAAAAAATGCGGCTCATGCTGTGTTGCCTGACGATCAGCAATCAGGCGCCCGACATGATCATTTTGGATGAACCCACCAATAACTTAGACATTCAGAACATTGAAATATTGACGACGGCGATTAATGATTATGAGGGAACGCTGATTGTTATTTCTCATGATGCAACCTTTTTGGAAGAAATTGGGGTGGGGGAGGAGATTGAGATGGGGTGAGGGAGAGAAGGAGCCCTGTCAACCATATCCCCTTTTGACCTGTTCCAATTCATATTACTCACTACTTTTTATAGCGCAAATGAATGAATTTAACAATCGAAAACATCTTGTTAATTGGGTCGTTATTGCTTTTCATCAGTATTGTTGCGGGGAAGACCTCTTATAGATTTGGCGTTCCAACGCTGTTGTTCTTTTTGGCGGTTGGCATGTTGGCAGGCTCGGACGGAATTGGCGGCATTTATTTTGCCGACCCAAAGATTGCCCAATTTATAGGCGTTGTATCGCTGAATTTTATTCTTTTTTCAGGCGGCCTTGATACCAACTGGACTGCGGTGAAACCGATTCTTAGCGAAGGGATTGTCTTGTCAACCTTAGGCGTTTTTCTCACCGCACTCACGCTTGGGACTTTTGTTTGGTTCATTACCGACTTCACTATTTATGAAAGTATGTTGCTCGGTTCCATTGTTTCGTCAACAGATGCCGCAGCCGTGTTTTCTATCCTGCGCGCAAAAAGTCTTGCGCTGAAATCCAATTTAAGACCAACCCTGGAGTTGGAAAGTGGCAGCAATGATCCAATGGCTTATGTTCTGACCATCGCTTTTTTATCTTTGGTCGTCAATCAGGATCAAGGTATTTTATCCATTATCCCAACGTTTTTGCAGCAAATGACTTTGGGCGCAATTGCAGGATTTGGTTTTGGCAAATTAAGCAAAATAATTATCAACAGGATTCATTTAGACTTTGAAGGGCTTTATTTTGTATTGGTCATTGCACTGATGTTTATTACTTTTTCTGCAACTGAATTTGTAAATGGAAATGGCTTTCTTGCCATTTATATCTGTGCCGTTTATTTGGGAAATCAGGACTTAATTCACAAAAAAACCATCATGAAGATGTATGACGGTTTGGCCTGGCTGATGCAAATCGTTTTATTCCTCACCTTAGGTTTACTTGTTTTTCCAACGCATATTGTCCCCGTCTTTGGCATTGGCCTTCTCATTTCCTTGTTTTTAATCCTTGTCGCGCGTCCTTTAAGCGTTTTAATCAGTTTAATACCCTTCAAAATGAGAATGAGCAGGCGGCTTTACATCTCCTGGGTTGGTTTGCGCGGCGCAGTTCCCATCGTTTTTGCCACTTACCCTTTATTAGCTGGGATAGAAAAAGCAGATATGATTTTTAACATCGTATTTTTTATTTCGGTCACCTCCGTTTTAATACAAGGGACAACCCTTTCATTGGTTGCAAAATGGCTACACGTTGCGTTGCCCGAAAAAGCCAAACCAATTGCCCCAACTGATGCTTTTCTTTCTGAAACCGCTAAAACAGCCATGAAGGAGTTTAAAATAACCCCCGACTTTTATGCAGTTGGGAAAAAGATTGTAGATTTAAAATTCCCCCCCAATGCCATTATTGCAATGATTAATCGGAATGAGCAATATTTAACGCCGAATGGGGCTACCATAATTGAAACAGATGATGTACTTTATGTGCTTTCCGATAATGAGGAAGGGCTAAACAAAGTAAATGATTGTTTAACCATTGGAATTATTACAGCTAAATCGCACTGATATACAAAGGGGCATATACCTTTGGTGGTCTTGCCATAAAAGCGGTGCGTGTAAAAAGATGAGGTAAAAAGCCCGGAATCAGGCCGGGTGGGTTATATTTGCCACCATACCGCCGACTGTCAACGAAAATTCATGATCCCACCGCAGTCTGCAAGTGCATGATTTTCAATTAACAGCAGTAAACAGCAAATATGAGCACCACGAGTTCACCAACGCCGCAGGGCGATACTTCAGCGTTTTTTGAAAACAAGGTCATCGGGCACCCGGCCGGGTTGTTTGTACTGTTCTTTACCGAAATGTGGGAACGCTTTTCCTTCTACGGGATGCGGGCTTTGTTGGTGATGTTCCTGACCTCGCCGCTGCTCGATGGCGGCTGGGCCTGGAGCAGGGAGCAGGCGATGGCGTTGTTCGGCTCTTACGTGGGGTTGGTTTATTTATCCACCATGCTGGGCGGTTATTTTGCCGACAAAAAAATCGGATACCGCTGGGCGGTGGTGGTGGGCGCTTCGCTCATGACGCTGGGGCATGGCCTCATGGCGCTGGAAACCGGGGTTTCTATTTATATGGGCCTGGTGGCTTTGGTATTTGGCAACGGGTTCTTTAAACCCAATATGGTATCCATCATCTCGGCCATGTATAAAAACCACCCGGAAAAGAAGGACGGCGCATATACCATTTTCTACATGGGTGTCAATTCGGGCGCTTTCTTTGGCATCCTGCTGTGCGGTTATCTGGGTGAAAAAGTGGGTTGGAGTTGGGGATTCGGCCTCGCGGGGATCTTCATGTTTTTCGGGCTGTTGCAGTTTTGGCTGGCACAGAATATTTTTGGCGATATCGGGCTAAAACCGGTTAAAAAAGACGCGGCTGCCTTGGCATTCGATCAAAAAACTTTAGACGAAGACAACGACAAGTTGAATCCGTTCAGCATAGGTCAGTTGGTCCTGATCGCAGGGATGATTGTGCTGGGGTTGTTGTGGATCATTTTCGAACCCGCCAAGATTATTTCAAACGGGAGCATTGATATTTTTAACTTCAATCTATGGGGAATATCGGGTAATAACCTGACCATCCTGACGGCCCTCGCGCTGTTTATCGGACTATTGGTTTACCGGCTCTCGAAATACGCTGTGGTGACCCGCGACCGGATGATTGCGGTCACGTTCTTTGCGTTTTTGGTCATTTTTTTCTGGGCTATTTTTGAGCAATCGCCCGGTACCCTGACTATTTTCGCCAGGGATTATACCAACCGGATTCTGGAGGGCAATGCCAGCACCATTTTCAAAGTGGTGAATGCGCTGATGACCGTGGTTCCGCTGGGCATCATTACCTGGGTACTTTTCAAACTATTCAAACAAACCTTTAAGAAATATACCGTTGCCAACCTCATCCTGAGTGCCAGTTTTGTCATCGTCTGGGGCATTGCCATCTGGATGTTGCAAAACCAATTCGCCGAAACGACGCTGGAAGTCCCGGCCTCCTGGTTTTCTACCCTGAACTCGCTGTTCATCATCAGTCTGGCGCCGCTGTTCTCCAGATGGTGGGAAAGCAAATACAATCCGCCTGCCAATTTTAAGTATGCCATTGGGATGGTTTTCTTAGCATTGGGTATGGCCTGCGTGGCATTTGGCGCCAGTGATATCGTACCGGGCGCAAAAACGGCGTCGGTGAGCATGATCTGGCTGATCCTCGTCTACCTGTTTCACACGATGGGCGAGCTTTGCATTTCTCCGGTGGGCCTTTCATACGTGAGCAAATTGGTGCCTGCCCGCATGATTGCGATCATGTACGGCATTTGGTATTTAGCCGTGGCCATTGGTATGAAAGGCGCTGCGAAGTTTGGCGAAAACGTAGACAAGATCGCCGACGAAAAAGGCATCAGCTACTTCTTCTGGATACTGACGATTGTTTCGATTGCCGTAGCCGTTCTGGCGGTGGTTTTTGCGCCTTATATCAGAAAGAAAATGCATGGGGTGAGGTAAGGGAAATTGCTTGAACAAATGAACAAAAAATGACCATTACCACCCTCTTTCAGCCCGCTCGCGCGATGGCTCTGCCCTTATCCTGTCCCATAACATTCCCGAAGGGAAGACCTGATTATAGAAATGATGGGAATTGCGTGTTTTGAATATGAGTCATGCGAATCAGGGGCTAATGAGGCGACTTCATGAATTTTAGCATCATTTTTATGCTGATTCCCGCCTCCTTAGCTCCTGATTCGCATGACTCATGTTTAACCGAACATTTCATGCCTTTTTGCTATAATCCTAGCACCCCTTCGGGGTTTGTATTTTATGGGACAGGGCAAGTAGCTCCGCCTCGCGTGTCCTATTTTCGGGCTCCAGCCCGAATTCAATTTATTAACCAAAACTCCACCAAAATCGTCCTTCTCCATCCTTAAATTCTCAAGAATAAACTCCTGCTATCTGACCTGGGCAGCGCTTCCTGTGCTATGTTTCCGGTAGCCTTTCCAAAAGCGGAAGATAAAGTCATCATACCTGTTATTCTAAGAAGAAAAATCTGAAAAGTCAATCGAAGTGAAAAAAATATTGGTCAAAGTGGTGATAAGAAAAAAGATAAGTGTATTTTTGACACTTGAGAAAGATAAGTGTGTTTTTAACACTTGCCAAAGCTAATGAGCATAAGAAATAAGTTTTGCTTGCTACCAAAAGCAACCGTATAGCTTTTCTAACTTTAAAACCTTACTCACATGACGAAACTTGCCAAACCAATTTTTCTAATTGTTGCCATACTTTGCTGCGTAATAGCAGCAAATGCGCAACAAGTAACAGGTAGAGTGGCTTCTGCCGAAGATGGTACTCCGCTCATCGGGGTAAACATTACTGTAAAAGGAAATTTAACAGGTACCATTTCAGACACGGATGGAACATTCCAAATTGCTGCCGATCCGGGCAATACGTTGGTTTTTAGCTACATTGGTTATAGAACCATCGAAATTACGCTTGGCAACGAAAAAGACTTGACTGTATCAATGGAGGAAGGCGCCCAGGGCTTGGATGAAGTCATCGTAACAGCATTGGGTATCAGAAAAGAATCCAAAAAATTGGGGTATTCAGCGACGACCGTTGATCCTGACCAACTCCTGGAAAACAGAACCACAAATGTTGTTGAATCCCTTGTAGGGCGGGTAGCAGGCTTGAATGTTACGCCTCCGGCTGCCGGTGCTGGTTCCAGTATGCAAATCCGTTTACGCGGACAAGTAGCGTTTGCAGGAGCAAACAACGCGCCCCTTATTGTAATCAATGGCCTGCCAATTGATCAGGGCGCCCAGGGGGCAAACCGGGACAATACCGGCCCCAGACAAACGCGGGACCTTGGGGATAACTTCACCAATATTAACCCGGATGATATTGAAAGTATGACTGTACTGAAGGGAGCGACTGCTGCTGCAATTTATGGTTCCAGAGCAGCCAATGGTGCAATCATCATCACGACTAAATCCGGAAAATTGAACCAAAGCTTCGGTGTNGANTATTCTTCCAGCTATACCACGATGGAGGCTTTGAATTTCTTTAATTTTCAAACAGAATTTGGTCAGGGGCAAGGAGGCGTCAGGCCATCCAGTGGCGCTAATGCTGCGACTACAGGCCAGTTTGCATGGGGCGAGCGATTAGATGGTGTGCCTACGCCCATTTTTGATGGTTCACTGCAACCCTACTCTGCTAATCCAAACAACCTTTTCGACTTTTTACAAACAGGAACGGACTTTACCAATACCATTTCATTGTCGGGTGGCGGCGCGAATGGAAGTTACCGGGTCTCCTTTTCAAACACAGATGCCGAAGGTATCTCACCGACCAACGAATATAAAAGGAGGATTGCCAATATAGGGGTCAATCAAAACATTACTAAAAGACTTAAACTGCAGTTGAACATTAATTACACCAATGAGCAACAGATTAACCCGCCACAAGTAGGTATTCAAGGGCCGGGTGAAGTCAACTTTTTCACCAGAATGGCTACCTCCATTCCCCTATCGGCTTTCCAAAATAGTGCAGTGGCGGCCAATGGAACGGAAAGTCTGACTTCTGGTTTCCAAACGACCTTGTTAAACCCTTACTACAGTATTGCTGTGGGCCAAAGCTTCTTAAACGAGCGGGACCGGTTTCTGGGAACTGCCACATTAAGATATGATGTCACAGACTGGTTGTATCTGCAAGGCCGGTATAACTATGATTATGCCATTAATTTCATCGAGTATAATGTGCCTGGAGGTCAAGGAACCAGCGTGCCAACCAATGCAGATGGAACGTATAAAGGGACTTACAATATATCGGAGAATAAGGCGACGGATGTAAATGCGGACTTCCTGATTGGTGGCGCCAAGCAATTCGGAAAGTTTTCGGTTGATGCAAACATTGGAGGAAACACGTGGAGCGTTAAGGGGCGCAATTTTGGTCAGGATGTAGCGAATTTTATTGTTCGAGACCTTTATTCTATTGGAAACGGTAGTGTTCGAAACCAAAGTTTCGGGTATTCCCAATTCAGGGTTAACTCCCTTTATGGTTGGGCAGAGTTCGGATTCAATAGCCTGTTATACTTAAACTTTACGGGTAGAAATGACTGGTTCTCCGTCTTGAATCCAGCCGACAACAGTGAGTTTTATCAATCAGTATCCGGTAGTTTTATCTTTTCCGAACTGATGCCGGACCAGGACTGGCTTTCTTATGGTAAACTGAGAGCTTCCTNGGCTGAGGTAGGAAGTTCACAAGGCGTGAATCCTTATGATGGGGTTCTGACCTATACCATCGCCCAAAATCCATTCAATGGTCAGTCAACGGCCACGGTCAATGGTAATGTTGCACCAAACCAATTCCTGAAGCCATTTACAGTAACAGAAAAAGAAGTCGGTTTGGAAATGAGGATGTTCAACAACAAAGTCGTCCTTGATGTTTCGTACTTTGATAAAATATCAAAAGACCAGGTATTGGGTGTTATTCTTTCAAACACCTCCGGATATGACCAATCCAAGCAAAACCTTGGCTCCTTACAAAATTCAGGCCTCGAAGTCCTGCTGGAACTTACGCCAGTTTCCAGCCGGGATTTTACCTGGACGACTTCCTTTAACAACTCCTTCCTTGATACAAAAGTACTCTCAGTTGGTGCGCCGGATGAAATAATAGTTGTGAATTGGGGTACTACCGGGTTAGAGTTTATCGGGCAACTGAGGTATGTGGAAGGACAGCCCATGAACCAGATTTATGCCCGGACCTATAAAAGAGATGATCAGGGCAGGATTCTCCTCACTGATGCGGGGCGTTTGATTCCATCGGACGACTATGTGAGCTACGGCAGCTCCATTCCTAATCTTATAGGCGGCTGGAGCAACATGTTTAAGTATAAAAATCTTTCAGTTGGGGTACTCTTAGATTACAAGTTCGGGGGGACAGTAATCTCTTCGACGGCTTTAAATTTGAACAGACAGGGGCACTCTCAACAGTCCTTGGTTGGTCGCAGAGAGGGAGAAAATGGTGTCGTATTTGATGGTGTTTACGCATCAAGCGGGGAGCCGAATACCACTCCGGTTGCCCCAGCCCAATTCTATGCAGATTACAGAAATAATCAAATGGGGGATATCGTGACGTTTAAGTCGGATTTTGTGAAGCTGAGAAACGTATCGGTGTCGTATAATTTCACAAGTGCCCTGCGTAAATCACGTTCTCTGAACTTCGTAAAGGGATTAATGCTGACTGCTTCCTGCCGAAACGTGGCACTCTTTTACAAGGATATACTCGACCTTGATCCGGAAGCCATTCAATCTTCCGGAGACTTCAGGACTGGTTATGAGAATACGTCATTGCCAACCACCCGCAATTTCAACATTAGCTTAAACGTCAAATTCTAATGACCATGAAAAAGATAAAAAATCTTTTGCTTATAAGCGCTGCCCTCCTTGTATTTGGAGGATGTGATAAGGATTTTGTAGAGATCAATACGAATCCTTATGCGCTGACAGATATTGATCCTGCTCTTTTGTTTGCCGGCGCGCAACGTACGGAGCTCGGAGGTTGGGAGACAGAACACACCATTGTGCAGCAATTCGTAAACCCGCACAACTCGGGCGCTACGCAGGGCCCAAATTTTAACTCGGACAACGATAATTTCAATAATCCGAAATGGAACAACTCCTATCCGTCCGACATAAAAAACATGGTGCAGGCCATAGCGCTTTTAGGAGAGAATACCGACCGGGTGAACCTGCTCAGTATGATACGCATTTGGAAAGCCCAGATATTTATGGACTTGGCGGACACCTATGGAGACGTCCCGTACTTCAACGCGGGCAAGGCTTTCCTCGGGGGCAGTGAATTTTTTTACCCGGCCTATGACGATGATGCAGCCATCTACGCGGACCTGGAGCAAGAGCTCCGGCAAGCAGTAGGCGCCCTCAATCCCAATGCCGACTTTGTGTCTGCTGATCTCTTTTTTGGGAGTAATGGTTCAATTCCAACCAGTTCTGCTTCAGCGCAGGTGGATAAGTGGAAAAAATTGGGCAATTCTTTGTTGCTGAGATTGGGAATGCGCTATTCAAAGTTGAATCCTTCCAAAGCCCAGGCTATCGTTTCAGAGGCATTTAACGGCGGAGTGATGACATCTAATAATGACAATGTGTATCTGAAATTCAATGGCACTGCCTATATCAATGACGGCAACAACGGATTGGTAAACAATAACCCGTATTTCTACTACGCAGCAGAGCCTTTCGTGAATCAGCTGAAATCTACCGGCGATCCCCGCAGCCCGATGATCCTGGCAACCTATGCCAACCCGGCAAATCCATTGGCTGATCCCAACCCGGATACCGACCTGGCCAATCAGTTTGGCGTTCCCGTGGGCGTGCTCAATACCGATCTTGTGAATCCTCCCTACAGAGGCGCCAAAGGTGGCGGGTATAACTATTCCCAGATGAATGTGAGGGTGGTGGCAGCCTTAACCTCCCCCGATTTTTGGGTAACTTATTCGGAGGTTTCGTTGCTGCTGGCAGAGGCGGCACACCGGGGCTGGATCGCAGGCGGCGATGCGGCTGCCCAGCAATATTATGAAAATGGAATTCGGGCGGATATCGAAAGATATGCGCTTTATCCGAACGCTACGGCTGTTTCCAGCGCGGAAATAGATGCTTTTCTGGCCAAGCCCGGCGTAGCCTATAATTCGGCGGATGCGCTGAGGTTGATCAATACGCAAATCTGGATTACCACGCTCAGAAACGGAACGCAGGCCTTCTCCAACTTCAGAAGGAGCGGTTTTCCAGCCTTGAGCCCTAATCTTTATAATAATCTGCTCAACGGCGGATTTGTCAGAAGGTTATCTTATCCTGATTATGAATTGGCGCAGAATCGGACCAACTATTTGAATGCAGTGGCCGCCATTGGTGGAACGGATAACTTAGTAACCAGGGTTTTCTGGGATGTCCAGTAGGTTTTTTTTGAATGATACATAAAAACCGGCTATGGGGTGACGGTGCAATGATAAATTATCTTTTGCTCCTTTACCTCATAGCTTGGTTTTTTTATCCTGCATGTGCTCAGGCCAAAAACCAGGTGACGGAATTAAATTTATTGACTATTTTTGATGAAAAATGACTAATTCTTTTTACAAATATTCATTGCTTACAGGTTTTGTCTGTCTAATCGGGGCAGCGATTTCCTGGTTTGCCAATGTATTGAATTACAATGGCCCCTTTTTGATAGCAGGGCTGCTGCTCATCGCACTTGGAATGCGTGGTTATGAAAAGCTGAAAGGTTTTTCTTATCCGACGGTAATTTTTGCAATGGTTGGTATTGGCATGTTCTATTCGCAGTACCTGGTACAGGCAGGTGATTTTAAGTTTTCAAAATTAATCCTTCCTTTATTGCAATTAATCATGTTCGGCATGGGGACGACCATGAAGGCCCAAGATTTTTTGGGAATCCTTAAAGCGCCCAAAGCTGTGATTATAGGCTTGTGTTGCCAATTCACAATCATGCCTTTTTTAGGGTTTGGGATTGCCCACATGTTTAATTTTCCACCCGAAATTGCTGCAGGACTAATCCTAATCGGCTCGAGCCCGAGTGGTTTAGCCTCTAATGTTATGGCCTTGATTGCCAAAGCGAATGTTGCACTCTCCATTACCATTACCACTTTTGCCACGCTATTAGCGCCATTGATGACACCTTTGTTGATGAACTGGCTGGGCGGGCAATATATTGAAATTGACTTTTGGAAAATGATGTGGGACATTATTCAAATAGTTATTTTACCAATAGGAGTTGGCTTTATTATTAATCAATTTTTTGAAAAATTTGCGAAAGCACTACGGCAATACTTGCCACTGATTTCCATGATTGGCATTGCCTTGATTATCTTGGTGATTACAGCTACTGGCAGGGATTCGCTACTGAATGTTGGCTGGATGCTATTAATTGCTGTGTTAATGCATAATATAGGCGGGTATATTTTAGGGTATGGCGCAGCTAAATTATTAAAAATGCCGGAGCAGGATTGCCGGACTGTGGCCATAGAAGTCGGGTTGCAAAATGGTGGCCTGGCATCAGGCTTGGCTAGTCAAATGGGCAAAATTGCAACCGTTGGGTTAGCACCTGTGCTATTTAGCTCGATTATGAATATTACCGGCTCGATTCTGGCTGGTTGGTGGGGGAGAGAAAAAAAGGGGGAAGGGGCAAAAGACAATGGGCAATAATTCCGTAAGTTGTGTTATGCGACTGAAAGCGAATGTTTTTAAATGCATGGACAGCCTCTTTGCGCCCTCCCGTCTAAAATTTCCCGCAAAGGGCGCTAAGGATACGCCAAGTCCGCAAAGCGTGATGCCGTCTGGCTTTGCGTCCTTTGCGAGCCCTTTGCGCCCTTTGCAGGAAACAATCTTTGGCAAGGATGTCAGGAAGTGTTCTACATCATTCAAAAATCTATGTTTGATTCCCGATCTAACGCGATATTAGAAAAACCTTTGGCATTTTATTCAAAAAAAGGAATGTCCGGAGCGGCATGTTTTTTCAGCGCTTCTTCGTTGAGGCCCACGCCAATGCCGGGTTTGTCCGACACTTTAATGAAGCCCTTCTCCACAAACTCCGCGCCGTCGAAGGTGACAATTTCTTTCCACATGGGGTCTTTGTGGTAATAGATCTGCCACTCCAGAATCATGAAGTTTGGCACCGATGCGCAAACATGAGCAGCTGCCATTGCACCTAAGTAAGACGCGACCATGTGCGGCGCGAAAGGAACATAGTACAAGTTCGCCAGGTTCGCAATGCGTTGCCCTTCGCCAAGTCCGCCTGCTTTTTGTAAGTCCGGCATGACGATATCAAGCGCTCCTTTTTCTAAGTAAGGTCTGAAGCCGTAAGCTAAGTAAATGTTTTCACCGGCACAAATTGGCGTGCTGGTGGACTTTGCGATTTCCGCGTAAGCGTCAACGTTTTCAGCCGGAATGGGTTCCTCGAGCCACATCAGGTTCAGGGGTTCCAGGACTTTAGCCACACGCTGAGCCGTTGGAAAGTCATACCGCCCGTGCATGTCTGCACAAATGTCAATGTTAGGGCCTACGGCTGCTCTTGCAGCAGCCATTTGATCGAACATCCTTTGTATTTCTGCGGGGCCGGCAGTCCAGTTATACCGATCATATTTATTAGGATCGTTGCCCTGATCCAGGTCAAATTTCACGGCGGTCATCCCCAACTCAACGGCCTCTTTAGCTGCGGCTGCAAAATCTTCAGGCTTTGGCAGCCTGTTCTGATAGAGTGCGGTATCCATATACACCCGGACACTATCCCGGAACTTACCACCCAGCAATTGATATACCGGAATACCCAGCGCTTTTCCGGCAAGATCCCATAGCGCTGTTTCAATCCCTGATAATACCGCCACGTACATGCCTGCCTGCGCACCGCCAAACACGCCGCCTTTTCTGATTTGATCAAATATGCGGTGGACGTTCATCGGATTTTGGTCTTTTAAAAAAAATCCAAAACGTTTTACCATGTGGTAGGTGCCGGCTACTGCATCCACGGCTTCGCCATACCCGACGATATCCTGATTGGTCGTTATTTTAATGAACATTCTTCCTCCGCCTTTCAGGTAGGCAACTTTCACGTCGGTAATTTTCAGATCGGAAGGGGCCGACAGCTTGGGGTTGTCGTCCACCGCTTTGGTATAAACCGTACCAAAAGTTTGGGACAATCCGGAAATGCTAAATGCGCCGGCTAAGGCGCTCTTGGTCAAAAATGAACGCCGGGAAGATGAATTTTTCATGATATTGTTTTTTTATTTAAACACTTCGTCAATTTTATTTTAGGTTAAATTGATTACCAGCACCAATAACCAATAACCACTTACCACGTTCTCGTTTTAAGCAGTTCCTCCACCCGCTCAGGCGATACGGGCAGCGCTGTTTTGTTGTCTTTTAACCATTGAGAAAAGTCCCGCTCAATTTCAGCGGGCCAGCGGCTGTCAATTTGACCGGCGGTATATTTTTTCTCCCGCAGCCTTTGATGTCCAAACATATCCCTGAGTCGAACGATTTCTGATGTTTCCACCACTTGCAGGGCTAAGTGAGGCGGAATAAACAGAACACCGCCATTTCTCCCGAGGACCACATCACCCGGCATAACCGTAGCTCCGCCAATTCGGGTAGGCTTATTAATGCCGACCAAAGTGGTATTTAATCGTGCGGCCCTGCCACTGCTGTCTACGCTGCCGAAGTGGTGGGAAGGATGGTAAGTCTTGAAATAGGAAGTAAATCCCTCTATTTGATTCAGCCCGTTTACGTCCCTGATCGGGCCGTCGTAAACCATTCCGTTTCCGGATCTTGCATAAATGGAGTTGCCCAGGTTATCGCCAACGGTGGGGCCGTCAATTTCGGCGCCATGATGATCTACTACATATACGTCGCCGGGCTGAAGCATATCAATAGCCCAGGAGTTTGGGGCCAGGATGCGTCCGTCGGCATTGCCTTTTTGTTGTATTACTTTGTGGATGTCCGGTCTTCCCGGAAAAAAAGTGGCCGTCAAAGCTCTGCCAACCAATACGCCTTCCGGGTGAATTTGCTTCCAATTCCCCTCGTATTGATAATTGTAGCCGGCGCCGCGGCAGACCGCCCATGCTTCCTCCAGCGTGACCAATTTCATTCTGGCCAGAATATCGTCGGAAACCTTTGGTCTGCCGTCAGGAAATCGTTCCCCTTTCCATTCGGGGGTAAGAAATACGAGTTCTTCTTTAGAGATTTGTTGAGCTTGCAGTAAGACAGGAAACATTACCAGCAAGACTACCGATTGAAATAAGATTCTCATAATCAAAGCGGTTTTGTGTTTTATAGATGTTTTAATTTTGTGACCTTCTCCTGCAAAAAAAGAAGGAAAATCTTTTTTGCAGCCTATGTTCCAAAAAAACTTTGGTTTAATCTCACAAAGAAAGTAGATTAAGTGTAAATTTAACACTTTATTTAAATTTTAATAATCCCTCGATATAAATTTTAAATCTGCTGCCGGAAACCGAAGTGGATTTAGTTTTTTTGGTCTCTATTCATTTTAAAACTTCTTGTATATGAATCAAAGATCCTCTTTCCGATTTTATTCGCTAATGATCCTGGTGGGGTGTCTAAATCTCAATAGCTGCAAGCAGGAAGCCGCTTTTACCGGAGGCACTGTTTCTATTGATCTTCAGCAACGTGGTGCGCCCATTGAAAAATACATCTATGGCCAGTTCATTGAACACCTGGGGCAATGCATTTACCAGGGCATTTGGGCAGAGATGTTGCTGGATCGTAAATTCTATTTTCCCATTACGGATGATTATGCTCCCTGGGCAATCGCTTCTGAAAAATTTTGGGGGGATGGCTCTACTTTGAAGTTTCCCTATTTAGCCAAATCCCCCTGGCAGGTGATTGGGCAGGCGGGGAGCGTGAGCATGGATAAAGTGAAGCCCTTTGTTGGCGAACATACACCAGTGATTACCGTTAAAAATCAGAAAACGGGCATAAGGCAAAATGGGCTGAGTGTGCTGACCGGTCAAAAGTATGTAGGGCGCATTGTGCTGGCCGGGGAAGAATCCTTGTTGCCGATTTCTATTAAATTAATATCGCCCGAAGGGCAAATAGAAACCCTCACCATCAATAAAATCACTTCTGATTTTCAAAATTACCCTTTAGCGCTGACTCCTTCCTTTGCCAGTGACAGCACCTCCTTAGAAATATTCAGCGAAGGGACCGGCCGTTTGCGCATCGGCGCCATCTCTCTGATGCCGGCCAACAACATCAAAGGCTGGCGTGAGGACGTTGTGGGTTTACTCAAGGAATTGAATTCGCCGATCTACCGGTGGCCGGGTGGCAACTTCGTCAGCGGCTACAACTGGCGCGATGGGATCGGAGAAATGGATAAAAGACCTCCACGTAAAAATCCTGCCTGGAAAGGTATAGAGCACAATGACGTAGGCATCCACGAATACATGGAGTTGATGGAACTTATTGACGCCGAACCGTTTATTGCTGTAAATACAGGCTTGGGAACGGTACAGGAGGTCGCCGAAGAAATTGAGTACTGCAACGGCTCGGCAGACACCAAAATGGGAAAACTCAGGGCAGCCAACGGCCATGCTCAACCATACAGCGTGAAATGGTGGGCAGTTGGCAATGAAATGTATGGTGACTGGCAGCTTGGCCACATGCCCTTATCGGAATATGTGAAAAAGCACAATAAAATGGCCGAAGCAATCCGGGGAGTTGACGCTGAAGCCGGCCTGATTGGCGTTGGCCATGTTGGAGAATGGAGCGAAACCATGCTCCGCAGTTCCGCCGACCACATGGACTTGTTGAGTGAACATATTTACGCCACTGGTTCCAAAGACCCGGCAGAACACATCGGCCTGGTAGCCAACCAGATCAAAGAAGTGGCAGCAGCCCACCGCAAATATCGGGATACGATCCCCGGCCTGACACAAAAGAACATCCGCATCGCCATGGATGAATGGAACTACTGGTATGGAGATTATATATACGGTGAATTGGGGGTTCGCTATTATCATCAGGACGCGCTGGGCATTGCAAAAGGGTTGCACGAATATTTCCGCAACAGCGCTCTTTTTTTTATGGCCAATTACGCCCAAACGGTTAATGTGATCGGCTGTATAAAAACAACGCCAACCGCTGCCGGTTTTGCGACGACCGGGCTGCCGTTGAAACTATACCGCCAGCATTTTGGGACCATTCCGGTTAAGGTGGATGCCCATTCTACCGGCTTAGACATTGTAGCCGCCCTGAGCCCGGACAAGACCTACCTGACCTTGGCAATTGTCAATGAGCAAGCTAAAAAACAGGAAATAGCCTTCGATTTTGGGAACAGCCGGATTGAAAAAAACGGGAAGCAGTGGCTGATTCAGCATAACGACCTGAAAGCTTATAACGACCCCGGAAAAACGCCTGCTGTGCAGATTGTAGAGTCAGACCTTACTTTGAAGAATCACCAATTGGAAGTGCAGCCTTATGCGATCCATTTAATCCGGCTGGCCATTAAATAATTTAAAGAATGAAAAAAAATAATGTGCTAATTGCCTTCTTCTTACTGAACGCCACGCTTTCATTTGGGCAATCTAAGGCGGAAATAGCTGTGGCTGATGCAGTTAAACAACTAACAGAAGCGCTGTTGAGCGGAGACAGAGCAGCCCTTACTGCAATCGCTGCGGATGAATTGACCTATGGGCATTCAAGTGGCAATATCGAAGACAAGACCGCATTTGTTGAAGCGGTCGCCAGCGGAAAAACTGATTTCACTAAAATTGATGTCTCAGATCAGACGATATCTATTGTTGGTAAAATCGCACTTGTCAGACACAAGATGTCTGCAGATCTTGGGAAAGTTCATGTCAACCTGGGCATACTTACGGTATGGACCAAACAAAAAAAAGGTTGGAAGTTACTTGCCCGGCAAGCCTTTAAAATTTAAAACCTGGAGCATGTTCAAATTTGAACATGCTCTTAAATACCTGATATCATGAAAAAAATAACACTGAATATGTGCCTGATCGCGCTATTCATTTCCTTTGGCAGTTATATGCAGGTGTTCGGACAAGAGATCGGCACGATTGAATATTCCTCCAAAAAACTTTCCAAGCTCATAAAAAAAGATGCCCGGATAGAAGTGCTTGCCGAGGGGTTTAAATTTACGGAAGGACCTTTATGGTTGGAAAAAAAGAATATGCTTTTGTTTTCCGATGTTCCTGCCAATACGATTTATAAATGGACGGAAGCCGGAGGCAAGGAAGTTTACTTAGAGCCTGCCGGTTATACAGGCAGCAAACCCAGGGGAGGATTCATGGGGCCTAATGGACTCTGGTTGACTAAAGATGGCAAATTATGGATTTGCCAACATGGTGACAGAAGAATAGCTGAAATGGATGCGCCGATTAATGCACCAAAACCAAATTTTGTGACCATTGCAGGCGAGTACAATGGCAAAAGACTAAATAGCCCCAATGACTTTTTTATGTCTGCCAAGGGTGAATTATATTTTACCGATCCTGCTTATGGGTTTGAAGGAGGGTTTAAAGATCCCATGAAGGAAATTCCTTTTCATGGCGTATACAAAATGGATAAAACGGGAAAGGTTATCCTTTTAGTTGATTCCCTTGAAGCGCCCAATGGTATCGCCATATTTCCCGATGGGAAAACACTATTGGTGGCCAATACGCAGGGAAAAAACAGAGGATGGTATGCCTACGATATTGCTCCGGATGGTTCATTAAAGAACGGACGAGTGTTTTATTCCCCGGGAAATATAGAAGGGAAGGGAGGATGCGACGGGCTTAAAATAGATAAAAAAGGCAATGTATTTGCTACAGGCCCTGGTGGTGTCTGGATATTTACAAAAAAGGGTGAGTTGCTTGGAAAAATAAAGACCAATAATCTAACCTCCGCCAATTGTGAATTGACGCCAGACGGTAAAACACTTTTCATTACGGCTACCCAGTATCTCCTGAGGGTAAAGATGCGTTGATCCAGGCGCTTACTTCTGGTCATCATCCCCCATCACATCGTAGCCCCGCCACTTGAATTCCTTAGCCAACGCCGTAGCAGCCGGCCATGCGATCTGGTGCTGGGCACTGGCTACCCATTTGCGGCGGGCTTCTTCTGTGGCAAAGGATATCTGTATCTGATAATTATAGGTGGTAGGCTCAGCTTCGATCTGTTTGGCAACATTTTCGGGAAAAAGGCGCAATAATTTAGAACTGAGATACCCTTGCTGCACCGTCATAGCGGGTACATAGATCGAGTAATACATCTTTTCAAAAGCCTCCCCGTTTTCTTTATCCACAATAAAGTCCATCTGCAATACCATCGCCTTTGGCTCAGCCAGTGGTTTTGCAATGCTCAGGCCTTTTTGTTTAGAAGCNGCAATCCCAATTACCAATAGCTCAAGGTCAACGTCGCCCTGATTAACTATGGATATTTTTTCACCTAAAGTCCCGAAGAAAGCATCATCCGCTTTAATACTTGCCTTTTCATCGTTGAGGGCAACTGCTCCTGTACCTTTTATGACATAAAATACTTTTTCAATACCTTCCAAAAGGTGTGGCGCGACAGCGCTGCCCGCGGGAATGACAACGTGGTCAACATGATCCCAATCGGTTTGGAATATTTCAGGCCCGATTACCCTGCGGTAAAGAACCCCACTACCGCTAAAGGCAGGGTCATTTGGCTTGAGTTTGTCTTTTTCCAAACGGCTCGATACAAAACCCGGAACAGGATCAAGGGGTACGCCAACCCGGTCATCGCCCAAATCAAAAGCATCTCGCTTGCCTTTGTGAAGACTTACCGCAAAATTGAGCCATCGAACAGGATCATTGGATGGATTGTAGATTGCATGTGAATCCCCCATTTTGCAAGGCACAACAGCCGGTGCTTTTATTTTCGCAGTGCGGCCATTGATGGTGAGCTCTGCCTCGCCGTTGAGCAAAACATACATCTCCTCGATATGATGATGAAAATGATGGCCAATACCAGATTTGGCATGGATAACGCCCGTATGCAGATAAAGGAAGTTTGTGGATAAGTCAGTGGGGCCAATCAATTGGGTAAATCCCATTTTCCCTGCTCCTGCGTGTACCGAAGACAGCTCCCTGTATTTAGCAGGATCATTGGATTTGAT
>Ga0056914_10000829_pt1 | contig 24273 bp, 25 predicted proteins | sample TNRBio252014_DNA_FD_55168 | JGI IMG/M metagenome (GOLD analysis project Ga0056914, IMG submission 55168) | Wastewater treatment Type I Accumulibacter community from EBPR Bioreactor in Madison, WI, USA - TNR Reactor_6/25/2014_ DNA | ecosystem: Engineered > Bioreactor > EBPR > Anaerobic-Aerobic >...
CCCTATTAGCGGGTGGGTGATTCTGAAATAAAACGCTTTATTATGCAATACCAAATGTAGAGGAGTCACAAAGCCCTATTAGCGGGTGGGTGATTCTGAAAGTTTTTACATCACCCCTGAAACCGCTGTAAATTGGTCACAAAGCCCTATTAGCGGGTGGGTGATTCTGAACGTTTCGCAAAAAATCGGCGACGCATGGAGCGTTAGGTCACAAAGCCCTATTAGCGGGTGGGTGATTCTGAACCGCGCAATTGGAAGCCATGGCCTTTGTCCTTCTGGTCACAAAGCCCTATTAGCGGGTGGGTGATTCTGAATTGTTGAACAAACCCACTTCAATTAAAGAACTGACGGAGTCACAAAGCCCTATTAGCGGGTGGGTGATTCTGAATGCTCCAACCGCTGCCAGCAGGCCGCGAAGTATGGGTCACAAAGCCCTATTAGCGGGTGGGTGATTCTGAATTGTTTTCAGGGTTGCGGCTGCAACCCGTCTAGGCGTCACAAAGCCCTATTAGCGGGTGGGTGATTCTGAACTGGCGATGCTAACACCAGCCCAACACGCGGCAATCCTGTCACAAAGCCCTATTAGCGGGTGGGTGATTCTGAAAGCATTTTTTCCGGCCAAAATACGCATTCCTTGCCATCTGCGAGGCGTTCCTGGCCTGTCAATTTCGACCCTGTGAAGAAAAACTACAATTCAACACCATCAGCGTCAACGGCCTCCTGAAGCCTTTTCCGTGCCTTGTCCCTCGTTGCGCACACCATATTATGCTGGTGCTGAAGGGTTCGTCGACACCCATGCGATCTGAACATCGTTCAGATCCACGCCATCCACAAAAACCATCGACTTTGTTTTGATAAATCATGATATTTCAAATTATTAACCCTGCGATTCGACTTCAATCTCATTATAAAACACAATCTACTGAATAAAAATAAGAAAGTAGATTCGAGCCGCCTCGTATTTACCCAAACCCCCGAACGGATCGCATGGCCTAACGCCCTATCGCACTCAGCGCCAACGGACGAAACGGCCGCTCCGGATCATCCAGACACCGCGCCCATTCACCGGCCTGTTCATGCAGGATCGCCCGATAAGGATGGTGGACGCCTTGCCACAGCACCCGTTCAGCCAAGAATTCCTCCCAGGCTCGATAAAACGGCCCGCGCCGGCCATCCTTCAACAGATACGCGCCATTCTCCTGCACGACAAAATCCTCCGGCTGCATCACCTGCCGCGCCAAGCGAATCACCAGGCGATCCACCAACGGCCGCAACGGTTCCATCAAATCCAGCGCACAGGACGGCTGCCCGCCATCGCTGGCGTGAAACACCCCGGCAAACGGGTCCAGACCATACCCGTGCAAGGCATTCCGCACTTCCGCCAATAGCAACGTATAGCCCAAAGACAACAGCGCATTCACCGGATCGGTGGCCGGCCGCTTGCGCCGACCCGGAAAGGTAAACGCCGATTCCGCCAGCAGGTCAGGAAACGCCGCAAAATACGCCCGCGCCGCACTCCCCTCAATCCCCCGCAGGCTCTCCGCACGGTCTACTTGTTCCGCCGAAACAAGGTAAGGATTCAAACCCATTGCCCTTTCCCGCTGATCCAGCGTTCGCAACAGCCAGCGCTGATTGCGCAGCTTCGCAATCACCAGTGCCCGCGCCAGCGGCAACGCCTGTTCCGCATCGCTAATTAGCGCATATTGCCGCGCCCGCCGCTGCACCTGACCGCCACAGTCGCCCAGCAGATGGCCCCGCAACCAGCCCCGACTGCTCAACAAGGTGGTCGGCACACCCCGCTCCAGCAAAGCATCGAGCGCATCGGTCGTCACCTGCACCCGGCCATAAATCATCACCCGATCCACCTGCTCCAGCGGCAAGGACTGCTCACCGCCGTCCCGGTCGCAGACCACAAACCGCCCAGCATTTTTACTCAACCGCCCGCCCTGCTGATCCAGATACAAGGTACACACGGCGCTTACTCCACAATCACGACCGCCGGCGGATGCAGCGCTGCCGATAAGGTCTCACTCGCGCCCAGCGACTGCGCCGCCTCAATCCGGAACCAGTCCAGGCGATCATCAGGCTCCAGCGACTGACGCCGCAACAGCTTCTCTAATCGCGCCTTGCGCACCGCATCCAGCGAACAGACAAACACCGATTTCTGCACCGCCTCGCCAAAACTTCGCAGCAATTTGTGTAGCCGGGTTCGCCGCCGTTGATCCGCCACATCATAAGCCACCAGCCAGCACTGAGTCGCCATGACCTGTCTCCTCAATAACCGCTCTTTAAAGAAGCAACGCGGGATAACGCACGATTTTCAAAAAAATTTTTTTGAAAAATTGGCTTCCAGTCACGTTGTTGAAAATAACCACCTTGTAAATGTGTAAAGCGGAGGCTTAACTTGATTGCAACAAATGTAGAAAACCAAAAAGGATCACGTATCATGACTGCGCTGGATGGCTTGCAGCGTCCCGACAGCGTCAATCTTGCGCTGCGCACCCTCACACCCTTGTACACCGGCGGCGTTGGTCAACACGGCGACCAGATTCATCCTTCCAGCCTGCTGGGCGGCCTGCGGAAATTCTCGGGTTTGCTGGCGGCAGCGGTCGGTGATAGCGGTTTTGAATATGCGGTATGGGGAACGCCCACCGATGCGAAAAACCACCATGCTAAGCAAATTGCCCTGCGGGTGGACGCTACCGGTTTGAAGAAAATGGCATTGCCGCCCCGGATTGACTGGCCGCGCTCCGATGGCGTAAACCGCAAAGGCTGGTTCTACAACGTTGCGCACGAAGGCGTTTTACAACTGGCGCTTACTCGACGCGGGATCAGCGATCCCCACTGGCAACTCCTGCAACTGGCGTTACGGATTCAGATTCGTCACGCCACCTTCGGCAGCCGAGATCAATGGGGTTTAGGCGTTTGTAACGATACAGTGTTGCCCAATGTAAAACCATTATCAGCGGTATCAACAACGCCTCCTTTGCCGGATCGTCCGGGTTTACATCGGGCGCTGTTCGCCGAAATCCAGTTCGATGCGGCCTTACCCCAGGACTTGCAACTGCGTCTGCAACACGGATTACGCTGGCGCGAGCACCTGCGCGGCAGTTTCCGCAAATCGGGTGAAGACGATTTGCGCCATTATCTCTTTGGAAAACTGGGTCAATACGGTGGCGCATTAAACTTTTCAGCCTTGTATCCTTACGGCTCAGGCTGCGCCCTCCGTGTCTGGGGCGTCGCGCCGCACACCACGCCACCCCGGTTTGCCGACCAACGCCCATCAATCATGCAACGATTACAGCAATCGCTTGACAAGGGTCCGAGTGAAGGTTTGACCGGAACGCGGCGTTTATTCTGGCAGGACGGAGCTGCACATCAACAGGATTTCGCCAACTGGATCAATCAACTGGCGGGAGTAGCGGCATGATTTGTTTCGATGCATTAGCGGATGAAAATTTTGCCCCACGTCCCGGTGACTGGTTGCAACAAGGCGCACGGTTACGACGCACGGTACGCAAAAACCAGAACCTAACGGATCGACGCACTGAATTTCTCAGTCAATACGCTATCGCCAACGCTAACGGAATGGGTCAAGGCGAGGCGGCGATCCACCGTTGCCACAGCCCCGCGCTGTTACCGACCGGCTTGAATACCGCCAACCGTTCCATGGAACAGGCGCTGGCCGGTTTTCCCCGTTACAGTGCTCGACTGTTGCTGACGTTCCGCCTGCTGACCCCGCTGCTGACCAAGGATGATGACCCGTTTTATCTGTTCGATAACCCGGCTCGTAAGGATCACCTACTGGGGTTGCCTTACTTGTCCGCCGCCAGTCTCAAAGGTCTATCCGCTGACGCCTATCAGCGGGCGTTCCCTAACGCGAAACCCTGGACCGCTTTGGGCAAGGACGATCCCGACCGCACCCGCACCTTTCGCCATGCCGATCCACACGCCCAGCGGCTGTTCGGCATCGCTGACGATGGCGTGAAAATTGAGAACGAGAAGAATCCGAGCGAACAGGGCCGTCTGCACTTCTCGCCGGTCTGGTTCAACAACCTGCAATTGCTGGTGATGAATCGAACCAAGGAAGACACAGCGGCTGGCGATAAACCGATCCAGTTTGAAGCGGTCGCGCCTGATCAGACCGGTGTCCTGGAGGTGATCTACTTCAACCCACAGGGCGTTAAGGACAGTGACGAAGCCACGGCGCGCGCTGATCTGGCGCGCTGGCTGGCGGCCGTGGCGACCTGGTGGCCGGTCCTGGGCCTGGGCGCGAAACGGTTGGCGGGCTATGGGGCAATCCAGATTCAAAAAGTGGAATTGCAGGCTGTGGGCTGGTCAGGGGTGACCGACAACACCGCATCCGACGCAGCATCCAACTCAGGTATCCCTGAGTACGTGCGGGAGTTTCAGAATGAAGTCGGCGCATTGCTCCCGGAGAGCGAACTGGATAGCCGGCTGGCGCCAGCCGGCGAAGCGGGTGAACAACTCAAGATGCTCGGCGCAGACAAGGAGCGGTTGCAGGCGCGCAAGCTGGAATTGCAACAAAACCGCCAACAGGCTGGCGCGGACAAGGAATTGAAGCACGTTAAAAAAGACATCGAGAAGCTCAACAAGCAACTGGACATTTTGCGTAAGCCGTTGCAACAGGAATTACAGGCGCTCAAGGCTCGCTATCAAAACGCTCGGAAATGGCTGGAGGCTCATCAGGCAGTAGAAACACCGGTTGCGGTAGGCTCGCCAGCCGTCCTGACATTGGCCGAACGTAGCGCAACCGGCCCGGATAGCTGGCAGAACTTGGCTGATTGGATCGCAGGAGAACAACCATGATGGACCTGAAAATGGACGAACACGCCCGCAACCTGATTCTGACGGCGGAAATCAGTGGAGTACTGCACGATCAGGGGAAGACTTGGCCGGAGTTTGCCCGCGAGAAAATGGGGGATGCGAGTTATCGCGACGCCGCTCAGAAACTCGGTTTCGGCGATGCTCACGGCGCAATCCTTGAGGAATCGCGCATCTACCCGCCCATCGGCGAAGAATCCTGGCTTCAGGACCTCAGGCATCATCCCGGTTGGGCACAGGTTCTGGCGATCCCGGCGGATTGGACAGCCCCAGACACTTGTCAGGCGCGCGGTCTGGGGGATCCTCTACGCCAGCATCACGCCACTCAGGACACGATTGCCGGTGATCGCCCGGCTTTTCTGGGCGACCTGTACGCTTTCGGGGCCGATGTTCGCGATTCCGCTCTGGACAAGGGGTCAGGTGGGACCCGGCATAGCGAACAACGTGTGCATCACGGCTTTATCGCCGACAGCCTCGGTAATGAAGATGCCAGCCGGCCATACAGCCCAGAGACGCTACGGGCGCTCTGGCCGCAAGCCCGGCAGGTGATCGAGAGTACGTTGCTGGCCGATGACGCCTGGCGTGATGTACCCAGGACGCGCCAGCGCTTCCTCAAAGACATCGATGATGTGTTCCGTCAGGCGCTCGGCGAAACCCGACGGCCCACCAACGACGTCACCCTCTGGCATCACAGCTATTCCACCGCCAGCCTGTTCAAGGCGGCGGTGGCGGAGGGCGTCCTGCGCCGGGATTTCCGCCACTGGCAAAACGAGACGGGGGATTTTGCGCTGCAGCGCATGGGCCGAGTGCGCTTCCGGTTGCTGGGGATTCGCTGGAACTGGGCAGCGCTCGCTGGCGGTGCGTTGCGGCCGGTGGTCCTGGCGGCGCTGGCGGAAAACCGGCGGCAGGTCATCGCGCAACTGCGTCAGCGTCTGGAAGTCGATTATCCGGTCGGTAATCTGGGATATGAGGACGATGATGGCGCGGTCTTCGTGGTCGGTGGTTTTTATCAGGGGCCGGAGGATGCGGAGGGTCGGGAGTCCGAAGCGCTGTTCCAGCAGCACATCCTCGACCCGCTGCAACCCGGCATCCTGCGCGATCTTGCTCCCCTCGGCGCGGGCGTTGCGGTGCGGTTGGCCTGGACCCGGCCCCGCCTGTATCTGACCGATTATCCAGAAATTATGTCTGCCGACTGGGCAAAGGACAGCGATGATCGACAGCGACTTCTGCAAGTCGGCGAGGATGAACTGTACAGACTGTGGGGCCAGCCAATCGGCGCAGGTCAACAGATGCAAATCTGCCCGCAATGTGGACTGCGGCCCGGCCAGGCACATGAACTGGCGCTCAACGAAAGCGGCCTCAACGCTGACGATCCGGACGGGCCGAGCGGATTGTGCGGCTATTGCCAAACGCTGGTCGCCGATAGCATCTACAGCCAGCGCCGTCGTGAAGCCGGTCAGTTATTCGGCTTTGAACCCGAGAGTTTCAATCTGCAAGAGATTCGCCGCCAGCGCAGTCCAAAAGGTAATGCCCGTGTTGTGCTGTTATCCGTGCGGGTCAATCCGGCGATCATTGCGACCGGCGCGGCGTTATTGACGCAATTAGCGCGACCGCTAACCGATCTGAATCTTTTCGAGGAGGCTACTGCGCCAACCCCGGAAGAGGTTGGCGATACCCTGCAACAAACGCTGGCGGCCTTGGCAGCGGATACGGGAGATAAGAAACTCAACCAGAACGGCGGCCGGATTCGCAGGTTGTTAGGGGATACCCGCTGGCTGACCAAGACCGATGGTCGCGCCGAAGGCTCCCTCAAGGAAAAAGCCCGCCATCTGCTTGACGAGTTCTTCCTGCGTGAATTCATCCCTGCTGATGCAGGTCTCTGCCGCCATGACGGCGACCGACTCCTGTTGTTCGCAATGCGCAAACACGCCACGCCAGGCCGACTGGCGCGTACCTGGGATGACCTGCGGGCCTTGTGGAAACAAATCCTCTGGGACATTGCGGGCGATACCGAACACTGGCTCATGCCACTCTCCCTCGACGCCGGCGGATTCCGCATCATCGTTGCCGCGAACGACGCCCGCCAGGCCCTGAATCGTATCCAGCAGCGAGTCACTGAAACACTCGGTAAGGTTCGCGCCGGTTTGGATGTTCACGTCTCAGCGCTGGCCTTTCGCGAGAAATTCCCGCTGTATATTGCCTTGGACGCCCTGCGCCGCATGGAACGGCGAATTCCCCAGGTTCCTCCCCAAATCTGGACCCTGCAATCGGCGCTGAATCGTGACGGGATGCTCACCCTCAACTGGGACACCCCCCAAGGCCCCGTGCAATGGACGATCAATCTCCGCACTGGCGATCCTAACCAGCCCGACCTCTGGTATCCCCATGCGATTTGCACCTCTCGCCCAGAAGGTCCCGGTCGGCTGGTGCGCCTGGATCAACTTGCACTGGGCGAAAAAATCCGCTTGCGCCCCTCGACCTTCGATTTCATGGCGCTGGACGGCACTGCCCGCCGCTACGACCTGCGCTATGACGCGCAAGGCCGTCGCCCGCATTTCGTTTTGGGCGAATCGGGCCGCCGACCCTTTCTGTTGGAACAATGGCCGGAACTGCGAGCGCTGGCCAGCCAGACCGGCTGGAACGCCAGTCAAGTCAAGGGCATTTTCGGCCAAATCATCGAATGCTACGAAAAATGGGTGCGTGATGTGCCCACTGACTTACGGGCGCAAGGCCATGACGCTTGGCAAACCCACTGTGCCGCTATTTTTCGCCGTTATCTCAACGATCGGCCTGCGATCCGCGATCGCCTGATCACGCTGCTCCAGGACGAAGAATGCGCCGGTCTGCTGTTTGATGCCTTCGAGTGGAGCGGATTTATTGAAAAAGACGCCCATTCACTCGTTGTAGAAGAAGAAGCCTAACTGCCGAGAAACCCATGAAATCGCATCCTCTCTATTTGTTCGCGCTCGATCCCACCCACATTGGCGCCGGCGGCTACCGCCTGGGTCGGGTGGACAGCACCATTTTGCGTGATGCCGCCACCGGCTTGCCCAAAATTCCCGGGAGTTCGATCAACGGCGCCGTCCGCTCCGGGACGATTTATTCCTTGCCCGATGACGAACGTGAATCGGCCATCCAGTATGCTCGGGCGATTCTCGACGAACAAAACAAGAAACGTCCCCATCCCGGCGCCGAAGACCCGATTGCCCGTATTTTTGGCTATGCCGAAGGCGATGCGGACGGCCAATCCCGCATCGGCCTGGTTTCCTTCCGGGATGCGGAAATCCTCGCCTTCCCGGTACCGACCATGGCCGGGCCGCGCTGGATGACGACGCCCGCCCTGCTGGAGGCGGCCGGTTGCACGAATATCCCGCCGGTCAACGATCCCGCTAAAATCGTGATCCAGAGTGGCGGAACGCCGCCGCCCCGGCTCAATCTCGGCTGGATTCTGCTCGACGCGAATCCCAAGCCCATTCCCTTCCCGGATTTTCTGAAAGAGCAACCGGGCATGGCCCATGTCCGCGCTAATCTGGTGCTGGTTCACGACAGCCTGTTTGCCAGTCTGGTCAACGCCAACCTGGAAACCCGCACCTCGGTGTCCATCGACTTTGAGACCGGCGCCGGGGCGGATGGATTGCTGTTCACTTACGAAGCTGCGCCGCGCGGGACGCTGTACCGGGGCCAAGTGGATTTCGATGACCAACGCTTTCCCTCGCTCTACGCCGGCTCACTCAGCCTGGTGCAGAAGGGCCTGGCGCTGGCCTGTCAACTCGGACTGGGCGCGATGACCACCCGGGGTTTTGGCCGGATGCAGCCGATGTTGGGGGAGGCGTGACATGATCAATCTGGAACCGCTGGCCGCCAAGGCCGCGCAAGGCATGGTCATCCCCCATCAGGCCAAGGATTCCCTTAACCTCATCAACAAGGCGTTGATGGTGTTGGCGGAACAGGGATTATTTGCTTTTGGCCTGTTTCTCAACAGCCGCAAAGACCGGGAAAACGATCTGGCGCGGCAGATTCACAGCGCAACCAGAGAATTGCTGATGGTTGCCGGTCTAGCCACTGCCCAGGAAACCGGGCAGCACATCGCCGATTACTACAAGGCGCTGACCGAATCGCGCCAGGGTGAGCAACCCGCCCAGGCATTGCAACGGCTGATTCTGACCAAGCAAGTGGTGGAAACCGCTCTCACCTACGGGCGCTATCAGGCCCGGTCGCTGATCTGAGGGCGTGCGCCATGTCTTTCACCGGCCTGATTCTGGAACTGGAAACACCGTTGCATATTGGCGCGGGACGCAGCGGGATGCTGGCGCGTGGCCACGGTTTTGTCCCAGGCCACGTCATCAGCTACGCGCTGACCGCCGCTCTTGGCAAAGCCCGTGGAGGGCAACCCGCCGCGTTCGCCCAAGCGCTGACCACCGTTTTGCAGGAGGTGCGCTGTGGTCCCTTCCTGCTGCTCGACCCGGATACCCAGCGCGCCTGGTTACCGCGCCAGGATCGGGAGGCGATTGAGCACCGCTATCTCACGGCCCGCACCCAGGTCACGCTGGATTCCACCACCTGCAGCGCAGTGGAAGGCGCGCTGTTTGAAGTGGAAAGTCTCGCTGCACGGGTGTTGCACGGCTCCCACCGGGGGCAACCCACGCAACTCATCGGCGGTCTCTGGCATCGCGGTTCGCAACTGGCTGGGCAACCGCTCCAGGACTGGTTCCGTTCCGGCCTGTTGCTGGGTGGTGAACTCAAGACCGGGCAGGGGCGCGTTAAATTGTTAGAACAGGGAGGTTGGATGCTGAACGCGCCGTACTACGCCAAAAATCCGGACTGGCCGGTACAGGAACAGGGGCTGTATATGGCCGGAGGTCAACGTCTCCCCGGCCCCAGTCTCGATGGAACCAAGGACGCGCCTTTGCAACCCTGGCTGGGCCGGCGGTTCGATCCAAAACAGGGTTTCGGGCGGCGCTTCAGTCCGCCGGCGCTGGTGCGCCTGGATGGCGTGGCCGAGTACGCCGGCTGGTTCCTGCCGAGTGATCAGGAAAGCGGTCTGGGTTGCTGGACGAGAACTCATGGCGCGACTGACTGATTTCCACGGCCTGCGCCTTTACGGCCTCGACTGTACCCTGCACAGTCCCCAACCCCTGACCCTGCGTGGCTACGCCGGCGGCGCGGTGCGTGGCCTGCTTGGCCACGCCCTGTTTCGCGGTAACTGCGTCTATGCCGAGCCGCAGTGCGCGGAATGCGCCCTGCGCAGCGGCTGTCCCTATCCGCAAGTCTTCAAACCGCACCTGCTGCCCGGCGAAGCGGGGCGTCTGCCGCCCTATCTTTTGCACGCTTGGCAATTATGGCCAGAAGGCATGCGTTTCAGCCTGCTGTTGCTGAATCCCGCCCTGGGTTTCGCCGAAAACTGGCTGCGGCAACTGGATCGCTTCCTGCCGGAACTGGACGTTGGCGGACAACATGGTGTCCGGTTGCATGAAGCGCGCGACTTCGCCAGCCATCAAGTGATTTTCCGCCAGGGCCGTTTCACCCCCGGCGCCCGCATCCATCCCCTGCAACCGGCGTTGCCGACCGGCGAACGGATCACGGTGCAATGGCTGACCCCGCTGGTCAGCAAGCATCAGCATGATGATCCTCTCTGCAGCGCATTGCGCACCCGGTTACAACGGCTGGTCAACGCTTACGGCGACGGGCAATCACTGGCCTCTCCGGAGACCGTCCCCTGGCGGCTGGTGACCGCCCGCCTGCGTTCGCACCAAACCGGACAAGGACTCGACTCCCGGCGCCGTATTACCGGACTGTCTGGCGAGCTGGAACTGGCGGACCTGACACCGCTGGGCGCGCAATGGCTGGCGGCCGGCAGTCTGCTCCACGCGGGCGGCGAGGCGACATTGGGCTTTGGGCGGTATCGGTGGCAGAGTAGGGTCAATTAAGCGTTTATCAGGGTAACGCTGTCATTGAATTGAGATCTATCATGAGTGAATACCAATACTACGAATTCCTGTCCATCGACCGGCCGTTAACCGCCCAGGAAAGGGAGGAATTGCGCGCTCTATCCACCCGCGCGCAGATCACCACGGTCAGTTTCACCAATGTTTACAACTATGGCAGTTTCAAGGGCAATCCCGCCACGCTGATGCAGCGCTATTTTGACGCCCATGTCTATCTGGCCAATTGGGGGCATTGCCGTCTGTCGCTGCGGCTCCCGCGCGACGCGCTGGACGACCCGATTGCGGCGACCTACGGGACTGAATCCACGCTGGTGATCAAAGAGGCGGGTGAGTACTGGATCATCGACTGGGAATTGAGCGAGTCGGAAAGTGACCGGTTTTACCAGGAAGACGGCAGCGGCTGGATGTCTCGCCTGACGCCGCTGCGAGATGAAATGCTGCGCGGCGACTGGCGCGGGCTGTATATTGGCTGGTTGGCCGGCGTCACGGCCGGCGAAATGGAGGAAGATGACCGGGAGCCGCCCCTGCCGGCGGGTATGAACACACTCACGGCGGCGCAACGGGCGCTGGCTGAATTTCTGGACGTCGATCCGGACCTGCTGGCGGGCGCGGCCTCGGCCAGCGTCGATGCCCCCGCTGATCAAACGGTGGATGCATCGGATGCCTGGCTGGCGGCGCTCCCAGCGGATGAGGTCTGTGAGTTGCTCCGGTTATTGTTGGCCGGGCAGGGTCGGTTTGCTGAACGGACGCTGAAGGCCCGGTTTGCCGCCTGGCTCCGGTCGCAGCAACCGACCCGTATTGAACCCGCGCGCCGCACCGTCTCTGAACTGCAACAACGGGCCGAGGAAGCCCGGCAATCCCGGCATCGGCAGGAGATCGCGGCCCGCGCCCGAGCCGAAGCGGAACGCCGGCAAGTGCGCGAGGCCGCGCTGCGCAGGCTGGCCGAAAATTTTGAGGGCGCGTGGGCGGTCGCCGATCAAATGGCGTCGCAAGGCACCGCGACCAGTTACGATCAGGCGCGCCAGACCCTGGTCGATCTGGCGGACGCCTATGAGCTGTGCGCCACCCGCCCGCAGTTTCAGGAACGATTGCAACAATTTATGGCCCCATACGCCCGCCGTTCCGCATTCGTGCGGCGACTGGTCGCCGCAGGGCTATGGCAGAAGTAGCGGTTTTGACCCCTTGATCTCATCCACGTTGTGACCGGCCCGAACCTTCCCCAGGACTCGCCATGTTTCGCAGAAAACCCCCCGCTTCCCCCATGCCGGCGCCGGTGCCCTCCGCCGACGGGGCGCACGGCTTCCACTACCTGGCCCGACAGAGTGATTTACACTTTGGCCAGAATCGTCGAACGCCGGTAACCTGGCGTCCGAGCGTGTCGCTGGCCCGACGCGGCGCGTTCACGGTCGTGCTGCCCGCCACCCGCCGCGCCCATCCTGACTTTTTCCATCTCAAACCGGATGACCTGTTTCTCAAAACACCCGCGAAAGAACCGCTGACCGATAGCTATCTGTGCCCCATCTACGAAACGGTTCCGCATCAACGACTGATCGAACGTGGGGTGCTGCGCCACGGCCTGCGCCTGGATATCGCCGCGTGGGTGACACGGCGGTGGGGAGAGGCTCATGGCTAAACTCGCGGACTGGGATGCTCCGTTACAGGCCCTGTGGCAACGGCGCGATGACCTCGATGAGCGGGAATGGGAACAGCTTTACCAAATCACCTTCCGCATCCTGCGCGCTTATGCCTTCCCGGAGCATCAAGGTCTGAACCTGCCTCTGGACGACTGCATCACGGATTTCTTCGTCCAGAAAGTCTATGAACCGACCGTCCGGGAAGGCTATTCCGTCAATACACCGATTCACGCCAATGCCTTACGCTGCTACTTTCAGCGATTTCTTCTCGACGTGCAGCGCGCCCATCCGGGCCGTGCCTCGCTGGACGATGCGCAGGCTGAAAGGGAAATGACCGCCCTCTCCTGGCAGGAATTCCTCGACGCTGAACCGGATACGACCGACTTGGAGGAATCCTTTGTCGGTGAGCGGTATCAAACCGCCGCCCGCGAATTTCTGGAACAGCAGGAGTCGTGGGTCGGTTTGTACCTGCGTTATCACCTCTGTGCGCATTACTGTGGCAAAAATCCGGTTCCCCTGGTGCGCTTCAGAAATCATATCCCGTCCTACCATCAAAAGGCCGAGAAGCTGGGTCTGAAGAAGCGATCTGACGACGAGCCTGGCGATCCTCTACGCCACACCCTGCTGGGCCGCTGGCTGCGTTCACTGGATTTGACCCTGACGGCGGACGATGATCGTGATCGTATCCAGATAGCCTTGAAAATTCTCTGTCAGCAGTCGTTGTTATGGGTAAAGGATGAATTGCCGTTCACCGACGCAGCGGATTCTGCGCACTCTGAAAAGGATTGAGTCATGTCCATGCTTTGGCCCCCTCTGACCTTGTTGGAAAATGAACTGTTCACCCCCTCCGACGGGCTGATTCAACGCTGGCGGGCGGGTGATGAACTGCCCGTTGACCTGAAACGCGCTTTGGAGACGGATCCCGAGGCCTACGCCCGGCGTGACGCCTTGGACACCGCCGTTGTCGATCACGCCGTTTTAGAGGAAACGCCGGTTCCGCCCCTGCCTCCCGATCTGCGAGCGTTGATTCGCCAGCGGGTTGCCGCCCGAACAGCCGTTTTTTCACCGATACCTAAGCCGGGCCAGATCGTGCGCATTGACGAAGCGCGCGGCCCACAGGGCGCCCTGCACTGGGATTTATCCCGCCCATTGGCGGTGTTGTTGAACGCGCCGACCGAGACCCCACAGGTCTGGTATAGCTGGCTGGTCACGGCGGAAGCCGATTACGCCAGCGATTGGGATCTGCTGCTGGGTGCGGAAGATCAGCCCTGCGATCCTCTGGCGCGGATGATCCAACTCTGGAATCCCGTCCATGTCTATCTGCCTTCGATCAGCCGGGTGCTGGCGGAGTTATGTCCGGAGCGATTGGCGACCGTGCGCGCCTTGGCCGCCGCGTTTGTGACTGAACCACCGTCCGATTCCGCTCAGGCGCAACCGGGGCGCATCGTGCGGCGCACGGTCGGTGACTACGCCGTGCGCACCGGCACCCCCCTGGGCGGCGCGGATGATCCCCGCCATCGTTACCAGCAGCTTTATCACGCCTACGCCGAAGCCGTGCGTGAACCGGCGGCGCAAGCCGCAGCGCAAACGGCGCCCTCGGTAAACCGGGGAGGGCTGCAAAGTCTCGCCGACACCCTGAGCCGATGGTTTGAACCGTATCAACCGATTGCGCACGCGATGGGCGAGACGACCATGCCAGAAACCTGGCATTACCAAATTCCTGACCGGTTGCGGCTGACACTCACGCGCACGGCCGACGAACTCGCCTTGCTGCGCCTGGAAATACTCAGCGCCGAATCGCTCCAGGTGCAGGTGCTGGACGCTGACGAGATCGTCCAAACCGCCCGCCTCGATCACGATCAACCGGTCGTCGAATTGCGGCTGGATCCGGCCGAGCCGCGCGTGTTGCTCATTGGCGATGCCGACCAGCCTGAACGCTACCGGATTCCCTTGTTCATGGAGGAGGAGGGGCGATGACCGCTGCGTGGCGGGACGTCTGGCTTTGGCTTGAAGGCAAACAGGCGCGCGGCTGGACGGCGGAAGATACGCAGGCGTGGCCGCATCAGGAACCGGCGTGGTTGCTGGAGCGGATTCGCCAACAGCCAGCGACGTTGCCGGGGTCACCCCCGCTACATCTGCATCTGACGGAGGACTGGCCGCCTGAAGTACAACGCACGTTTCATGACGCCGTAGTCGCCCATCCCACCCCCTATGCCGATTGGCAGATTATCTTCGATGTCCCGCGCACGGCCGCACCGCCTGCGTGTCCACCGCGCCCCAGCGTGATCATCGTTGATCTCTGGCCGGACGCCGAACGTGACGATGGTCAAGCGCCGCCCTTGTTCAAGAAACTGGTGGAGGGTTTGCCGGACGCTGTCCAGTGGCGCGGGGTGCGCAAGGTGGAGAGAGAGTTGCTCCACCCCGATCTACCCCCGTATTCCTTGTTGGTCATCATCGCCCACGGCAGCGAGCGCCAGGATGCGCCCCCGTTCCGGTTAGCGGATCAACGGGAATGGGAGTTGCCGCCGGGTCTGCGTCTACCGCCCCTGGTCATCCTGCTGGCCTGTGGGAACGCCGATCATAATCTGGTCACCTATGGCCGCACGTTGCGCAAAACCGGTGCCCAGACTGTGCTGGTGCCTACCGGGCGTCTCGACGCCCGTCCTGCTGACCGCTTTCTCCGGGATTTTCTCCAGGGCTGGCAAACCGGACAGCGCGTCGATGCGTTGGTGTGGCGCGCCCAGCAGCAACCGGGCAGCGAATACGGCGCGGGACGGCTGGTCATCCTGGGACGCGGGGATTTACATGTGGGGTCGGCGCGCGGACCCGCCGAATGGCCCGACACTGAACTGCAAAACGCCGCTCGCGCCCTGACCCCGGACAGCGTTCCCGCCTTGCAGGCGTTATTGGAACGGCTGACCTGGCAATGCTACTTGCAAGAGGGCCACCTCGAAGCGGCGGTGGATGCGCTGTATGAGGCGCTGGATCTGGAATACGACGACCGGGATCGGGAACCGCCGTTGCTTGAATTATTGGTGCAGCACGGGTCACAGTGGGCGCTGTTGACGCAAAGCTGGGTGCTACCTTACCGGCTTTACCTCGCGGAAATTTACGACCACCGTCATCTGTCGGCGGGATCAGGCGGCGGGTTGCCGAAGGTGAATGCACCCCACGCCTGCTATCACTACGCCAAAGGCCATTACCGAGCGGGCGCTTACCCACGGGCCGCCCATCAACTGGCGGCCGGCCTGCACGCCTTGCCGTTAGCGCGCTGGTCGCTGCGTTCCGGGTTGGGTCTGCTCGGTACACTGGTCAACGTACTCATCGATTTGAACCTGCCGGACCTGGCGCAAGCCGCCTTTGATCAGTTGGACCTGGTCTTGAGTCGGGCCAGTTCCGCGTCTGCCGATCGCGAGATCTTGAATCACTGGGATCGACGCGCTCGGCTGGCCTTGCGGCACGGGCAACCCCGGATCGCTCTGGGGCATTATCGGCAAAAGCAGCAGCGTGATCAGCGAGACCCGGATCGGGAACTGGCCTGGCTGCTGTATGTCGCGGCTTGGGCTGACTTGCCAGAGGGACCCAATTACGCGGCTGAAGTTCAGGCCAAACTATCTACGCTGTATCAGCGTGATGAGGCCTTTGGGCGTGGTAACGAAACCGCGGCCTACCTGCTCCGCGCTCTAGCGCTATGGGCCTGGCGCAGTGGCGATGCCGGGGCCGCCGCCGGCGTGGCGGCCTGGACGGCGAAGCTGGTGGAACCGTTGGAGCGGATACAAGACCCCGGACCGTTCGCCATGACGTTAGGGTATCTGCATCTGTACGTTCAGAATCACGCCCCGATTGACGCGACGTTGCCGGACTGGCGCGAAATCGCGGATGCGCTGGAGCGAGAGGGATACTGGTTTGAACTGGCGTCTATGGCCCACGGGTTGGAACGCCCCCTTGGAGAAACGCAGCGCGCTCTGGAACAATTTCAAGCGCAGCGGCGGGCAGTGGGCGTGGAACTGGCCGGATTGCCGGAACCGTTACAGCAACAGGTGATGACGCCATGGGCGGCGATGCGAGACCAACGCGACGTCGTCGAACGAGCGTTGCTGTTGGCCGGAAACCCCTCCGCTGTTGCCGAGTGGGTCAAGAAAGGGATGCTGCCGTTGTAAACCAAGTGACGGTTGAAGATCCACGCCTGCCGGGTGTTTCCTTGGCGCGCCATCGCTCAATCTGTCATCGACGTGGTGCTCCGTTCAAGGTCTTGAGATACGGGAGGAACCACCGTGCCGCCATCACCCCTAGGAGCGTGCCCAGCACGGTGTAACCGAGCACTCGGTACTCCACCTGATCGGCCCGACTGCCCCCCGCCATGCCCGACAGAGTTTCAGCGAATTTTCTATTCAATTTTAACCTTCTTAAATAAATGAAGACGATAGCACAGTACGGTGATCGAACAAGCCAGGCCAGGTGCTTGAAGGTTCGGTGGGTGCGGCATCGCCCAACCTGGCGGGTCGCGGGTCGCGACGGCGAAGCATCGCTGGCAGCAGGCGAGCGTCCCATCTTGACGCCTATCTCCACCGGCGCCATATTAAGATCTCTTAAAAAGGTTTCCCTGCACCTTTCCAAAAAACCAGGGGCAGAGTGCCCAGTCTGCTAAAAAGACGCTGGATCACGTTGGTGTGTCGATCCAACAGAAAAAAATCGATCGTAGGGGNCCCNGCCTACGCCAAAAAAGNNGGGCTCAAGTTGGTCACTGATCCAACAGAAAAAAATCGGCGCCGGGGTGCTCACCCGGTGGTTGGACGTGGTGCTCCGCCACGCGAAACAAGGGAAACCCCGGGGTTACGTGGGGAAAACCCGGTAAAATCCACCCCACGGGCCGCCTACGGCGTCTGGAGCCGGGTCGTGTTGCACACGGTCCAGCAGACGACGGGGAACGGTCATGATGTGAGTTCGAGTCGGTTTCAACCGGCGCTTTCGTATTCACCCCACCGGGGACACCCTGTTCCCTGGCCTGGGGCGTGGTGTGTCCCCCTTTTTTTGGAGGCTCACCATGCAATATCCTGTTTTTCTCGCCGGCGTTCTCCTCGGATGCGCGCGTCGTCACCCCCTGCGCGCCCTGCGCGTGCTGTGGGGAAAAATCCGTACCGGATGGACAGCGATCCGCTGTCCAATCGTCTTGAACCCCCTCCTCCTCCTGGCCGCCGGATTTCTCACCGAAGCGGCGGTCGGTGGCGGACCAGCACTCCTGTTGACTGTCATGCTGGCCACCCAGCTTCCATGGCGCGGTGGCAATCGCGCGATGATCAGGCGGGCGTTGGGATTGGAAGCGCCGCCCTTCGACGAGGGGGCGTTCGAAGCCCGCATCAGACCCGCTTCGGATGCGGATCTGCGCCAGATGGCGGATCAGTTGAACACCCAAGGGCAAGCGCAGATCACGGCGCGTCAGCGCCAGGACCTGCGGTTGCAGATTCGCACCCTTTACCGGGTGCTCGACGAGCGCCGATCCTGGCGCCAGGCCCAAACCAGGTCAGGTCCGTCGTCTGGCGCCCGCCGGCTCAGCGATGCAGATCACGCAACGCTTGCGTGATCTGCCGCATGACGGCGTTGCGCGCCGCCCGCCGGAATTTGAGCGGTTCCGGTGGTACGCCCCGGAGCGGATCGGTCACGAATTGCAGAGCGTAGATCTGATTGATTCGGTGGCGATCGGTCTTCTGGTGGGGCGTGAGTTCCGCGAGCTCGGCTTGGATAACACCGGTCACGGCGTCCTCGATGTCATCTGCTGTGCGCAGGGCATCGATCGCGATGCCCTGACGTGCAAAGCGCGGTCCTAGTACTTCCCGGCCTTTTTGCGTCCAGCGAAAGCACTCGGGAGGGTCTGGGGCAAACAAAAAGTAGTTCGGCGTTTCCATGGGACGGTCTCCGGCGTGAGCTTGAGGAGACCGTAGCCGGGGTTCGTCGTTGGGCCAGGGGCTTTTGCCAAAAATCCTGGCGTCGGCGGCTCGTTCAGGGCCGATGCTCAATCGTTATCCCACCGGGGACACCCTGTTCCCCGGCCTGGGGCGTGGTGTGTCCCCTTTTGACTGAGGAGCACACCCTGAATCGAGAAGATTGGAAGGGTTTCTACGGCTGGCTCGACACCGCGAGCCTAGCGGAGCTGAATGCCCGGAAGGGCAACATCGAAGATTTGCTCGAAACTTTGAGAGATCCGGATGTGCGTGGAGAAGCCCGTCGGATGTATCGGAAGATTGAGGAGGAAATCCTGCTCAGGCTTTTCCGCCCTTGATCAGTGACAGCCCCAACCGGTTGCGGGCGGTCACTAATGCATTCAGCCGTTGGAACTCATTGCCGTCGCCCTTGGCGACGGCAATGAGTAGCTTGCGTTCCAGCGAAGGGGGGCCGTTGCTGGCCATGTCGACCAGTTCATCGAAAAAGCCCGCCGTTGAGCACACGAGCGCGTTTTGGAAGTCTTCCAGGGTGCGCAGGGCTTCCACCCGGATGCCGAAACGGGCAAACCGTTGGCGGTACTTTTCAATACCGGCCTCGGTCAAGGTGAACGTGCCGTTTTTATCCAAGAGATNAAACGGTTCGTCTTCATCGAGGATCGGGTTNGGGTCGNTTGGACTCATGGGCGCGCTCCAGGGGCGTGATCCCNTTCGGGCNGTCCGGCCATCACCTGATCGATGACCGGATCATGGCCTTTCATCAAAGCCGCAAGCGCCAGCAGCTCCTGATGGGAGACCTGCGCGGCGGCGGCCCGGGCTTTGGCCCGGGTATCAATCTGTTGGAGATCGATCCCGGCGCGGGCGAAATGTGCCTCCAAAGCGTCACGGCCCGTGGCGGTAAAGCGCAGGCGCCCGGTGCTGGGATCGGTCAGAAAGTCGTGTGAATGGCCCATGAGAGGTGTCCCCTTCGTGTGATGGGAACAGCATAGCATGGGCGGATCGTTGACAACCCCTCGGGGACATCCCATCCCCGACCGGGGTGTGGTGTGTCTCCTTTTTTTATTGGAGAACGCATGAACATGAAAAAGCTCTCATCGTCTTTTCAGGCAGTGATGGACATTGCGCGCCACGCCGGCGCGGGGATGACCGTCACCCAAGAGGCCGCGATTCCATGGCCGGTAGGGAGTTGCCGAGTGTGGGAGTTTACTCCCACGCTGCCCCCGTTGGACCGGCCACCGGTGGTGGTGGTCTTCCTCCAGGATCGGAGCATCCGTTCCTGGCAGGCAGTCAGCCTGCCGTACCCGCAGGCCATCGACCACTACCAGGCCATCGGCCGGACCCACGCGCCACCGCCTTCGCCGCCCGCCCCGTTGCCACGGGCGATCGCCTGGCCGCCCCTGCCCAGCGGGGTGCGCGTTACGCTGCCCGCCCTCGCGGGTGGACCGGTGTTCAGGAGTGCGCCGTAATGCGCCTCTCGCCGACCGCCGTCTTGAAGTACGAGACCTGCCCGCACCAGTACTTTTTGGAGGAAGTACTGCGGATTCGCCCGGTGCACAAAGCCGCCCATCTGGTGTTCGGCGGCGTCGTGCATCAGGTGGTCGAGGAAACGCTCCGCCATGCGTTGCTGGGGCAGCCGTTCGATACGGTGGGGTCGTTTCAACAAAGCTGGCACGCCGCCCGTGAAGCGGGGGGTATCGGCTACTCCGCCACGCAATCGCCGGAATCGCTGACCGAAACCGGCGCGGCGTTGGTGGGGCAATTCGCCCGCAAATGGCGAGAATGGGGTTGGTGGCCGGCCTTGGATGGTCAAAACCAACCCTTAATCGAACGCAAGCTCTCTGTGGAACTTGCCGCAGGCCTGGTGTACGTCGGCAGGTGCGATCTGTTGGCGCTCAACGGGGACGGGATACTGGCCTGCCTGGACCTGAAAACGCCCAGCAGCGCCACCGACCCGGACTGGCTGGCGACGGCCGATCAGCTCACCGGGTACCAGCTCCTGCTGGATGCCCATGCGGGCGCGTTGGAGATTCCTCCTATCCAGCGGCTCGGTCTGATCGAGCTGATCAAGCGGAAGGTGACGCCAAAGGGCAAAGGCCCGGAGGTGTGTCCCCCGGTGACGGTGGCGCGCCGTCCGGCGTCCGTCCTCGACGCCTATCGCCAGAAGGTGCTGTGGGTGGCCGAGGACATCGACCGCCAGCGTTTTCCGAAACGCGGGCTGGCGGCGCACAACTCCCCGTGTGGGCTGTGCGCCGTCAAGGGGCTGTGTCAGCACGATGAGGTGGAGGGGTTGGTGATGCCCGGCGAGACGCCGGCGGCGCCCGCCGCCTAAACACGTGGTTTTCATTCATCCCGGTTGGGGAGTGTGCCTCCCCACCGGGGAGCGCGCGCCTCCGGCCTTTTTTCTCGGGAGGCGCTGTATGGGACACGGTGTATTTCGGATGGCCAATGCCGAGACCGTCATCATCGATCATGAATCGGTGTATGACACGCACCAGGATTTTATCGACGCTCTGCGCGGGCTGCTGCCGCGCTCTTATCAGCCGGTCGAGTGGCGCTGGCGTGACCGGGATTCGGTGGTGATCGCCGAAAATCGGTTTTTCGAAATCTGCGTCACCGCGTGGGAATGTGATTGGTATGTCTCGGTGGCGCTGCGTGATGGATTTGACACACCGACGGGGTTTCACCCGCTGGCGGCGGCGAATCATCATCGCGCTGCGTTGGCGGTATGGGCGCCGCTGGCGCTGAGCGCCCCGTTGCGGGTGCGCGCCAGCGGCTGGACCACAACGCAGTATGACGTGCTGGCTGACCTGGAAAGGTCGGCTACGTTCTTCACCCCTCCTTGGGAATCGGCGGGTCCCTCGCTCGGCGTGTGGTGGGTCCCGATGTCGGCCGAGGGTGATCGAGGTCGAGCCAGGTCTCCCGGACGGCGTCGCGCCAGGGGTTAAATCGTTCTCGTGCATCGCGGTCTCCTTTTGTCAGAGAAGACCCGCGTAGCACGGGTTTTTTTTGCGGGCCACCCCACCGGGGATTCATCCTCCCGGTTGGGGCAGGGTGTGTCCCCTGATTTTCTGGAGGCACCCCATGCAAATCGCCCTGTTCGAGGGGCCGGCGCCGGTGGAGAACCCGGTGCGCGCGCCCGCCGTCGCCAAGCCGCCCGCCGGACCGATGGACGTCAAGACCTATCGCACCTGGAAGGCGGATACCGCCTGGATGGCGGTTCACTACGAGGAGCTGCATTTGTGGCTGCTCCGTCGCCAGCTCAGGCTGCTCGCCGATCCCCAGGTCGGGGACGACGAACGCACCGACCTGCTGGAGTGGCTGCTGGCCGAGGAGACGCCCACGCCGGCGCCCTTCAGCTTTCAAGCGTGCGTCATCTTGTATGACCCACGTATCGACGCCGCTGAAATGCGGCGCCAAGTGTTACGGATGTTGAAGAAAAGCCGGTTGGACCGTCCGCAGCAACGGGCGGCTTGACCCGGCCTTGATCCCCCTCGGGGACGATCGATCCGCGATCCCCGTGAGGGGCGGCGTGCGTCCGATCGTCTCCTTTTTTAGAACAGGAGAACGAGATGACCCTTCTTTCTCATGATTTTCCGGTGGCGAAAACCTTTGGGATTGCCGCCCCAGAAAAACTGACGGCCCCTGGTTTCACGCATCCCGGGCCGATGACCCCGACCGCCCATCCGGGTTACCGGTTCCGGCCGGGCCTGTTGTCCGATTTGCTCGGTTGGCATCAGTCTCTCGCCCGGGGCCAGCATCATGACGGGCTGTGGTTGACCGGTCCGATGGGGTCGGGCAAGTCCAGCCTGGTGGTGGAGACTGCCGCCCGCCTGAACCTGAATCTGGTTCAGGTCAACGGCAAAAAAAGGTTGGAAATCGCCGATCTGGTCGGGCATCTCACCGTGATTGGCGGTGATGTGTTGTTTCAGGACGGCCCGCTGACTTTGGCGTTGCGCCACGGCGGGTGGCTGCTGCTGAACGAGGCGGACCTGGTCGATCCGGGCGAACTGGCGGGGTTGAACACCGTGCTGGACGGCGGCCCGCTGGTGATTCCGGAAAACGGCGGGGAAGTCATCCCGCCCGCGCCGGGCTTTGGCCTGATCTGCACGGCCAACACCGTAGGCCTGGGCGATGGCGCGGGCCTGTATGTGGGCGCGCAGCGGATGAACGCAGCGCTGCTCGATCGGTTCTGGGTCGTTGAGGTGGGCTATCCCGATCCGACCGAGGAAGTCGCCGTGATCGGCCAAGCGGTTGCCGGTCTGCCCGGCGAGATCATCGACAAGATGATCGAAGTGGCCGGCGAGGTGCGCCGCTTGTTCCAGGGTGATCAGGAAGGGCCGTCGCTGGAGACGACCTTTTCGACCCGCACTCTGGTGCGCTGGGCCCTGCTGGTCAAGCACTACCGCGGTGCGCCGCAGCCCTTGCATCANGCCTTGCGCCGGGCGTTGACCCATCGCGCGGAGCCGGAAACCGCCACCGCGATTCATGGCATCGTGCAGCGCGTGTTTGGGGAGGCGATCAGCGATGGCCATTAACGTGATGCTGTATCGGCACCCGAACCCGGAGGGCTCACCGAAAGACTGGGCGTGTCCGATCACCGTGGCGGACACGGTGTTGACGGTTTTTTACGGACGCACCGGATCGGTGCTGCGCCAGGCGGATACCCCGGCGCACCAGTGCGAGCAGGGCAGCCCGTCGCGGGAAGCCGCCCGCCGGGTGCGCGAGAAGGTGGCCAAGGGCTATGTCCGGCTGGGCGCGTTCTGCCTGGGTAACAACCGGCGGGATCTGACCCCGGTGGCGGCGTCGATCTCACCGGCGGCGACCGTGAGCAGCGCGCCAGAATCGCCGTGTCTGTATTGGCGGCGGCGGTCGATCTCGGGTCGGGCCGCAGACCCGGCGCGTGTGGACACGGTCTGCCAGGACGCGATCGAAACACTGGTGCGCGTCGGTTGGATCGGCCCGGGCGGGCCGACCGCTCCCACCGTCGCCCGGCTCTGGAGTTCAGCGGCGCAGTCGGACCCGGTGGGTCACGGGGTAGCGCCGCTGGAGATCACCCAGCGCGCCCAGATCGCCTTTTGGCTCTTGCTGGCTCAGCAGGGGATCGTCGAACTGGCCGATGAGGCCGGACGGCTCGTCACCCGGTGGCCGCCGCAGCTACCCCTGGCGGCGGAAACCCTGGAAGCGTTGGGGTTGCAGCCCAAGGACGTGCGCCAGCTCCTGGCCGCCGGGTCCGACGGCGAGGACTGGTTTTTCGGTTAGTTCGGTTTCTTTTGGATCGTCCGGGGCGGACGCCGCGTCATCCGTCCCGGGCGGGCGGGGGCGGGCGTTCGCGGTTCTCATGGGTTTTTCCAAGGAGCAACGTATGCACGTTGATGTTGATCGAATCGCCGACCAGTTGGTGTTTGTCCACCTGGACATCACCTGCTGGTCCGGCAAAAAAACCGTGACCCCCGAAGACCTCGGGTTGGACCGGCAACAACTTCCCCCCGAGACGCTGGTGTCGCTGGGGGATAAACAACTGATCAATCCGGCGGCGCTGCGGGAATTCACCTCGCTGCGTAGCGCCGCCCGGCGGCACGGTCTGGCGGTGGGAACCCGCTTCCTGGGCGGGTATGCCGTGCCGATCGCCAAAGCGGCCGATCTGCTGGCGCGGCTCGATGGGCTGGGTCAGCAGTACCAGGATGCCCGCGCGGCGTTCCTGGCCGATTTCGACCGCCAGGTCGCCGAATGGGCCGCGCAACAACCGGTGGAATGGCAGGCGTTGATTCGGGAAACGCGGCTGTCCGCCGAGGACATCGGCGGCAAGCTGCGTTTCGCCGTGCAGGCGGTGCGCTTTCGCGCCCCCGATCCGGCGGTGGTGGATCATCCCGGTCTGTCCCAAGCCGTCACCGGGTTGCGCGGCCAGGTGCTGCA
>Ga0056914_10000830_pt1 | contig 24267 bp, 25 predicted proteins | sample TNRBio252014_DNA_FD_55168 | JGI IMG/M metagenome (GOLD analysis project Ga0056914, IMG submission 55168) | Wastewater treatment Type I Accumulibacter community from EBPR Bioreactor in Madison, WI, USA - TNR Reactor_6/25/2014_ DNA | ecosystem: Engineered > Bioreactor > EBPR > Anaerobic-Aerobic >...
AGCCAGACCCAGGGTTCGATGGCGGCGAGGGCCGGCTCGGCCCGCACCAGCGCCACCAGAAAGGTCGCGGTGATGACATAGCCGAAGCCGAACAGGCCATAGGCCGTGATCANCCGCAGGAAGGTCGCATTGGGCACCAGCCGCGCAGCCGNGCCCTGCCCCGCTGCACCGGCAGGGGCCGGCGGGATGAGCAACAGGACAGCCGGCACGGCCAGCGCCGCCGCCAGCGCCGACCAGCCCCAGAGACCGCGCCAGCCTGCACCCGACAGGGTTGCGGCGTTGACGATCAGCGCCGAGAGGGCGATGCCGGTGCCGACGCCGGCGAAATGCACGGCGGTCAAGGCGCTCCGGCCGGCGGCCACCAGCCGCTGCAACACCAGCGCGGAGGCGAAGACCAGCGTGCAGGCGCTGGCCACGCCACCGGCAAAGCGTACCGCCGCCAGCGTCCAAAGCCCTGAAAACACACCGGAAAGCGCTGTCGTGGCAGCGCTGGCCACCAGCGCCAGGACAAGGCCGTTGCGTCCGCCGCCAAAGCGCGGGCTTGAAGCGAGCAGCGCGCCGAACAGATAGCCGAGGAAGTTGGCGGAGGCGAGACAGCCCGCTTCGGAGGCGGACAGGTCGAGGTCGCGCATCATCGCCGGCAGGATCGGCGTGTAGACGAAGCGGCCGATGCCCATCGCCGCAGCAAGGGCGATGAGGCCGCCGAGCGCGAGGCGGAGGGACAAGGCGGAAGACTGGATTTGACGCATGCGCGAGCCTAGTGCGGGCCTCCGGTGGCCGCAATGCGCCTTGTGAGCGATGCGGATAGCGCTTGCCTTTTGCTCCGCCAGCCCCTATGTGAGCCGTGTTGCATCGCAACAATCCTTGCTCCAGGCGCGTAAGCCGGCCCTGCCGGTCCTCCTGTCGAGCATCCGGTTTTTACCGAACTGACAGCCCAAATTACGCGGGGCCGGTCTTCTCCCCCGCCCCTTCATGGCCTGCAAGGCCTTGGAGTTCTTGGGCTTTTTTGAAAGTTTACCTTTGACCAACTTTGCTTCCATGGGTTTCGCCCAGCCGCTGCTTCGTGCTCTCGCCGAGGAAGGCTACGAGACCCCGACCCCGATCCAGACCAAGGCCATCCCGGTGCTGATGGAAGGGCATGACCTGCTCGGCATCGCCCAGACCGGCACCGGCAAGACCGCCGCCTTCTCGCTGCCGATCCTGCATGCGCTGCTTCAGGACAAGACCCGCCCGCAGCCGGGCACGGCGCGTGCGCTGATTCTCGCTCCGACCCGCGAACTCGCCGCCCAGATCGGCGAGAACGTGAGCAATTATGCCCGACATACGCGGATGACATCGGCGGTGATCTTCGGCGGCGTCGGCTATGGCCCGCAGATGAAGGCGCTGCGCGGCGGCCTCGACGTGCTGGTGGCGACCCCGGGCCGGCTGATCGACCACCTCGAACGCGGCACCGTGAAGCTCGACAAAACGACTTTCGTCGTGCTCGACGAGGCCGATCACATGCTCGACCTCGGCTTTGTCGTGCCCATTCGAAAGATTCTCGCGCGCCTGCCCAAGCAGCGCCAGAGCATGTTCTTCTCCGCCACCATGCCGAAGGAAATCGGCGGGCTGGCCAACGAGATGCTGACCAATCCCAGGCAGGTTGCCGTGGCGCCCGTCGCCACCACCGCCGAGCGGGTGGACCAGAAGGTCTATCTGGTCGACGGCGCCGCCAAGCGCGGGCTGCTGGTCGAGTTGCTCGCTAACCCGGCCTTCGAGCGCACCATCGTCTTCACCCGCACCAAGCGCGGGGCCGACCGCGTCTCGCAGACCCTGGACGAGGCCGGCATTTCCTCCGCCGCGATCCATGGCAACAAGAGCCAGAACCAGCGCCAGCGCGCGCTGGACGACTTCAAGGCCGGCAAGACCCGCGTGCTGGTGGCCACCGACATCGCGGCGCGCGGCATCGACATCGACAGCGTGACCCACGTCATCAATTTCGAACTGCCCGAAGTGCCGGAACAGTATGTGCACCGCATCGGCCGCACGGCGCGCGCCGGCGCCTCAGGCGCGGCCATCGCCTTCTGCGATGCCTCGGAGCGCGGCCTGCTGCGCGACATCGAGCGCGTGACGCGCCAGCAGATCCCCAGCGTCGACAAGCGCGGCCAGAAGGGCGCGGAGGTGGCCTCGGCCACCGACCTGAGGGCCGCCGGTCGCAACCGGTCGGAGGGCGCCCAGCCGCACCATCGGGCCCGGCGCGACGCCGCCCAGCCCCGCCGCGAGGGCGAGCGGCATCATCCCAACCGCAACGACGCGCGCAAGGAGCCGGCCGAGCGGCGCCCGCAGCAGGGCGAGCGGCGGTTCGAGCCGGCACAGGGCGAGCGGCGCTTCGATGCGCCGCGCGGCGAGCAGCGCGCGCCCCGCACCGACGGTCAGCGCCCGGAGGGCCAGCGCCCGTTCCGCAAGCGTCAGCGCCCGCGCTTCAACGCCAAGTCCGGGGCCTGATCAGGCCTCCGCTTTCGGGGGCGCGGCCAGCGTCGCGCCCTCATCCTTCAGGTAGGGCGGGCTTTCCAGCTCGGGATAGCGGCCACGGTTGTTGACCAGCGCGGCGCGCACCCGGTCCATGTCCGCAACCATGTCGCCGGTGGGATGAATGGTGACGCCAAACCCCACCGTGCGCGTCTGATAATTGACCTCGGCCACCTGCAAGGGCACGCCGGCTTCCAGCGCGATGCGATAAAAGCCCGATTTCCAGAAGTCGACCTTTGAGCGCGTCCCCTCCGGCGGGATGCACAGGCGCAGCGTTCTTGCCGCGGCAAATTCCGCCGCCACCTGCTTGACCAGCCCCTGCGGCGCCGAGCGATCGACCGGGATGCCGCCGAGCCTGCGCATCAGCGGACCGATGCCAAAACTGAAAATCTGCTTCTTGCCCAGCCAGTTGAGGTGAATGCCGAAGTGAAAGGCCACGGCCTGAAGCACCATCAGGTCCCAGTTGCTGGTGTGCGGATAGCAGATGACCACGCACTTGTCCGGCACGCCCACCATTGGCCGGACCGTCCAGCCCCGCAGTTTCAAGCCCAGATCAGCCAGCGCCTTGAGCATGCGAACTCCCCTCGCGAACAACCCCGTTCATGCCCGCGCGCTGCCTGGCGGCGGATCGTTAGCGGTGTTTTGACGCGGATTTCGCCTGCGGGCAAGCGGTTCGGCGCGCCGGGTTATTCGCCTTCGGGGTCGGTGGCCGGCGGCGGCGCATCGGACCCGGGAGGGGGCATCGGCGGCTGGCGCGTCGGCGCGGGGCCACCGCAGACAATGGACAGCCAGTTCCGATGGGCCCAGCCATCGACCTTGCCCATGACGCGGACCCAGGGACCGCTGCCTTCGCCGATGCTCACACGCTCGCCGTTGAACAGTTCACCGATCTGCGGCGCGCGCGTCGACGGTCCGGCCCGCACGGCCAGAAAGCCCGAGCCGGTGGCCGGGTTGTAATAGGGCGAAAGGCCGCGCACCGTGCCTGTGCACTGGGCGGCAGCGGGGCCGGCGACGACGAGCAGAAAACCGATGGCGAGGCAGCGTTTCATGACAGAGCCTCCTGTTTCAAGGCCATTGTCCGCTGCGGCGCGCGGCGCGCAAGCCCGCCAATCGCCGCGCCTGCGCTATTTCTCGTCGTCCTCGATGATCCACGGCTCGGCGGTGCCGGCCGCCACCCAGTCCTGCATCGCCGGCAGGGCGCGGATCGCATCCATGTAGGGTTGAAGCTCCGGCCAGACCGGCACGGCGTAGTGATGAAACCTCAGCACAACCGGGGCGAACATCGCATCGGCGGCCGAAAACGCGCCATAGAGAAACGGCCCGCCCTGCCCCCAGTTCAGCCGCGCCAGACGCCANAGCCCCTGAATGCGCGCGATGTTGCGGCCCACCGCCTCGTCCACCGGCAGCGGCGCAACGGGGCGGCGCACNTTCATCGGCAGGGCGCTGCGCAGCGGGCCGAAGCCGGCGTGCATCTCGCTGGCGCTGGAGCGNGCATGGGCGCGNGCCGCCCGGTCCTGCGGCCAGAGCCGGCCATCGGCGTGATGCTCGTCGAGATAGTCGAGGATCGCCAGCGATTCCCACACCGTGATNGTGCCGTCGATCAGCACCGGCACCTTGCCGGCCTCGGAGAAGCTGGAAATCTTCTCCTTCGATCCGGGCAGGAACAGCGGCACCAGTTCTTCCTCGAAAGGGATGCCCAGATGGCGCAGCGCCAGCCAGGGCCGCAGCGACCACGAGGAGTAGGCCTTGTTGCCGATGATGAGCTTGAGCGCCATGGCGTCCTCCCATTGCTGATGCGGCCAGCATATCCGCGCCGCCGGCCCGGGGCCAACGCCCAGTGTTGACGGGTGGCATGCAGCGGGCTGATGCAGCGCGGCGCCGGCCGACGCATCAGCGCCGCTGATCGGTCATCGCTTCTCGCCCGGCGCCGGTTCGGGCAGGTCCACCGGGCCGCCGGCCTTCTTCCAGGCGCCGAAGCCGCCTTCGACATGGGCCACCGGCTTCAGGCCCATTTCCTGCGCGGCGCGCGCCGCCAGCGCCGAGCGCCAGCCGCCGGCGCAGAAGAAGACGAAGCGCTTGTCCTGCTGGAACACCGGCTTGGCATAGGGGCTTTCAGGGTCGATCCAGAATTCCAGCATGCCGCGCGGGCAATGGAAGGCGCCGGGCATGCGGCCCTCGCGCTCAAGNTCGCGCGGATCGCGCAGATCGACGAACACGGTGTCGGCGTCGCCATGCAGATCGATCGCCTCGGCGGTCGAATAGGTTTTCACCTCGGCGTTGGCCTCGGCCAGAAGGGCCTTGTAGCCCTTGGTGATCGACTGCGGCATGCGGTACGCTCCCTCTGTTGCGCCGGTGGGCACTTGGCCGATAACCTAGGCCGTCGGGAGCCGGGGGCCAAGGATGATTCCGGGATTTACCGGCGGCGATGCGCTCGCCGTCTCTGTCTTCATGCTGAGCTGGCTGGTCTATCACGGCCTGATCGAGGGGCGAAGGCTGGGCCCGCGCAGCCTCAACGCCCGCATGAACGCCTATCGCCACCGCTGGATGCTGGAGATGCTGGCGCGCGACAACCGCATGGTCGACGTGCAGGTGATGAGCGCGCTGCATCAGGGCTCGGCNTTCTTCGCCTCCACCTCGCTGATCGCCATCGGCGGGGCNCTGTCGCTGATGCGGGCGGGCGGCGATCTCAGCGCCATCCTCGCCGCNCTGCCGCTGGGCGCGCTGCCGACGCCGGAGATGTGGGAGATCAAGGTGATCGGTCTTGCCGTGATCTTCGTCTACGCCTTCTTCAAGTTCGCCTGGGCCTACCGGCTGTTCAACTATGCGGCGATCCTGCTGGGCTCGACGCCGCCGCCGAGCCATGTGGACGATGCCGCCCGGCGCCATGCGGCCCGCACCGCCGACATGACCGTGGTGGCCGGGCGGCATTTCAACCGGGGCCAGCGGGCCTTCTTCTTTGCGCTGGCCTATCTCGGCTGGTTCCTCGGCCCCTGGGTGTTCATCGCCGCGACGGTGGCGGCGCTGGTGGTGATCGCCAACCGGCAGTTCGGTTCGGATGCGCTGCTGGCCATCGCCCGCGATACCGGCAGCGACGCGCCGCCGCCGATCGTCTGATTGACGGCGGCGCCGCCCGGCCGCACAAGGGCGCGATGCAGACTGATTCCGACCTTGCCGAGCGGCTCGAAGCCGCCCTCCTGCGCCTTGCCGCCGAGCGCGGCCCCGCCAGCACTGCCTGCCCCTCCGAGGCGGCGCGCAGCGTCGGCGGCAGCCACCCCGACCAGTGGGGCCCGCTGATGCAGCCGGTGCGGCGCATTGCCGTGCGTCTGGCCAACGAGGGGCGCCTGGTGATCACGCGCAAGGGCAAGCCGGTGGACCCGAACGATTTTCGCGGCGTCTATCGCGTCTCGCTGCCGCGGGCAGACTGAGGCTCAGCCTCCCAGCAGCCCGGCCGCGAGGTTGATGAACAGCGCCACGATGGCGGCGTTGAACAGGAACGCGACCACCCCGTGCACCAGCACCAGCCGGCGCACCGCAGGGTCGGTGACGGTGACATCGGCCGTGGCGCAGGCACAGCCGATGACGAAGGAAAAATACAGAAAATCGCCATAGGTCGGCTCGTTCGTGCCGGGAAAGACCAGCGGCGGCGCGTGCGGCGCCTTGTCGTCGGAATAGAAGTCATGGGCATAATGCAGGGCGAACATGACATGCACGAAGGCCCAGGACAGGACGATGGTGCCNGCGCTGTAGGCGAGGAAGATGGCGGTGGCGCCGCCGCTCTGCTTGACGGCGGCGATCTCGGTGACCACGACGGCGATGCTGGCGGCAGCGGCGCCGATGCTGAGCATCAAAATCGCCACGGCGCCGATATCGTAGAGCAGCGCGCGCCGGCGGATGCAGGCCAGCGTCGAGGTGGCGACCATGCGGGCGATGAAGCCGAGAAAGCACAGCACGAAGACCAGCCAGGCATCGACGAGGCGGGTTGCCAGCCGCCAGTGGGCCGGCAATATCACAAAGCTGGCCAGCGCGATCGCCGCCGCCAGCGGCAGGCGCGGCCGTACCAGCAGGGGATGCAGCATCCGGTGGATGCGAACGGGGCGCTCCGGCCCCGTCATGGCGCCCGGTCCGGCGCGGGAAACAGCGCGCTGCTCTTGCCCGTGGCGAAGGCGAACAGCAGCCCGGCCCATTCCTTGGCGGCCAGATCGGTGCGGTAAAGCCCGCCGGTCACCGACTGCATCATGCGGTAGTCATCGGCGGTGCCGGTGGTGAGATAATCGACGGGATGGGCGGTGACGCGCCAGCCAGCCTTGCGGAAGATGCCGACCGAGCGCGGCATGTGCCAGGCCGAGGTGACCAGCAGCCAGCGCTCGCCCGGCTTCGGCCCGATCTGCCGGAAGGACAGCTCGGCGTTCTCCACAGTGTTGCGCGACACCCGCTCGTAAGTGATGCGGCCGGGCGGCAGCAGCGGCGCGATGGTCTTTTCCACCATGTCCGCCTCGGAGGTGGAGGCCGCGGTGATGTCGCCCGAGCCGCCGGTGAACACCACCTGCGCCTCGGGGTAGCGCCGGGCGAGATCGACCATGGCGACGATGCGCTCGGCCGCCTCGTTGAGGGCCATCTGGCCGCGCCCCCGCGAAATCTGCGGCGAGACGACGCCGCCCAGCACGATGACGCCGTGCACGGGCTTGCCATCGTCAATGAAGGCGGGGAAGCGCTCCTCCAGCGGCAGGAACAGCAGGGTGCTGAGCGGCGTCAGCCCCGCCGCGAGCAGGCCGCCGACGCCGATGGCCAGAAGCCAGCGGCGCCAGACCAGAAATCCGGCGACGATCAGGAGGGCAATCAGGTTGCCCGGCGCCAGAACCAGCCAGACCAGCTTGGAGATGTAGTAAGACACCGCCGGCTCAGACCGGATCCCACTGCGGCGCCCAGGCCGGATTGACGACGCGGCCATCGGCGCGGGCAAGCTGGGATATGGCGATCATCTCGTCATCGGTCAGCCTGAAATCGAAGACGCCGAAATTCTCGGCGATGCGGGCCGGATTGGACGAGCGCGGAATGGCGACGACGCCGGCCTGCTGCACATGCCAGCGCAGCACGATCTGGTTCTCGGTGCGGCCGTGCGCCCTGGCGGCGTTGATGATCGGAGCGAGGCCGTCGAGCCTGCCGCGCGCCAGCGGCGAATAGGAGACGAAGGCCATGGAGTTGCGCCGGCAGGCGGCGATCAGGCGCGACTGGTCGAGCCGGGGATGGTATTCGCACTGGTTGGCGACCAGCGGCTCGCTGGCCAGCTGCACCGCCTCGGCCAGCAGCGGCAGGGTGAAATTGGAGACGCCGATGTGGCGGGCAAGGCCCAGTTTTCTGGCCTTGCACAACTCGCCGATCGCCTCGGCCAGCGGAATGGCCGGGTTTGGCCAGTGAATCAGCAGAAGATCGACCTGGCTGACGCCCAGGCGCTTGATGCTGCCCTCCGCCGTCGGCAGGAAATCACGGGCCGACAGCTTCTCGTGCGGCACCTTGGTGGTGATGAAAATCTCGTCGCGCGGCACGCCCGAGGCGCGGATGCCGGCGCCCACCGCCTCTTCGTTGGCATACATCACCGCCGTGTCGATGTGGCGATAGCCCACCTCCAGCGCCCGCTGCACCGAGGTTTGCGCAACCTCGTCCTTCAAAGACCAGGTGCCGAACCCGATTGCCGGAATGGCTGCGCCACCGGCCTTGACCATCAACTGTGCCATGAAATGCCTCGTACATCCGATGGCGATGTTGTCAGGCAAGTGCGCGGCAAAATCAATGGGCGCCAGCGCTCATCGCGCCAGCGCCAGCAGCGCGGCGCGATGCTCGGGCATGCTCAGGCCGCGCGGCTCCAGCACATGGCGGCCGAGAAAATAGCCGGTGAGGCGGAAGGCCTCGGCAAGCGCGCCATGGGGCAGATCGGCGGCGGCGGCACCGCGCATGAAGGCCGGCAGCGGCAGCATCCGTTCCGCCCAGGGCGCCCCCGCCGCGCGGCTGACCGCCCGGCCCGATCTGGGTGAGACATAGCACAGGTCCTCGGTCGCGCCGGTTGCGGCGCATTCGGTCAGATCGAGCCCGAAGCCGAGATCGCCCAGCAGCGCCGCCTCGAAGCGGGCGAGCAGCGCGGCAACCGTGCGCGGCGTCTCCAGATGGTCGAGCAGCACCATCAGCGCCTCATACAGCGGCTCGTGCGGATCGCGCTCGGGCAACAGGCGCAGATGCGCCGCCATGGTGTCGAGGGCATAGAGCGCGGCGGGGCTGTCGATCAGCCGGGCGGCGCGCAGGGCGGTCGGCTCCACCGTATACTGGCCCAGGTGCTCATCAAGCCGCGCCCGCCAGACCAGCCCGACCGAATTGCCCGGTTGCAGCGTCGGCGCCAGCCGCCGGCCGCGCCCGCCGCGGACAAGACCGAGATGGCGGCCATGGCCGCGCGTCATCGCCTCAAGGATCACGGAGCTTTCGCCGTGCCGCTTCAGGCCGATGATGACGCCGTCGTCCCGCCATTCCATGATTCTGTCCCCGCACCAGAGATGGCGCCGGATGCGGGTGCGCGCAAGCGCCGCGCTGCCGCCTCAGCCTTTCGGGAAGTCCAACCCCATCTCGCGGTAGCGCTCGGGATCGTCCAGCCAGTTCTCGCGCACCTTGACGAACAGAAACAGGTGAACCTTCGCCTCGGCCGCCTCGGCGATGTCCTTGCGCGCCGCCTCGCCGATCGCCTTGATGGTGCGGCCCTTCTCGCCCAGCACGATCTTGCGGTGGCCCTCGCGCTCGACGAAAATCGTCTGGTCGATGCGCACCGAACCATCGCGCAGCGCTTTCCAGCTCTCGGTCTCGACGGTGGAACGGTAGGGCAGTTCGTCGTGCAGGCGCTCGTAGATCTTCTCGCGGGTGATCTCGGCGGCGAGGAAGCGCAGCGGCGCATCCGACATCTGGTCCTCGGGGTAGAGCCAGGGGCCGGGCGGCAGGCGCTCTTCCAGCCATTTCAGGATGGCCGGCACGCCGTCGCCGGTCAGCGCCGAGATCATGAAGGTGGTGAGGAACGATTGCCCCTCGTTGAGCTGCTGGGTCGCCGCAAGCAGGCGCTCGCGCGGCACGGAATCGATCTTGTTGATGATCAGGAACACCGGCTGGCGCAGCTCCTTGGCGCGGGCCAGCACGGCGCGGGTGTCTTCGTCGTCCAGCTTGTGCACATCGACCAGCAGGCCGACCAGATCGGCATCGCCCGCCCCGCCCCAGGCGCTGGTGACCATGGCGCGGTCGAGCCGGCGCTTGGGCGTGAAGATGCCCGGCGTGTCGACGAAGATGATCTGCGTGGCGCCGGACATGGCGATGCCGCGCACCTGGGTCCGCGTCGTCTGCACCTTGCGCGAGACGATGGAGACCTTGGCGCCGACCAGCGCGTTGATCAGGGTCGACTTGCCGGCATTCGGCGCGCCGATCAGGGCCACGAAGCCGCAGCGGGTATCGGTCATGATGTCTTCCAGTTCGCTGCCTCGCGGGCCAGCATCGCCTCGGCGGCGGCGCGTTCGGCTTCGCGTTTCGATTTGCCTTCGCCCTCGGCGGGGCCGAGCCCCGGCACCACCGCCATCACGCGGAAGCGCGGGGCGTGGTCCGGCCCGGTGCGGCCCAGTTCCTTGTAGGTCGGCTCGGTATAGCCCTTGGTATGCGCCCATTCCTGAAGCGCGGTCTTGGGGTCGGCCGTGCGGCCGGCGCCGATATCGGGAATGCGGGCGGCCCAGTGGCGCTCGATCACGGCAGCGGCGGCGGCAAAGCCGGCGTCCAGATGGATCGCCGCAAGCACCGCCTCGCAGGCGTCGCCCAGCACGGCGGCCTTGCGCGCCAGCCCGGTCTTGCGCTCGCCCTTGCCGACGCGCAGGGCCGCGCCGAGATCGAGATCGAGCGCCACGGCGGCGCAGGTTTCCTTGCGCACCAGATCGGCCAGCGCGCGCGAGAGCTGCCCTTCCGGCGCGTCGGGATAGCGGGTGTAGAGCATGTCGGCGACGGTGAGGCCGAGCACCCGGTCGCCGAGGAATTCTAGGCGCTGGTAGCTGTGCAGCCGCGCATCCTCGGGGCTGAGGAAGCTGGCGTGGGTGACCGCCGTTTCCAGCAGGCGGCGGTCGGCGAAGCGATGGCCGATCCGGTCCTCAAGCGCAGCGAGCCTGTCGGCGGACATGGCGCCCCCCGCTCAGTGAATGCCGCGGAACATGCGGCCCCAGCGGATCGACCACGGCCACTTCCAGAACTCGTAGAACGAGGAATTCTCGTCGATCGAGAAGAAGATGATCTCGGCCCGGCCGACGAAATTCTCGAACGGCACGAAGCCGACGTCGCTCATCGAGCGGCTGTCGAGCGAATTGTCGCGGTTGTCGCCCATCATGAAGAAATGACCGGCGGGCACGACATATTCGTTGGTATTGTCCCAGTAGGAGGTGTCGCCCTCGGCCTCGACGATGTTGTGAACCTTGCCGCCGGGCAGCGTCTCCCGGTAGAGCGGCACCTGGGCCGGGCGGCCATACCGGTCGGTGCCGGGGAAGCTGCCGGCGGCCTCGCGCTTCACCGCCTGGCCGTTGATGTGCAGGATGCCGTGGATCATCTGGATGCGATCGCCCGGCAGGCCGACGACGCGCTTGATGTAGTCGGTGGCATTGTCCTTGGGCAGCTTGAACACGGCGATGTCGCCGCGCTTGGGCTCGGAGGCGAAGAGGAAGCGGCCGGAGGTGGGCACCGCGCTGAACGGGAAGGAATGCCTGGAGTAGCCGTAGGTGTATTTCGAGACGAACAGATAATCGCCCACCAGCAGGGTCGGCACCAGCGACCCCGAGGGGATGTTGAACGGCTGGAACAGGAAGGTGCGCACCACCAGCGCGATCAGCAGCGCCTCGACGATGACGCGGATGGTCTCGCCCAAACCGCCCTCGCCCTTCTTGGGGGCGGGCTTTTCCAGATTCGGTCTGAGGTCGGTCATCGGGCTCTTCCGGAACTACAGCGGCGGCGGGGCGAAAGCGCCGATATAGGGCCTTGCGCCGCAAGGGGCAATGAAAGCTTCAGACTTTCGACCGCGCTTCGATCACCACGAAGGCCTGTGCGTAGGGGTATTCGTCGGTGATGGTGAGATGAACCACCGGCTCGTGCCCGGCGGGAATCATCGCTTCGAGCTTTTCGCGCGCCTTGTTGCGNAACTCCAGCGTCGGCCGGCCGGANGGCAGGTTTATCACCCCGACATCGCGCCAGAANACGCCCTCGGCGATGCCGGTGCCGAGCGCCTTGGCGGTCGCCTCCTTGGCGGCGAAGCGCTTGGCATAGGAGGCGGCGCGGGTCTTGCGCCGGTCGGAGCGGCGGCGCTCGGTCTCGGTGAAGATGCGGTGGGTGAAGCGCTCGCCGAACCGCTCCAGCGATTTTTCAATGCGCCGGATGTCGCAAAGGTCCGAGCCGATGCCGACGATCACCGGAATTTCCGTCCGCGGATCATTGCCGCCTTCATCTGCCGGATCGATTCGCCCAGACCGATGAAGATCGCCTCGCCGACCAGGAAATGGCCGATGTTGAACTCGACGAAGGTGTGGCAATGGGCCAGCTTTTCCGCCGTCCTGTAGTCGAGACCGTGGCCGGCATGCACCTCCAGCCCGGCGGCGAAGGCGATCTGCGCGCCATCGACCAGCCGCTGATAGCCGGCCTCGGCGGCGGCATCGTGATGGGTCACCTCATCGCACCAGGCGCCGGTGTGCAGTTCCACGATGTCGGCGCCCAGCCTGGCCGCCATTTCGATCGGCGCGCGCTCGGCCTCGATGAACAGCGAGACGCGGATGCCGGCGTCCTTCAGCCTGAGGATCATCGGGGCAAGGTGTGCCGCGCCGGAAACCACATCAAGCCCGCCCTCGGTCGTGCGCTCCTCGCGCTTTTCCGGCACGAGACAACAGGCATGCGGCCGGGTCTTGAGCGCCAGCGCGATCATCTCCTCGGTGGCGGCCATCTCGAAATTCAGCGGCCGCGCCACCTCGGCCCGGATGCGGGCGATGTCCTCGTCGCGGATGTGGCGGCGGTCCTCGCGCAGATGCGCGGTGATGCCGTCGGCGCCGGCCTCCACCGCCAGATGCGCGGCGCGCACGGGATCGGGCAGCGCGCCGCCGCGGGCATTGCGCACCGTGGCGACGTGATCGATGTTGACGCCGAGGCGGATGGGCGGAAACGGCATGCGGGCAGTCCTCAACGCTGGCAGAACACGGGGCTCGGCCACAGCCTATGACGGCTTTGGCCAAAGGGGAAGACGGCTCGGCAACAGGGGCAGCGGTGGAAATCGTCGCGGCCTTGTGAAATGGTCGCGCCATGACCCGCCGTCCGGAGAGCCCGTCGTGCCGCTGACCTTTCGCCCCAATCCGCTTCTCGCCGCCACCAGCGCGCCGCCCATCCCCTCGGCGCAGGTCTGGAAAGCGCAGTATCAGGGTCGGCTTGGTCCGATGATCGACCTGTCGCAGGCGGTGCCCGGCACACCGCCGCCGCAAGCGTTCCTCCAGCGGCTGGGCGCCGCCGCTTCAGAGCCTGACATGAGCCGCTATGGCCCGATTTACGGCGACATGGCGCTGCGCGAGGCGCATGCGGCGGAGACAACCCGCATCTATGGCGGGGCGGTGAGCACCGCCAACGTCTGCATCACGGCGGGCTGCAACCTTGCCTTCTTCAACGCCATGATGGCGCTGGCCAGGGCCGGCGATGCCGTGCTGCTGCCCACGCCGTGGTATTTCAACCACAAGATGGCGCTCGACATGCTGGGCATCGAGGCGCGGCCCCTGCCGTGTGCGGCAGACACCGGCTTCGTGCCCGACCCGGAGGCCGCGGCACGGCTGATCGACGGGCGGGTGCGCGCCATCGTGCTGGTCAGCCCCAACAACCCGACCGGCGCGGTCTATCCGCCGGAGGTGATCGCCGCCTTCGGCGATCTGGCACGCCGGAGCCGAATCGCGCTGGTGCTCGACGAGACCTATCGCGATTTCCTGCCCGACGGACAGCAGCGCAGCCACGATCTCTTCACCGATCCTGACTGGGGCGAGACGCTGGTCCAGCTCTATTCCTTCTCGAAGGCGCATGCGATTCCCGGCCACCGGCTGGGCGCCATGGTGGCGGCGCCGGNGCTGATGAGCGAGATCGCCAAGCTGCTCGATACCATCCAGATCTGCCCGGCGCGGCCGGCCCAGACGGTGGTCTCCTGGGCCATCGCCGCGCAGCGCGACTGGCGGGAGGCGCAGCGGGCCGAGCTTCGGCGCCGGGCCGAGGTGACGCGCGCGGTGTTCGGCGCGGCCGAGGGCTGGCGGATCGATTCGATCGGCGCCTATTTCGCGTTCATCGCCCACCCCCTCGCCGGCCGCAGCGCTGCGGAGGCGGCGGAATGGCTGGCGCGCGAGGGCGGCGTGCTCGGCCTGCCGGGCAGCTTCTTCGGTCCGGGGCTGGAGACGCACATGCGCATCGCCTTTGCCAATGTCGACAGTGCCGCCCTCGGCAGCCTGCCGGAGCGGTTGTCGGCCCTCAGCGGGTAGGCGCAAACTTTTCGGCGGCTGCCCCTTGTCTATATTAGAAAAGATGTATATTAGAAANATCAGATATAACTACCCCTACAGGAGCCTGCCATGTCGCTCGATAACGCCGTCCTCGCCTTTGCCGGAACCGTCATCCTTTCCTCGCTGGCTCTGGCCCATTTCGTCTCGCCGCAGTTTCTGTGGCTGACCGCCTTTGCCGGTGCGAACATGCTTCAGGCGGCGTTCACCGGGTTCTGCCCGGCGGCGATGATCTTCAAGAAACTCGGCTGCCAGTCCGGCTGCGCCTTCAAGTAAGTCCTGGCGGTTCCGTCCCTGCTCTTACGGCCGAGGTTGGCGTGATGCACTTCCTTCCGACGACCCTTTGCGTGCGGCGCCTGACGCTGCTGGCCGGCTTGCTGGTCCTCGCCCCAGCGGCGCGGGCCGGCGAGGTCGAGATCCGGCCGGTCGAGGTGGTCGAGACCAAGGCGGTTTACGGCCGCGTGGAAACACGCACGGTGGTGCCGGCGCGGGCCCGGCTCGGCGGCACGCTGGTCGAGCTGACGGTGACCGAGGGCGACGCGGTGAGCGAGGGCCAGCCGATCGCGCGGGTGGTGGACGACAAGCTGGCGCTGCAACTCAACGCGCTGGAGGCCAAGATCCGTGCCGCAAAGTCGGAGACGGCCAATGCGCAGGCCGAGTTCGAGCGGACGCGTTCCCTGATCGAGCGCGGCGTTTCCACCCAGCAGCGGCTCGATCAGGTCCGCACGCAGCTTGAGGTGGCGCGCAACCAGGTGGCCGCCGCCGAGGCTGAGCGGTCGGTGTTGCTGCAACAGGGTATCGAAGGCACGGTGACGGCGCCGCTCAGCGGGCGCGTCGTCAAGGCGCCGATCACCAGGGGCAGCGTCGTCATGCCGGGCGAGCAGATCGCGCTCGTCGCCGGCGGCGGCTATTTCCTGCGCCTCGCCCTGCCCGAGCGCCATGCGCAAAGCCTCAAGGTCGGGGCCGAGGTGCAGATCGGGGAAGCCGGCACGGGCCGGCTTGCCAAGGTGTTTCCGCAGATCGAGAACGGCCGGGTGATCGCCGACGTCGAGGTGGCCGATCTCGGCACCTATTTCGTCGGCGCGCGGCTGCTGGTGCATGTGCCGGTGGGCACGCGCAGAGTGCTGGCGGTGCCGCGCGCGGCGGTCGAGACGCGGTCGGGCGTCGACACCCTCCGCCTGACCGGCGCCACCGGCCCGCACGAGGTTGCGGTCGTCACGGGCGGGGCGGTGCCCCTGCCTGGCGGTCCCGGCGTTGAAATCCTCTCCGGCCTGCGCGCCGGCGACCGGGTGGTGCTGCCGTGAAGCACGCGCTGGGCCTCGCCGGGGCGCTGACCCGCGCCTTCATCGCCTCGCCGCTGACGCCGCTGATGCTGATGGCCTCGCTGGCGCTGGGGATCATCGCGCTGATCACCCTGCCGCGCGAGGAGGAGCCGCAAATCTCGGTGCCGATGGTCGACATCCACCTCTCGGTGGAGGGGCTGGCGGCAGAGGATGCGGTCAAGCTGGTGACCGAGCCGCTTGAAACCCTCGTCAAATCGATCAACGGCGTCGAGCACGTCTATTCCCAGACGCGGGATGACGGGGCGATGGTGACGGCGCGCTTCGTCGTCGGCACCCCGTCGGATGCGGCGATCCTGCGCGTGCACGAGAAGGTGCGCGCCAACATGGACCGCATCCCGACCGGCATTCAAGACCCGCTGATCGTCGGGCGCGGCATCGACGATGTTGCCATCGTCGTCTTCACCCTGACGCCCAAGCCGGAGGCGGCGGAGCGCTGGAGCGCCAACGACCTGTCCCGCATCATGCGCGAGACGCAGGTCGAGATCGGCAAGATCGAGAATGTCGGCCTGACCTATCTGGTCGGCGAGCAGCCCGAGATCATCCGCATCGCGCCCGACCCGGAGCAGATGGCGCTGGCCGGGCTGACCCTGCAGGCGCTGGCCGCCAAGATCGAGGGGGCCAACCGCGCCTTCCCGGCCGCGACCATCCGCGAAAACGGCGGACAACTGACGCTGGTGGCCGGCAAGACGCTGGCGGCGATCGAGGAGATCGGCAACCTGAGCGTGACGACGCGCGACAACCGCACCGTCTATGTGCGCGACGTGGCACGGGTGTCGCTGGCCACCGACAGCAAGGAAACCCGCGTTTCCCATCTCGAACGGGGCAAGGACGGCACCTTTTTTGCCCGGCCCGCCGTGTCGCTGGCGGTGGCCAAGCGCGCGGGGGCCAATGCCGTCGTCATTTCCGAGGCGGTGATCCATCTTGCCGAACGGCTGAAAGGGGGGCTGATCCCCGCCGATCTCGACCTGATCGTCACGCGCAACTATGGCGAGACGGCCAACGAGAAGGCCAACGAACTGTTGTTCCACCTTGGCCTTGCCACGCTCTCGATCGTGCTGCTGGTCTGGGTGGCCATCGGCCGGCGCGAGGCGCTGGTGGTGGCCATCGTCATTCCGGTGACGATCCTGCTGACGCTGTTTGCGGCGCGCATCATGGGCTATACGCTCAACCGCGTCTCGCTGTTCGCGCTGATCTTCTCCATCGGCATTCTGGTCGATGATGCCATCGTGGTGATCGAGAACATCGCCCGCCACTGGGGCATGGGCGATGGCCGCGACCGGCGCGAGGCCGCCATCGACGCCGTGGCGGAAGTCGGCAACCCCACCATCGTCGCGACATTGACGGTGGTGGCCGCCCTGCTGCCGATGCTGTTCGTCTCGGGCATGATGGGCCCCTACATGAGCCCGATCCCGTCCAACGCCTCGGCGGCGATGATCTTCTCGTTCTTCGTGGCGGTGATGATCACGCCCTGGCTGATGGTGAAGCTGGGCAGGCCGCACACCGGCGGCGGCCACGACCATGCCGACGGCGGCGCGCTCGGCCGGCTGTATCGGCGGGTCGCCGGGCCGCTGCTGGCCAGCCGGCGCCGGGCCGGGCTGTTCCTGACGCTGGTGGGCGTGGCAACGCTCGGCTCGCTGGCGCTGTTCTACACCCAGCATGTCACGGTCAAGCTGCTGCCCTTCGACGACAAGCCGGAACTGGCCGTGGTGCTGGACCTGAAGCGCGGCGCCTCGGTGGAGGATACCGACCGCACGCTGGGCGCCATTGCCGCCGCGCTGGCGCCGGTGCCGGAGGTCCGCCACATCCAGCGGCAATCGGGCGCGGCCGCGCCGTTCAACTTCAACGGGCTGGTGCGCCACTACTACCTGCGCGCCGAGCCGCAGATGGGCGACCTGCAACTCAACCTTGCGCCCAAGGCCGAGCGCAAGCGCCCGAGCCACGCGATCGCGCTGGAGGTGCGCGAGCGGATCGCCCGGCTCGCCCTGCCCGAGGGTGCGCGGGTGAAGGTGGTGGAGCCGCCGCCCGGCCCGCCGGTAATGGCGACGCTGCTGGCGGAAATCCATGGCCCTGATCCCGACGCCCGCCGCGCGGTGGCCGACAAGGTGCGCGCCGCCTTTGCCTCGGTGCCCTTCATCGTCGACATCGATGATTCCTATGGCACGCAGGCCGAGAAGCTCAGGCTGGCCATCGCCGAGGACCAGCTCGAATTTTTCAACGTCGACCATCGCGACGTGTTCGAGACGATCCGCATGTTCTACCGCGGCGTGCCGATCGGCTATTCGCACCGCGGCAACGGGCGGCGCCCCATCCCCATCGTCATGGGCCTGCCGAAAGCCGCGCAGGTGCTGGATGAAAAGGCCCTGAGCCTGCCGGTCCCGGCCAATATCCTGCCCGGAGACCGCAGCGTGGTCGAACTGGGCGACGTGACGCGGATCGAGCGGGCGAAGACCTCGTATCCGATCTTCCGGCACAACAGCCGCCCGGTCGAGATGGTGCAGGCGGAACTGGCGGGCAGCTTCGAAGCGCCGCTCTATGGCATGCTGGCGGTGCAGCGCGCGCTCGATGCGATGGACTGGACCGGCCTGAGCAAGCCTCAGATCATTCTCCATGGCCAGCCGGACGAGGCCAGGACGCCGAAACTGCTGTGGGATGGCGAATGGGAGGTGACCTGGGTCACCTTCCGCGACATGGGCGCGGCCTTCATGGTGGCGCTGCTCGGCATCTACATTCTGGTGGTGGCGCAGTTCGGATCGTTCAAGCTGCCGCTGGTGATCCTGACGCCGGTGCCGCTGACCTTCATCGGCATTCTGGCCGGGCACTGGGCCTTCAACGCGCCGTTTTCCGCCACCTCGATGATCGGCTTCATCGCGCTGGCCGGCATCATCGTGCGCAACTCGATCCTGCTGGTCGATTTCATCCGCCATGCCCGGGCGGCCGATGTGCCGCTGGTCGCCACGCTGATCGAGGCCGGGGCGATCCGCTTCAAGCCGATCCTGCTGACGGCGCTGGCGGCGATGATCGGGGCGGTGACCATCCTCACCGATCCGATCTTCCAGGGGCTCGCCATCTCGCTGCTGTTCGGCCTTGCCTCGTCGACGCTGCTGACGGTGCTGGTGATCCCGGCGATCTATCTGGTGCTGCGCGGGCCAAAGCCGGCGCCGCCGCCGGCCGCAGACCCGGAGCGCCCGGCCGCCGCCTGAGCCTCAGCGTCCGAGCGCATAGAACTCGGTGTTGGGGCGCATCGAGGTGGTGTTGGCCAGCCGGTTCGACATGCCGAAAAACGCCGAGATCGCCGCGATGTCCCAGGCATCCTCGGCCGAAAAGCCATGCGAGGCCAGTGTTTCAAGGTCGCTGTCGTCCACCGCATACGCCTCCTGCGAGACCTTCATGGCAAAATCGAGCATCGCCTTCTGGCGCGGGGTGATGTCGGCCTTGCGGTAGTTGATGGCGATCTGGTCGGCGATCAGCGGGTTCCTGGCGCGGATGCGCAGAATGGCGCCGTGAGCGATGACGCAATACTGGCACTGGTTGGCGTTGGAGGTGGCGACCACGATCATCTCGCGCTCGGCCTTGGTGATCGGGCCGGGCTTGTCCATCAGCGCGTCGTGATAGGCAAAGAAGGCGCGGAACTCGTCCGGCCTGTGCGCCAGAACCAGAAAGACATTCGGCACGAACCCCGATTTTTCCTGCACGGCGAGGATGCGGGCGCGGATATCCTCCGGCATGTCCTCAAGGGCCGGCACTGGAAAGCGGCTGATCGGCGCGGTCATCGGCATATCCTTTCACATCAAGGTCAGATCAGGGCTTCGATGAGGAACGGCCCCTTGCGGGTCATCGCGGCGGCGAGCAGGCGCGAGAACGCTTCCGCCGTTTCCGCCCGGGCCGCTTCAACGCCCATGCTTCGAGCCAGGCCGGTCCAGTCGATGGCCGGCTGGTCGAGATTGAGCATGCGCGAGGCGTTGCGACCCGGCGCACCGGCGCCGACGCTCTTGAACTCGCCATGCAGGATGGCGTAGCGGCGGTTCGCGAAAATGACGGTCACCACGTCCAGCCCTTCGCGCGCCTGCGTCCAGAGCGCCTGGTTGATGTACATGCCCGAGCCGTCGGCCTGAAGCACGACAACCTTGCGATCCGGGCAGGCCACTGCCGCGCCGACCGCGTTGCCCAGACCCCAGCCGATGGCGCCGCCGGTGATCTGAAGATAATCGTGGCTCGGCGCCCCTGCGGTCTGGGCGAAGAAATTGCGGCCGGAGGAGATCGTTTCGTCGCAGACGATGCTGTTTTCAGGCAGAGTCGCGGTGAGCGCCTGGAAGATCGCATCCGGGGTCAGCGCGCCGGTCGGCAGTGGCGGCCGCCGCTCGGGGGCCAGAACCGGAGCCAATCCGGTTGCCCCCACCGCGTCGGCCAGTTCGGCAAGCGCTGCGGCCAGATCGGTGTCCTGCCCGGCCAGCGTCTGCACGGCACAGGCCGGGGGCAGCATGCTGCTCGGCTTTCCGGGATAGGCGAAGAAGGCGGCCGGGGCTTTGGCGCCGACAAGGATGACCTGCTCGGTGTCTGCCAAGGTGGCCAGCGCCTCATCGACATTGTAGGGCACGCGCGCAATGCTGACCCGTCCGGCGCCGCGTTCTGTGCGGGCATTGGACTGTTGCGCCATCAGCCGGGCGCCGGTCTTCTGCGCGATACGGCTGGCGGTTTCGAGCGCACCGGCGCGCAGGGCCATGCCCGAGAGCAGGAGGGTGGTGGAGCGGCCGTTGCGCAGCGCCTGCGCGGCGGCGGCGATGCGGGCCGCATCGGGGGCCAGCGGGCTGGCAAGCGGTGCCTTCTGCGGCGCTTCGGCCGTCTCGCTCCAGGCGGCATCGGCGGGCAGGATCAGGGTTGCGACCTGACGCGGCCAGCTCATTGCCGCTCCGATGGCGCGGGCGGCGTCGCGGCCGACATCGTCCGCCCGGCTGGTGCGATGCACCCACTGCGACATCGGCCGGGCCAGCCCCTCGATATCCGAGGTCAGCGGCGCATCATGCGGCAGATGCGCGGTGGTGTGATCGCCCACCACGTTGACCACCGGAGAAAAGGCACGGCGGGCGTTGTGCAGGTTGGCCAGCCCGTTGGCGAGACCGGGACCGAGATGCAGCAAGGTGGCCGCGGGCTTCTCCGCCATGCGGGCATAGCCGTCGGCGGCGGCGGTAACCACGGTTTCGGACAGGCCGAGGATGCAGCGGATCTCCGGCATCCGGTCGAGCGCGGCGACAAAATGCATCTCCGACGTGCCTGGGTTGGAAAAGCAGACGTCGATGTCGTTGGCCAGCAGCGTCTGGCAGAGCAGGTCGGCGCCGTTCATCGTGCGCTCCTCACAGGCTGGGCTTGCGCGGCAGAACGGCGGCATAATCGGCAGGATCAAGCCCGTGCTCGGCCAGAACCTCGTCGGTATGCTCGGCGAACTGCGGCGGCTTCGAGCGATAGCTGGCCGGGGTGCGCGACAGCTTGATCGGGCTGCCGGTGCCGCGATAGCCGTCGAGATCGACGATCATGCCGCGCGCGTGGGTGTGCGGATCGGCGATCACCTGATCGATGGTGCGCACCGCACCGCAGGGCACGCCCGCCTTGATCAGCGTCGCGGCGATCGTCTCGCAGTCGTGCTGCCTGAGCAGCGTCACCAGTTCGTCGCGCAGGGCATCACGGTTGATGTTGCGCTGGGCGTTGGAGGAAAAGCGCGGATCGTCCGACAGGTCCGGCCGGCCGAGAATCCGGCACATCGTCGTGAACTGCCGGTGGTTGCCGACGGCAAGGAAGATCTGCGTCGTCTTCGTCTCGAAGGCATCGTAGGGGCAGATGTTGGGGTGGCGGTTGCCCGAGCGGACGGGAACCTTTTCGCTGATGTAGAAATTCGCCAGTTGCGGATGGATCAGGGCGAACCCGCAATCATACAGCGTCGCCTCGACGAACTGGCCCTTGCCCGAACGGTTGCGCTCGTTGAGCGCCATCAGGATGCCGATCGCCGCGTTCATGCCGGTGACGAGATCGACCACCGGCAGGCCGACGCGCAAGGGGCCGCGCCCCTCCTCGCCGTTGACGCTCATCAGCCCGGCCAGCGCCTGAATGGCAGCGTCATAGCCCGGCTGGCCGCCATAGGGGCCGTTCTCGCCGAAGCCGGAGACGCGGCAGTGGACGAGCTTCGGGAAACGCTTTTCCAGCACGTCGCGGCCAAGGCCCCACTTTTCCAGCGTGCCGATCTTGAAGTTTTCGATGAACACGTCGGCATCCTTGAGCAGATGCAGAAGCAGCTCCTGCCCGGCCTTCTGGGTCACATCGACGGCGATGTCGCGCTTGTTGCGGTTGATGCCGAGGAAATAGCTGGCCGTGCCATCAAGAAAGGGAGGACCCCAGCCGCGCGTCTCATCGCCGGCCGGCGGCTCGATCTTGATGACGTCCGCGCCATGGTCGGCCAGTACCTGCCCGCAATAGGGGCCGCCGAGGACGCGTGAGGCATCGATGACTTTGAGGCCGGCGAGAGCGCCGGTGCGGGCGGGCTTTTCAGAGGTCACAGCGATCGGGTTCCAGAACGAGCAAGGGATCAGGCGATTGAGGCGCGCCAGTCGGCGGCGAAGGCGGGATAGGTTTCGGCAAGCTCATCAAGCACGGGGCCGCGCAACGTGTCGAGCGTGGCGGCGTCGGCGCCTAGCGTTTCCCCAAGCTCGGGCGCGACATCGAAGGCAAAGCCGGTGGCGGCCGTCACCTCCTCCAGCGTGTGGCCGGGGTGCAGGCTGACAAGGCGGAAGCGGCGGCGCTGCTTGTCGAACTGAAACAGGCCGAGGCTGGTGAGCAGGGCATAGGGCCCGCCGCTGCGCTGCACCTCGGGAGGGCTGGCGCCGGGGGCGCTGATGAAATCGACCTTTTCGACAAAGACGCGCGGCGTATGTTCCTCGCGAAACAGGATGACGCGCGGCACCACATAATAGAGATAGGCCGAGCCGAACGAGCCGGGCCAGCGCACGGTGCTTCGCGGATACTCTCCCGCCCCGACGAGGTTGACATTGCCGGCGCCGTCGATCTGGCCGCCGCCGAGGAAAAAGGCGTCGATGCGCCCCTGCCCGGCGCAATCGAACAGTTCCACCCCGCCGTTGGTGAAGAAGTTGTGGCGCACCGAGCCGAGGATCGAGATTTTCGGCACGGGTGCGCCCGCCGCCAGTTTCTGCGCCCTCAGCAGCATCGAGGCCGCCGCCGGCATCGGCGATGAGGCTCCGACGGCGACGTGGCGCACGCCATCGAGCAGACGGGCGATGGTGACGATCAGCCGTTCGCGCGGGGTCAGCGGGGTCATGGGCACCTCCCGGCCAGATAATCGGCGAGATAGGCCTCAAAGCCCTCGGGGGTGCGCGCGGCCCTGGCATAGCGGATCACCGTGTCCGTCTGTGGCGGATACTTCCCCCAAAGACCATAAGGCCGGGCGCCGTTGGGCACCTGCACCACCGCCTCGACATAGAGGGCGGGCAGCACACCAGCGGCCACGGTCTCATCCTCGAACAGGCTTTCAGCGATGATGGTTTCCACCGTGACGAAGGTGCGCCGGCTGGCATAGGCCATGGCCGCCAGTTCGCGGCGCCTGCCGATCCAGACATTGCCGTCGCGATCGGCCAAGGGCGCGTGGAAGATGGCGACATCGGGGTGAATGGCGGGAATGGCGACGATCGGGTCGGCCGAGTCGGCGAAGGGGTTCTGGATCACGCGCCAGTCCGGCCGGTTCGCCGCCACATCCGAGCCGATCAGCCCGCGCATTGGCACGAAGGGGACGCCCTTCTGCGCGGCGAGAAGTCCGGCATGCACGGCGGGACAGGTCGATTCCCTCAGCCGGATGCTGCCGGCACGCACGGCGCGGTTGAAACAGGGCGCGCCGCCCGCCTCGCCCAGGCTGACGGCGCTGGTTTCCACCGTGCCGACAAGCCCGGCNCCGATCAGNAGGTCGGCCTGCATGCCGCCGGTGGGCACGCAGACCAGATGCAGGTTGCGCGGGGCGCGGCGGATCAGNGGCGCCGTCAGCGCCATNGCCACGCCGGCATAATCGACCGGAATCGCCAGCGTGCAGCCGTCGTGCACGGCGGCGGCGATATCGTCCAGCGTCACATCCGGCGCCATGGCCCCTCCCGTCGGGGGGTGGTGGCGCCGGCAGCGGACCGGCACGCGCATCTCCCGATGATTTGAAGGCTAAGAAAACCGGAGGGCGGGATCAAGTCCCTGTCGCAGGTTCGGGCGAGACGAACAGAACAACCCCCATGATAGAGTGTCGCGAAATTCCCGCCCTGAGAGATATCAAAGCCTGATTGCCGCCTTTGGAGCAGACTGCATGCTGGAAAGGACGGTTCCGTCATGATCCTCCGCCGCGCGCTTGCCTCTCTGGTTTTCCTTCTCGCCCTGGTCTTCTCCGCCGTATCCCCGCTGGCCTGGGAGCCGCCGCGCGGCTCGCCGGTGCGCTCGGCGATCATGGACGGGTTACGCCCCGTGGTCGAACGCGATCTCGGGCCGCCGGTTCTGTTCAACGTCGTGGCGCTGAATGTCGAGGGGCCGTGGGCCTTCGTCTCGGTGCGCGCGACGCGGCCGGGCGGGCAGCCGGTCGACTGGTCGCGCACACGCTATGCACGGGCGATGGCCAGCGGCCAGATGAGCGAGTCCATCCTCGCCCTGATGCGCGGCGACGGGCAGATGTGGAGCGTCGTCGAATATGCCCTTGGGCCCACCGACGTGCCCTGGGAAGGGTGGGTGAGCCGCCATCGCCTGTCGCGGGGACTGTTCGAGGGCGCATATGCGTCTGCCGGCCCGCAAAATCAGGGGGCTGCACCGCCCCCGCCTCCCCCGCCCCCGCCACAGCC
>Ga0056914_10000856_pt1 | contig 23784 bp, 21 predicted proteins | sample TNRBio252014_DNA_FD_55168 | JGI IMG/M metagenome (GOLD analysis project Ga0056914, IMG submission 55168) | Wastewater treatment Type I Accumulibacter community from EBPR Bioreactor in Madison, WI, USA - TNR Reactor_6/25/2014_ DNA | ecosystem: Engineered > Bioreactor > EBPR > Anaerobic-Aerobic >...
ACACTTTTTAAGAACTTGATTTTCAATGAATTGTGATTTTATGATTCAATTTTCAATTGATTGAAAATCAACAAGTTGCCGAGATGTGTCCCAACCGTAGGGCTTTAGTCCGCCTAAAAATATGATCTCGGCGGACTAAAGCCCGCGAAACATAGAAACATAGCACCCTTCGTGGGTCATCTTGCCGACTTGCGTCCACACCGTAGAACCTTAGAGCTTTCGCAAAGCCAGCAATTGATCCGCTTCTTCCCGACTATTCACATTCGTCAAAGCCCGAGGCTGCGCCGGTTCAATTAAATGCACCTCCGAATTCAGCAGCACCTTTCGCGGACAGGAATAACCTTGTGCCAAAAATTGCAACAAAACCGCATAACTTTTAGGCTCCCAGATGGCAATGAGCGGTTCGGGCATGTTGTCGTGCGGGCTTTGAAACGCCGTTGCGATGTGCGATGTGCGACGCGCTTCCACCAATTGTTGCAAAGCCGGCTTATCCAATAAAGGCAGGTCGCAGGCAATCACCACCCAGGCCACATCCGGGTATTCGCGAAAAGCGGACAAGATGGCGCCAAAAGGTCCAAGCCCTTCAAACGTATCGGGTAAGGCAGGGTAAGAAGACTCCAATGTAGCCATCTGATCGGGGCGACAGGACAGGAACGTTTTTTCACAAAAAGCATCCAGCAGGTCGGCAGCGTGTTCGCGTTGCGGCTTGCCGTGGTAGTCCATCAAGCCTTTGTCCTGACCCATGCGCACGCTGCGGCCACCGGCTAATACAAGGCCGTAGAGCGGCGGCGGTTGGGTTTGTTTTTGTAAAAAACCGGCAATGCCTTCGGTATCTGTAATTTGCATGATCGGAATCTGTTCCCACCCCGGCAAATGGTCTTTCAAAAACGGGTAAATCGCTTCGGCGCCTTCGGCCAGCAGAAACAATTGCACCTTCCCGAGGCGATCTAATTTTTTTTGCAGCGACTGCTCTTTACGTTTATCTATAATGACAATCTGGCGCGCCGCTTCAAAATGGTTGCCGTTCACCAGAATCAAATCCTGCTCGTTGAACAAAGGCCGGTATTGAAAAGGGCCCATCTTCCTGTCCCACTCAAAGTTGTGGTGTGTGATCTTGTCCGTATAAACCATAGCGGCACCCCCCAAAAGAGGATGAGCAGCTTCTTTTGCCTCGTCTGCACTTTTGTGATCAGCATCTACATAAGCAACCTTGTATTGGTTTGCAAGCAAGCCAATGAGGCTTTGTGCCAGGGTCTGAATACTGCCGCAGGGTGCGCCAATGATGGCCCATTCGTTTCGGCCAAAATGACCAAGAGCTGGGCGTTTGAGTGCGGTATGTTTTTGGTGGGACATGCGTTGGTGGTTACTGGTTATTGGTGTACTGGTTATTGGGGCGTTCGCGATTTCAGGTTTGTTGCTGGTTTGGGGAAAGGGTAGAGACGTCACAAATGAAACGCCTTATTTTGAAAAAAGCTTAGATTTAAGCAAACAAAAAAACGTGTAATCGGCCCTCTGTAAAGGATTAACTTTATACGGGACTGATACGTTTTGTAAAAAGGCCGGGTGGAATTATTTTGTACTGACGGTCGTTTTTGGTATATTTGAAAAAAAATAGCTTATGACCATTACCATCAAAATAGAAAATCAGCGAGATTTTCAATGGTTAGAACCTTTTCTGGATGCTTTGAAAAAAAACACAAATGCTCAGATAGAAATTGAATCTTCTGAGTCAGTTGCTGAAAAAGCATGGCGCGAAAAAGTAAATGCATTTTTGCATTTCACGGAGACCAATGCCATCAAGGTTCCTAAAATTGAGCACTTGACAAGGATAGAACTCAATGAAAGATAAAGTATTCTGGGATAGTAATCTTTGGATTTATCTTTTTGCAGAGAGTCAAAACCCAGNTGACNTCCGCAAAAAGCTTCAATTAACGACTTTGCTTCAGCAGCCATCATATCATATAGTATCCTCAGCCCAAGTACTAAATGAAGTTGGTAATGCTTTGATGCGAAAGTATAAGTGCAATGAATTACAAACAAAGATTTATTTGCAACAGATTTTATTACTTACTGACAACCAACCTCTTTCAAGTGAAATAACACTTCAAGCTTTGTATATAAAAAACCGCTACCAATTGGGATGGTATGATAGTATTATTGTCACCTCATCATTGTTATCAGGATGCAAAATATTTTATTCCGAAGATATGAATGATGGCTTGGCGATAGAAAATACTTTAACAATCAAAAATCCTTTCCTGCTCTAAAACAGCCGCCGAACAGCGTTGGGCAGTACCGTTACACCACCGCCGCCAACCGCGCCGCCTGCTCAATCGCTCTTTTCGCATCCAATTCCCGCGCTTCATACGCCCCGCCGATGAGGTGAACGGGGATTCCCGCAGCTTTTAAAGGTTCGAACAATTCGCGCAGCGACTCCTGGCCTGCGCAGATGATGACGTTGTCCACTTTTAGAACCTGTGGCTGCCCTTTTATTTCAATGTGCAAGCCTTCGTCGTCCACGCGTTTGTAGGTGACTTCGCTCAGCATTTGCACTTTTTTCATGCGCAGGGCTGCGCGGTGGATCCAGCCGGTAGTTTTGGCCAGGCGGTCGCCGGGTTTGCCTTTTGAGCGCTGGAGCAGGTATATTTCGCGGGCTGCCGCTTCGGGCTTGGGTTTGGCGAGGGCGCCTCGGTTGCTGTACGCCATGTCCACACCCCATTCTTTCATGAAGGCTGCGACATTCGTGCTCGGCGATTCACCCTGATGCACTAAATATTCTGCCACGTCGAAGCCAATGCCCCCCGCGCCGATGATGGCCACGGAATTCCCAACCGGTTTTTTGTCGCGCAGCACTTCGAGGTAGCTCAGCACTTTGGGGTGCTGGATGCCTTCGATGTTTAGTGTGCGCGGACTGACGCCCGTTGCGACAACGATTTCGTCAAAACCTTGCGCGCTTAGCGATTCTTTGGTTGCAAACGTGTTCAGGTGCAACTGCACGCCGTGTACATCGAGCTGTTTGCGGAAATAACGCAGCGTTTCGTAAAATTCCTCCTTGCCGGGAATGCGTTTGGCCAAGTTGAACTGGCCGCCGATTTCGCCGCTCGCTTCAAAGAGGTGGACTTCGTGGCCGCGTTCGGCAGCGATGCTTGCAAAAGCCAATCCTGCTGGGCCTGCGCCGACCACGCCAATTTTTTTCTTGTGAATGACGGGCGGGTAATTCAATTCCGTTTCGCGGGCAGCGCGTGGATTCACTAAGCAGCTGGCTGTATTGCGGTTAAAAATATGGTCGAGGCAAGCCTGGTTGCAGCCAATGCAGGTGTTGATTTCAGCGGCGCGATTTTCAGCGGCTTTTTTCACAAAATCAGGGTCGGCCAAAAAAGGGCGCGCCATCGAAACCATGTCGGCGCAACCGTCTGCTATAATTTGTTCGCCCAACTCCGGCGTATTGATGCGGTTGGTGGTGATGAGGGGAATGCCCACTTTGCCCATCAGGCGTTTGGTGACCCAGGCAAAACCGCCGCGTGGCACCATCGTGGCAATGGTCGGCACCCGCGCTTCGTGCCAGCCGATGCCCGTATTGATGATGGTGGCGCCCGCCGCTTCGATTTCGCTGGCTAAGTATTCTACTTCGTCCCAGGAGCTGCCGTCTTCCACCAAATCCAGCATCGAAAGCCGGTAAATGATGATGAAATTGGGGCCTACCCGCTCGCGGATGCGGCGCACAATTTCGATCGGGAAGCGGATGCGGTTTTTGAATTCGCCGCCCCATTGGTCTTTGCGTTTGTTGGTTTTGGAAACGATGAACTGGTTGATGAGGTACCCTTCCGAACCCATGACTTCCACGCCGTCGTAGCCGGCCTCTTGGGCCAATTCCGCACAATTAACAAAGTCGCGGATGGTGCGCTCTACCCCCCGACCGCTCAAAGTCCAGGGTTTGAACGGCGAAATCGGCGACTTGATTCCGGAAGGCGCCACTGCCAGCGGGTGATACCCATAGCGGCCCGAGTGCAGGATTTGCATACAAATTTTCCCGCCTTCTGCATGAACGGCATCCGTAACGATGCGGTGTTTGCGCGCTGCTGCATCGGTGGCCAATCGGGCCGAAAAAGGGCCCACCCAGCCCGCCCGGTTGGGCGCGATGCCCCCGGTGACGATCAGCCCTACCCCACCCCGGGCGCGTTCGGCAAAATAGGCCGCCATTTTTTCAAATCCATTGGCGGTTTCTTCCAGACCGGTGTGCATGGAACCCATTAACACGCGGTTTTTCAGTTGGGTAAATCCCAGATCGAGCGGCGCAAGCAGGTGCGGGTATGGAGAATTTGGCACGGGAGAACAGGTTTTTATCGTTTACGAGTGTGTTGCGAAGACGTGTAAAACGTGTCGGACACTTGCGAAGTGTCCGACACGTTTTACACGTCTTCGCAACACATTTTCTCCTAAAAATCGCTCAAATCTACTGATAAGCAACTGCATATTCTCCTGTCTTTTCAATAATTTCTGTCAATGCAGATTTCATGCCACCGCCTGATCGCCACCCAATGCCCCAACAAAACCGCCGGCACAAAAAACGGCGATTGAAGTTACTCTTCCACCCGCATCAGTACCCCATCCCGCGTTCCCATCCACCGCGCCTGTTGATCCGATTTTGAAAAAGGCTGCACCATCACGCGATCCATCGGCGCTTCGAAGAACCGCAACGCCGCATTCAAATCTTCAATTTTCAACATTTCTTCTGTTTCCGAATTGCCGGGAACGGCGATGATGAGTTGCCTGTTCTTTACTTTTTTAAACAACCGGATCAGGTGGTCGAGGTAGGGATTTTGCAGCACCAATTGTTTGTCACGGTTGTAATAATGCCCTTTTTCGAGCTGGAAATTGCCGTCAAAAAAAATTTCCCGGCTGTATCTTGGCAGCACGGTTTCAAAGTTTTCCCAATACTGGGGTTTTGGGTAGTAGAAAAAATTCAGTGCCCGGTCGTTCACTTTCCCGGTAATGCGGTATTCAAACGTCGTTTCCGGAAAGGCCGTCAGGGAATCGTCGCAGGCAACGGGCGTCAACGGACTGAACTCATCCAGCAGCACATTGCCGCCGTAAACTAAGTCGTCGTTGCGGGCGTAATGGACTTCCAGCAACAGGTATTCGTAGGCTTGCTTCGCTTTAAAATCAATGGTATAAGGCCGCCAATCCAAATGGTTGACGGGGGGCGTTTCGGCCAATAACTGCCGGAGCGCGCACAAGTTATCGCCAGCCCATATCCGCAATTTCACGGGCCGGTTGAAGTTGGCGGGCAGTTGCGAAATCCGGCTCAGGCTGCGATAATCTTCCGAGCGGGCTGCATAAAAGGTCAGGCTGTAACATTGCCCTGCTTTCAGGGGTTTCACCAATTTTTGACCAATAGCCTCCCATGTATTGTCGTCTCTCGTGACCATGCCGAGGTAAGTCGTCCCGTGCCGGGGCAGCGCGAACACCCCGAAAGCCGCATTCGGCAGAATATCCGGCGGCGTTTCGCCCTCAAACCCGCAATTGGCCCAGCAAACCGGAACCTTCCCGGCTTCGGGCAAATCTTCAAACGAAGGATTCAGGATGGTGATGGGCAGGGGTGGTGGTTCCTGACCGAAAGCGGCCAGGGCGAAGCTGAAAAGGTATGAAAAAGCCAGACATCGTTTCATATTGAGGTAACGTTTGAACATTCATTTTCGCTCCACAGAAAGCAGCACCCCATCGCGTTTTCCAACCCAGTGTTCCTTTGGGTTCGCTTTTGAAAATGGGATGGCTTTGATGCGGGCAGGAGGAACATCCATAAACGCGAGCAACTCCCGAATACTTTCGATTTTTTCAGACAACGCCGCTTCGTTGTCGTCTGAAACCGCAATAGTCAGTTTCATCGTGGGCATTTCTTTCACAATAGCGACCAAATAATGCAGGGGCTGGTTTTGAAAGAACCGAAGCCCTCCCTTTTCATGCGCCACACAATAGAGTTGACGTTCTAAGCGGTTATCTGGTTCAAATCGTATTTTCCGGCTGTAGTTAGAGACCAAGCTTTTCAATTGGTCAAAATCTTCCGGCATCAAAAAAAACACGGTATCGGGTTTTGAAGGCAATTTACTACCATCCCAAACCGGCTGCTCGACGACTAAAAAGGAGTCCGGGCAATTCACAGGCGACAAATTGGAAAGGTTGTCTAAGAGGATATTGCCGCAGTAGGGTTTGTCATTTGGGTTGAGAAAATAAGCTTCGAGAAACAAGTGCGTATAGGGTGCATTGGGTTTTAAAAAGAGGGTATACGCGCGCCATTCATGGTGTTCAACGGCAGCCGTTTCTGCCAGCAATTGCAGGCTTTCGCAAAAATCGTACCCCGCCCAAATGCGGAGTTTAGCCGGGCGTTTGTAATTGACCGCCGTCCCTGTCTTCCTGCTTACACTCTCATAGTTTTTTGAACAAGCCGCAAAAAAAGTAAATCCGTAGCACTGCCCTGCCTGAAGGGGCTGAACTAAAGGTTGGGTAACCCCTTCCCAGGTGTCGTTGTCGCGCACGACCATGCCAAGGTAGGTTTTGCCATAATAGGCCGGCATTTTTACTTGATACACTTCGCACGGATTGGTATCGGGCGGCGTTTCATCCGGGAAACCACAGGGCGTCCAACCATAAGGCACCAATCCAGGCCCCGGGATGTCTTCAAAAGAAGGATTTTTGAGTTCAATAGCCACCGGTTGTGCCCATAAAGGAAAGCATACTAAGCTCAGGAAAGTAGCGCGTAATAATCGTTTCATGTGATCTTTAGATTTAATGGAATTTACGGTAACTGCTTATCTTGCACAAACAAAAATAATAAACCTAAGACCATTTTTCCAACGTCAATTACAAAAAATGAAGCCCATTCTTTTGCTGCACGGCGCGCTTGGCGCACAAGATCAATTCGATGCATTGGCCGCCCGTTTATCGGAAAACTACGCAGTGCATCGCCTGAATTTTAGTGGTCACGGCCCGGATACAGTCATGCCGGAAGCCTTTTTGCCGGAAGTTTTTGTGAACGATGTCCTGCAATATTTAGCCGACAACGGATTGGATTCGGCGAACATTTTCGGCTACAGCATGGGCGGCTACATCGCGCTGATGCTGGCGCTGCGCTACCCGGAACGGATATCTGCCGTGCTGACTTTAGGCACCAAAATGGACTGGAACCCCGAAGCTGCCGCCCGCGAAGCCGCCATGCTAAACCCGGATAAAATCTTAGAAAAAGTGCCCGCTTTCGCGAAAGCGCTGCAACAACGGCACGGCGAATCGCGCTGGCGGACGGTGCTGGAAAAAACAGCGGGCATGATGCAGTACCTTGGGGAATACTGTCCTTTGGATGAAGCTGCCCTGCGTGCCGTCGCCATTCCGGTCACGGTCGCTTTGGCCGATGCGGATGAAATGGTGCGCCGGGAAGAGGCGGTGCAGGCGGCGGAATGGATTCCCGGGGCGCGGTTTGAGGTGTTGGAGGGAGGCAGGCACGCGATTGAACGGTGTCCGGTGGAGGGTGTAGTGGAGGTTATTCGGAGATATTTATAGCAACCTTACCCAAGCATTTCACACAGCGAAATTTTTTGTTTCACACACCGGCACAACGATCACAACGGCTTGGCGTCTCGCTTTGCGGCCTTTGCGTGACCTTAGCGCCCTTAGCGGGAAATTAAACATGAAGCAGCAAAAGAACGCCGGGCTGATTTTTGTCTCACACAACGATCACAACGAGCCGTTTTTACTAATCCTGCGTAGTGTCCGTTGTGCCGTTGTGTGAAATTTTCGTGCGCAGAGAACGTAGCGCGAAACCCTCAAAAATAAAACCTTAAACCAAAGCCTCCGCCCACATCCGCCTCGGTGCGCTCCAACACCGCCACCCGCGGCGTCACTTGCAAGTATAGTTCTAATCGGTCAATCCAAACTGAAAGACCTATCGTTCCGCTGATGCCCACGCTGATTTCATCATCACCAAAGCGATTGCCGCGGTCATCGTCGTACACGCCGAGGAAAGCGCCCGGGCCATAGAAAAAGCGGAATTTACCGTCGCCGGAAATAGGTTTTTCCCAGAGGCCGTGTACATTCACAAAGAAAAAATCGTCCAGATCCCAGGCGGCGAGTATGTCCACCGACATGGCTGAGGGCTTGTGAACTTTGAGCGTCAATCCGCTGGGCCGGCCCAACTGAACGCCGATGCCGACTTTTTGGGCAGAAATTTGGGTAACAAACAATAGAGACAGCAGCAAGAAACCGCCGGAAAGGCAGTTGCGGAAGGAGTTTTTCATGTGAAGCGTATTTTTGAACAGAAAAAACGTTTATTTTGGTGCCTCAATTGCATCAAACCTATGCCAGACCAAGCAGCCATTAAAAAATTCATCGGCAACAACCAGATCAAGGAAGCTTTCGATGCCCTGAAAAATGCTTTGCCGCAGGAAAACGGCCTCGTGACGCTGGAATTTCAATGGAATGCCCTGCGCCGCGAAGAAATGATGGGCGTCATCGGATTTGCGGACAAAACGGTGCGTTCCAATCAAATTATTTCCGCGCTCCTTGCCTTTACTGATCTGGTCGGAAATGTGCCGGCGACGGTACCCCCGGAAAACCCTGCTGTCTCCAACGCGCCACCCCCTGCTTCCAATACCACCGTTCCTAAAAAAATCTTCTTTTCCTATTCCAAATACGACCGCGAATATTTAGAGCAATTGACGCGCCACCTCGCTGTGTTGCGCCGCAAAGGCAAAATAGCCGCCTGGGACGACCACCAAATCCTGCCTGGTGAAGAATGGGACGACGCCATCAAAGACGAGCTAAACCACGCCGACATCATTCTGCTGCTCATCAGCTCCGATTTTTTGGCTACGGATTATATTTGGGATGTGGAAATCAAAACCGCCATGGAACGCCATGCGCAAAAAACGGCGCAGGTGATCCCGATTGTGTTGCGCCCGTGCAGTTGGGAAGATGCGCCTTTCGGCAAATTGAACGGCCTGCCTTCCAAAGCAAANCCGGTNAGTTCCTACGGCGACCGGGACCAGGCGTGGCTGGAAGTGGTGAAGGGAATTGAAAGGTTGGTGTAGCCTTTGTACCCGAAATGGGAGTTAAAGGAAAGTTGTTCGTTGTCGGTTGATCGTTGTTCGTTTGGCGCGCGTATTGGAAGAAATTATGTATTTCCTGATCGTTCTCAGGCTATCATTGAATGCCGAGCAATCACCCCCCAATAACCAGTAACAAATAACTCATAACCAACTCCTATGCTCCGTTTCCGGCTAAAATCCCTCAATTGGCGCGATTTACTCAAAGAGTTGTTCATTGTGGTATTGGGCATCCTGATCGCTTTTGCCCTGAACAACTGGGCGCAGAATCGCAGCAACGATTCGCTGCTTCAGGACTACCTGATCAGCCTGCGTACAGACCTCGCTGCCGACACCGTTGAAATGACAGAAAACCTGAATGTTCTGCATAGGAATATGGCTTTTGTGCAATCGTTAATGCCCCATTTTTATCGCGAAATGCCCGGCCGCGACACCATTGCCGCCAGCTTTTTCAAGCGCTCGATTTTCCCCTACTTCAATGCGCATGACGCTACGGTGAACACCCTGATCAATACCGGCAACCTGAAGCTCATCCAATCGTTCGAACTTAAAAAGGCGCTGTTGGATCACTACGACAAATACGACTTGCTCTATCAGGAAAACGAACGCGCAGAATCCTTCGTGCGCGATTATGTGGCTAAATACATGATGACAGAAATTGACCAGGGCGTCTTTTTTCAGAGCAGCGGTGATGCCGCGCTAAAGGATTTCAAATTTCGCAACATCGCTTTCAGCGTTTACGGCATCATCCAAATCCAGGAAAAACGCTACAACGAAGCGCTGGAAAGGGCGCGGAAGCTGATGAGAATGCTTTAGCCTGCCCCAAAAGCATGGAACAAGTAATCATTCCACATCATCAATCCTCATTTTTCAATCATCAATCATCAATCACGCTTTTTTTATTGATGATTGATAATTACATGATTGATGATTGATAATGGGCAGAACACCCAAGCCTACAACAGCCGATCTCCGCCATACCACAGCACCGGCAGGTTACTGTCGCTCGCCATTTGAATTTTGCCCAATTCGAACGCTTCTTCAAAAGACAAACCTTCTGCCAGCGCCTGATAAAATCCGATAGAAAAATCAATCGCCGCTTTATCGCCCACGGCGCTGCTCATGCCGGTCACATACAAACCCAGCGAAGAAATGACCTTTGCCTGCGCCTCCGAATANCAGGAACAAAGCGCCACGCAGCGCATCTGGTATTTTTCCTTGAANAATTTGAAGAGGCTGTACAGCTTGTCGTTGGGCACGATGTAGCTCTCTCCGGCTGTTTCGCCTTCTAATTCCAGTCCGCCGCTATGGCCATGGCCGGAAAAGTGGACAATTTGCGGTTTTTGTTTCATCAATGCAGAAGTCAGGGTACGCAATTGTACCGCCGTTTCGGTCGTGAGTTCAAAGCGATCCCGGTGGTTGCCTTTCAGCAATTCTTCCTTGACTTCGCGGTATTCGATGTCTACGCGCAGGCGGTTGCTGTTTTCGGGACTGGCAGAAAGGAACAGAATTTTGTTTTGCCCATCGGGAATCCCGGACGGACGCGGCCCTGTGCTGTTTGGCGGTAAGGATGGTGTGGAAGGTGGGATGGGCGGACTGCTCAAATCCAATCCCCTTGATCCGGAAACCGGCGCCGAACCTTCGTTCATGCGCTCGATGATGCGGCGAATGCCCTGTACTACATCAAGCCAGGCTTCGTCGCGGTCGGCCCATTTAAAAACAGGCGTTCCATTTTTTGGCAAAGCCTGAATCTGACCAAACACCGTACTTTTCCAGTCGCAGACGCGCAATACGATCGGGATCACCCGCACCCGTCCCTGTGCGCGGCGCTCCAAAGCGGCTTTGACTTCCACTTCCCAGATGTACTGAGTGGCCATAAACCCGGAACTCAACAGCATCAGGATGATGTCCGCTTCGTAAAGCCGGTTTTTGATTTCCGCATCCCAGGTCTCCCCCGGATCAATGGCCGCATCGTACCAGGGTTCAATAATTCCCTGCATTTTCAGCACGGCCAAATGCCGGATGAACTCCTGGAGCAGGTCATCGTCGGATTTGCTGTAAGAAATGAATATTTTTTTCATTATGGCGCTTATCTGCGGTAAATATAGCATATCATCAATGATCAATCATGTAATTATCAATCATCAATAAAATCGTTTTACGATTATCTTTGTCATTCCTAACCAAAAGGATAAAGTAGAAAGGATAAAGGATAAAGTAGGGAAACGTATTCTTTGAAGAATCGTAATCTTACTTTAACCTTGGCATACTTCAACCTTTAACCTTTAACCTTGACATACTTTAACCTTTAACCTTGACATACTTTAACCTTTAACCTTGACATACTTTAACCTTGACATACTTTAACCTTTAACCTTGACATACTTTAACCTTTAACCTTGACACACAGATGGCCACCATTGCCTTAGAAGGCGCGCGTTTTTATGCGTATCACGGTTTTTATGAAGAAGAGCAAATTCTCGGCAGCGAATATGTGCTCGATGTGTATGTGGAAGCAGACACCGAAGCTGCCGCGGAAGAAGACGACCTGTTTGCTACCGTCAACTACGAAACGCTTTACCTGATCTGCCAGGTGGAGATGCGCAAACCTTCACAGCTCATTGAAACCGTTGGGCAACGGATCATAGACCGCATCGGAGACATGTTTCCCGGTATATTCGGGATCAAACTACGCATCCGCAAAATGAATCCTCCCCTCGGCGGACGGGTAGACTGCTCTTCTATAGAATTCAATATTGGTGTTTTTGATTTGTTTGGCGAAGACGATTAAAACCATGTCAAAAAGAAAAAGAAGCAAACCCGGCACCTCTCCCGGCAGCCTTATTTTTACGGGAAACAAAAAATTAGCGGAACCCAATGTTACGCTGGTGCAATACAATGAGGAACATTACCACGAGCGGCACGAAAAAAACCACCTCCCTTCCCTCAAGTCCGGGGATTTCCTCAATTGGTACGACATCCGCGGGTTGCATCAGGTTGATTTAATCGAACAAATCGGGAAGCAATACAATATCCACGCCCTGGCGCTGGAAGATGTGCTCGATACCCAACAGCGTCCCAAGTTTGAGGAGTACGAAAACGGAATTTTTATCACGGCGCAGGCCCTGACTTTCGACCCGGTAAAAATCGAACTGCTCACGGAACAGATCGCCATCTTTTCAAATAAAGATGTTATCGTCTCTTTTCAGGAGGACGAAAACGAGCTGTTCATCCCGATCCGCGAACGAATCAGCAATAGTAAAGGCACCATCCGCCGCCGGGGTAGCGATTACCTGACGTATGCCCTGCTCGATTTGATTGTTGACAACTACTTCCTGATCCTCGACCAGGTGGAAGAAAGCATCGAAACGCTGGAGGGGAACATCATGCAGCGGGATGACATCAACTACAAAAACCGCATCCACCAACTCAAAATCGTCATCCTCAAGCTCAAAAAAATCATTTCGCCGTTGCGCGAAGCCGTTAGCCAGTTTAGCCGCTGCGACGAACAGCATTTAGACGAAAAAACCAATGTGTTCGTGCGCGACCTCTACGACCACATCATCCAGTTGATTGATATGGTGGATACTTACCGCGACATCATCACCGGGCTTCAGGAATTGTATTTAGCCGAAATCAGCCTGCGCATGAACAACGTGATGCAGGTGCTGACCATCATTTCCACCATTTTCATACCGCTCACCTTCCTTGTGGGGGTGTATGGGATGAATTTTGATATGATGCCGGAACTGCACTGGAAATGGAGCTACTTTGCTCTTTGGGGGCTGATGCTGGTGATTGTGGTTTTTATGGTACACTACTTCAAACGAAAAAGGTGGCTTTAAGTGTCTTGACTTTATAGTCCGATAGCTGCGTTATGCTCGGCCCAAAATCGGTCATTTACGCGAGTAAACTCCCGTTTTTGGGCCTTCGCAAGCCTTGCTCTCGAACTCTAAAGTCAAGACACCAGACTAAATGAACAGACACTAAAAAGCACCTGCCGAATATTCTTTGGAACTTTTTTTCAGGAAATCTTTTTTTATCCACACAAACGATTTATTTTTGCGTCCGCATTTGCAGAAAAGCAGTTCTGTAACGCGCAATTGGCTCCGTAGCTTAATGGATAGAGCATCTGACTACGGATCAGAAGGTTAGAGGTTCGAGTCCTCTCGGAGTCACTGAGGTTCAACGGTTTAAAAGAAGAGAACGATGTCTAAGGTTTGTCAATTAACAGGAAAGCGGCCCATTTCAGGAAACAGCGTGTCGCACTCCAACCGCAAAACGCGCCGCCGCTTTTTGCCCAATATCCAAACGAAGCGCTTCTTCGTTCCGGAAACAGGCCAGTGGGTCACTTTGAAACTGTGCACCAGCGCGCTGCGCACGATCAACAAATTAGGGCTGTACGCCTATCTGAAAAAATTGGAAAGCAAAGGGGTAAAGACGGGCATTAAGCTCCAGTCTGACCCGGGTTGTTAATTCCGGAAATCTAATAAGCAATGGCAAAGAAAAGCAAAGGCAACCGCATCCAGATCATTCTGGAATGCACGGAGCACAAGAAACTGGGGCTTCCCGGCACTTCGCGCTACAATACGCAAAAGAACCGCAAAAATACGCCGGATCGCATCGAGTTGTTGAAATACAACCCGGTTTTGAAAAGGAAGACCGTACATCGCGAAATCAAATAATTCCATAACGGGATTCTGGCTCTGTAAGCCAATGGCATAACAATTTTCTTGATCCACTGATAAAACAATCAAGCGATGGCAAAAGTATCCAAAAACGCAAGGGTAGCACAACGTGCGGCCAACGTCGGCTCAGGCAAAGACCACGTCAAAGTGGTGAAAAGCGTTAAAGATCCGAAAACGGGCAAATACTCCTACAAAGAGCAGATCGTTCACAAAGATAAAGTGAAGGAATTCTTCGATAATGTAAAGTAATCAGGCTGTTTGGCAGTCGTTCAAAGCGGCTTCCTCCGGGTTTCGGAGGAAGCCGCTTTGTTGTTTTAATCGCAGTGCGCGTAAGTCGTAACAGTTTCCTTAGGCCGTACCTGCCGGTTTGCCTCTACCTGCTCCAGCGCCTGGCCGATGTCCCAGATCAGGTCGTCGGCATTTTCCACACCAATAGAAAGCCGCACTAAGCTGCCATTGATGCCCATCGCTGTTTTTTCTTCCTGCGGCACGCCGGCATGTGTCATCGTTGCGGGGTGCTGCACCAAAGATTCTGTACTGCCCAGGCTCACCGCTAATTTAATGAGCTTCAGGCTATTGAGAAATCGAAAAGCCTCCGCTTCACCGCCTTGTACATCAAAGGAAATCATAGCGCCGGGACCCAGGCACTGGGTTTTGTAAATGTGGTACTGTTCGCCATCGCTTTCCTCCAGCAAGCCAGGGTAACTCACCGCAGCCACCAGCGGGTGTCCGGCCAAATAACGTGCAATTTTTTGGGCATTATTGGCCTGCAATTCCATGCGGGGTTTCAGGGTCTCTAAGCTGCGCATGAGCAACCAGCCCGTCCAGGGTGCTGCCATATTGCCAAGAAAGGTGCGCAGCGTTTTCACCCGCGCGATCAGTTGGCGCGAACCCAGACAAGCCCCGGCAATGACATCGCTGTGGCCGCCGATGTATTTTGTGGCGGAATACAGCACCAGATCGGCGCCCAGGCGCAACGGATGCTGAAACAGCGGACCGAGATAGGTATTGTCCACGGCAACCAGCACTTGTTTTTCCGGCGTGGAAAGGTGGTCGGCAATATTCCGCAGGCGCTTGAGGTCAATCAGCACATTGGTGGGATTAGCGGGGGTTTCCACGTAGATCATGGCCACCCGGCCTCCCGTAGCGGCAATATCCGCCAGGATGGTGACTTCGTCTTCTCCGGCATCGAAAGCCTGGACTTTGATTCCGAACTTTGTGAGCACTTCGGTGATGAAGTGGGCGGTTCCGCCATACAACGGGTGGCTATAAAGCAGCGTATCGCCGGGTTGCAAAAACTCAAACAACGCGGTAGAAATGGCCGACATCCCACTTTCAAAAACGGCACAGTCTTCTGCCCCATCCCATAGGGTGAGCCGGTTTTCGAGAATTTCCAGATCGGGATTGTTCAACCGGCTATAAATCAGACCGATTTCTTCTTTTTCACCGCGCTCGCGCAAACCGTAAGCCAGTTCAAAAAAAGCCTTCCCTTCTTCCGCTGTTCGGAAAACAAAAGTAGACGTTTGAAAAATCGGGCATTTCATGGCACCTTCGGAAAGCTCCGGTTTGTAGCCATAAGACATCATCAAACTCTCGGGACGAAACGCTCTGGTATTCATACTTACCTGGTTTTGACGTGATGGAATGCTTCAAATTTCCATGCATTTAGAATAAAAGTCCATATTATTAATGATATAAAGTAAATTAAACTTTTAAATTTGTTTTTCTAAGATTTTTTAACTAAGATTGTTTGTTTTGACCTATCGTTGGAGAAAAATAATCTGACCTCTTTTTGATTGACGAATGATGAAATTGAATTTTTGAGGTCGTCCTGTTGTCCAATAATCATAATGCTGCTATGCGACCATTAGATGCTACCGATCGCCGTATCCTGGATTTGCTCCAGTCCGATGCCTTGCTGACCAACAAAGAAGTTGCCGCGCAACTCAACATGACCACAACGCCCGTTTTCGAGCGCATCAAGCGGATGGAAGAAGACGGTTATATCCGAAAATACGTCGCCTTAGCCGATAAAGATAAGCTGGGGCTTTCGCTGCTGGCTTTTTGCAATGTGTCGCTGAAAGAACACGCCCGCGATGCCCTCCTGAATTTTGAAGACCAGGTGCGCTCCCTGCCAGAGGTCATCGAATGCTACCACATTGCCGGCCTGTTCGATTACCTGCTTAAAGTGGTGGTACCCGATATGGCTGCCTATCAGCATTTTATCGTCAACAAGCTTGCTGCTTTTGACAACATCGGCAACGTGCAGAGCATGTTTGTGATGACGGAGATTAAGTATTCGACGCGGTTGCCGCTGTGAGTTTAAGGTATTGGTACCGCGTTTAAATCAGAATTTTCGCAGGAGCGTTTTTAATAAACCCGCACCACACCATCCAAATCCAATAGCCCCCCAAAATTATAAGCATCCAACCCATGAATCCTCAATTCCCCTGCCGGCACCGGCAACTGCGCAGGCGTCCCTTTCTGCAAACTCCCCAGCGCATCCACATTGTCAAAATCCTGGCGGGCGCCAATCCGGCGGCGATCAAACCACAACCCCATCGGCGCGGTGCTCAACAACTCGATGGCGCGTTCGTAAAAAATAGCACCCTCCACGGCATCAGCAGTGGCCGACGCACTCAGAGACGGCAATTGCCCCCGGGTGACGCGCGTGCCGGCATTGAGCAGGTTGATCGCTTCTGCTTTGCGATTCAGGCGCAGCAACGCTTCCGCACGCAGCAGTTGGTTGTCCGCAGCCAAAAAAACGGGCATCGGGCCGGAAGTAGCACCGTCGCCTGCAAAACCAGTATCGGTAATATTCCGGTTGTGTTTGTAATGCGAAAAATGCCACTCCCCGCGCTCGACGGGGAAGTTGTTGTTTGCAAAAAAGAGAAAATCGGAGACTAATCGGGCGTCGGTGGAGGTCGCCATCGGGTGCGACAGCGGCGCTTCGCCCTGTGCAACTACTTCCGGATACCGTGCAGGCTGCGAAGGGTCGAGGGCAGCAATCAGGCGTTGATCCACCCTGGCCCAAAACGGCCCCTGCCCTGCTTCTGCAAAAACGTAGCGCTGGTAGCTCGTCCAGAATTTGCCGTCGGCCAAAGGCGCAAAATTTTGAACCAACCCTTGATCGGCGTGCATCAATACGGCAGCCCAATCTACGGTACCGTTTTCGGCAAGCGTGCGGGGGACTTGCGCCAAAAAGCGTGCGGTGTAGGAATGGCTCAGGCGCACAAAACCGTCCGAATCTAAAGTCAGGCCATTGAAATAGCGATGAACAAAATCATCGCCAAGGGTTTCCGCAATCGCAATGCCGGCTTCCAATTCGGCCACGCCCGCTGCAATCACTTCTGTGTACGTGGAAAACGGGATTTCCGCTTCAATATCTGTATTTTCATTTGCCAGCAGGGCCTGGTCGAAAATCAATCCCAGATAGCCCCAACTGACGCCCCGCAAAAAATGCGCTGCGGCTTTCACCGACTGGTCCTGCGGACCGCCGTCGTCAATGGAAATGCCTTTGTTCATCGCGATCAGGACATCATTGGCACTCGACACTGCCGAAAGGCAATTCGCCCAGGGTATTTCCACCATCTGGCGGTAATCCGGGTCTTCCGTGGTGCGGTTGTTGTAAGCTGCGCGTGGTTCCTGGCCCATGCGTTGTGCGCCGAAATTGCCCCACGACATCCCATAAGCATCCGCAGCCACCGAGAGGCCGATGACCGGGTGTTCGCCATGCACGCCCTGCCACCACGCCACATAACCGCCACCGAGTACGATTTCCAGGTCGGCGCCGGTGGACAAAACGGCATTGCGGTCGGGGTTGCTTTCGTTGGTCGTATCTAAGTCTTTGCAGGCTGTAAAAACCAGCAACAGGGACAAGATTGCGAGGTGGGGAAAATATTTATTCATGTCTTTTTTTGATTATTTTGAATATTGATATCCAGTCTTTTATCTACGTCTGTCTTTAGCATTCGGGAGCTGCGTTCGTTTCGACTCCGCTCAACGAACGCAGCTCCCGAATGCTAAAGACAGACACCAAATAAGCGCCGAACCGGAGTTCGGCGGTACAAGGAACGTCAAAAAGTCAGTTGCAACCCAAACGTCAGCGTACGCGCCAACGGATAGTTGAACGCATCCACCGCAAACAAATTCGGGTCGCCATTCGGGGTTAGGGGGTCGCTGCCAGGCGCGTTTTGAAAGCGGTTCGTCAGCATGTTTTCATCGCGGGGGGCAGCGCTTACATCGGGGTGCAGGCCGCTGTAATCCGTTACGGTAAACAGGTTTCTGCCAATCAGGCTCAGGCGCATACTTTTGATAAAATTACCGAAAAGGCCCTGGCGGATGGTGAAAGAAATGGCCGCTTCGCGCAACATAAAAAAGGTACCGTCTTCTACAAAATGGTTGTTGGCAACCAATACATTGTACAACCCCTGGCTGCCGTAAAAACCTGCCGTCACATCCGGGTATTGGCTGACATCAGCATGGCGTTCATCGCGGTACAGCCATTGTTTGCTCAGGTTATAGACATCGCCGCCGCGTTTCCAGTCGAACAGCGCATATAGTTGAAAGCCTTTGTAGCCAAGCGTATGCGCAAAACCCATCCGAAAATCCGGGTTGATGTCGCCGATAGCTTGCACAATCGGATTCCCGTTGGCGTCCCGCAGTTTATACGGCCGCTCGTCGGGGGTGCCAAGCTGGTCTTTGCGCACCACATACCCCACCGGATTAATCGTATAATCATCAGGATTGAGGCCCTCTTGTTCAGTTAATTCACTAAGGTCTTTAGCGAATACCTCTCCTACCATAGTACCAAATGGCTGGCCTTCTTCGATCAGAAACAAGCTGGATTGCTGGAGACCGGGGCCGGTGACGTAGGATGGAATATCCAAGCTGGAAATGGTTTGTTCGGTGCGGTCAAACGTCGTCATCAATTCCCAGCGGAAATCGGGGATGGCGATTCGGAACAGCTTTTTAAAATCAATATTCAATGCCGCTTCGTACACCGTGGCGTCAATCGCTCCGGCGTTGCGCCACTGGCCGCGAAAACCCGCTGCTCCGTTGAGCGGCACGAGGATAATCTGGTCGTCGGTTTTAATTTGGGAATAATTCACTTCAAGGTCAAAGGCACGCAAGAACGTGATGTTGCCCCCAATTTCTATTTCCATAGAACGCGCGGGGCGCAAAAATTCATTGCCCAACGTGCTTTTGGTCAGCGTGCCGTTGATCAACTCAAAGGTTTCAAAACGCTGCCCGAAAGTTGGCCGGATACCTGAAGTGCCAGTGGATGCGCGCAGTTTCAACTCCTGAATGCCCTTTAGGTTCACCATTTCGGACACCCGCCATGCGGCACTCAGCCGGTGGTAATTCGCCCAGCGCGATTCCGGGCCGAACAGCGAAACTCCTTCCCGCCGGATCAGTCCGCTAAAAATATAGGTCTTTTTGTAGTCTACATCGCCAATGAGGAAACCGGTGTAACCCACCATTTCTTCTGCTTCGGAGGCAATGGCGATGTTGCTTCGGGCATTGTCGAGCGAACGAATGCCGCTCACCGCGAGGTTTTCGCCGATGGCTTCGTCGTATTGCCGGGTCAGGTTTTCATATAAAAAACTGCCCCGAACCGCAGCGTTTAGTTTGCCCCTTTGTTTCTGGAGGGTAATGTTGGCGCGGGAAGTGAGGTAGTTGCCTGCCTGCCTGCTTTTATGAATCCCGCCGCCGCTGCTGCCCTGCACGCCCGCCGTCACTAAATTGCCGAAAAGGCCGGGTACGTTGGAACTCAGGTAACCTTTCTCCACGAAATGTTCAAAGTCGTTCACGGTGTGGTCGAGCGTGGCGGCGTAGCTCAGCGTCAGCCATTCTTTCGCGTAATAATTGGCGCCCAGACTCCCGGAAAGGCGCGAGCGACGCACCGTTTGGCGCGAATTGAGGCGGTCGTAAAGGGGGTTGGTCACGCCCTGCCCGGTGTTGTCAATGTCCCAGTCAAAAGCAGCGCCGTTTTCTTCGTTGCCCACATCGAGGTTGAAAATGGGCGTCAGGAACAGGGCCGAAGCCAAATAACTGCCGGAGCCATTGGAAGCCGGCGCCAACAAATCCTGTTTTGAGCTGGCGTACACCGAACTGACCTGCAATTCTAATTTTTCGCTTATGCGGTGGTCCATATTCGCCCGGAAAGTGTGGCGCAGGTAACCGTCGGTGTTTTGCAAAATGCCTTCGTCTTTATAGCGCTGCACCGAGGTGTGAAAATTGCTTTGTGCAGTTTTCCCCTGAAGCGCCAAATAATGCGTCTGGAAAGCGCCGCGACGAAATAGCACGTCTTCCTGGTAATTCTGTAAATTGGGCAACGGCGTATCGTGAATGCCGGAAGCAGAAGGGTTCCCGAGGATGGGTTGAGGACCTTCCGGATCTAAAATTTCCCGGTTGGTAAAGGTGTTCAGGTTATACCGGCCCACGGATTCAGAATAGCCGGTTTCGCCGCGGTAAATGATGCGGGTATTGCCGGTTTCGAGGTTTTTGCCGCGTTTGGTAAAGAGTTGTACCACGCCGTTGGCGGCTTGCGAACCATAGAGCGAAGTGCCTGCCGAGCCTTTTAAAATTTCGATCCGCTCGATGTCTTCCGCGTTGAAATCCGCTAAGGTGGCTCCGTTCAGGAAAATGCCGTCAACGACCAAAAGTGGTTGCTGGCCATTGGCAATCACATCGGCTGAACGAATCTGAAAATAAGCGCCCTGCCCCGGCTGGCCGCTCACGGGGTTGACCCGCAGGCCGGCTATTTTCCCTTGCAGACCCGCGCCTGCATTGGCAGCCGGAACAGCATTCAGTGCCGTCTCGTCGAGGAAACCCACCGAATAACTCATCAGTTTGGGCGAACGCCCCACCGCCGACCCGGTGACCACCACTTCTTCCAATTGTGTAACGATTGGTTCCATCGCAATACTGACCTTCGTGCGGCCCCGCAATTCCACCTCCTGCACTTTGTAGCCAATGCAATAGAAAATCAGTTTGCCGCTTTCCAAAGCATTCTCGTAAACATTCTGGTTAACCGTAATTTTGTATGCGCCGGCTGCGTCTGTTGAAGCGCCGACCTCCGTGTCTTTCAAAACAACATTTGCCCCTATTAAGGGCTCGTTTGAATCCGATGCAACAACAACACCCTTTACATCAACGAGTTGCGCAGTTAAAGAGGTGGTACAAAGTATAGAAATTAGAAAGAAATGTAAATGCCTGTTCATCTTAAGTAATCTGTTCATCTTAAGTAAAAAGTATTTGGTCACGATTGGGATTTGGGGTGGTTTGTTTTTTTACTACATAGACCACATAGGTGTTTTCACATAGGACACATAGTTCTGATGCACCCCTAGGGAGCAGTTCCTATGTGATCTATGTGAAAACCTCTATTGTGAACTATCCCGCTGCACGGGACAAGTTGTGGTAAAAAACACCTATGTGGTAGAAAGCCTACTTTTCCACCTTGACCCGCAGCGCTTCCGACAGCGGCGTAGACAGGCAGCCCCAGCGATTCTGGAAACTATAAGCCAGCACCGCATACCGTCCGGAGTGGTATTGCGTCATTTCCAAATAAAACTCCGGCTTGCTTTGCAACTCTTTCGTACCGGGGGCAATGAACCACTCTTCCTGTCCTTCCGGTTGGAAATAGAGGGTGTATTTGTAGCCTGCTTCTGTTAAATTGTATTTGATGGCTAACCAATCGCCTTCCGTGATGGGCATGTCGCCAACCACCGATATTTCGCGCTGGTATTTGCAATGGCTGAACGTGGTAATGGGCAGTTGCGGTTGCTCAAAAACGACGGAAGCACCAGCCACAAACAATGGCTTTTCGGATTTTACGGCAGGTTGGGCTTCCACAACGAGCGGTTCGCTGTTTTGCACTTTTCCTTTGGCAACCATTTGTTCAACCGGTGTAGGTACGGGTTGCTCCACGAGCTTGTTTTGGGGTATGGTTTCGGGTTGGCTAATCGTGGGTGCGAGGCGTTCGCGGTGTACATAGTTTTCTCCGAAATTGTAGCCCGGTCCCTGCCCAAATGCATAAGCAGCGATGCTGGAACCCGATTTTGTTTCCACCTCTACTTCGATGTAGCGTTCTTCCACCGTCAGTCCCTGCAACGATTCTTTCACCAAAGAACCGCCTTGTTTGCCTTTTGCCAGCAGGCGGATTGGGCCGTTCGACTTACCTGCCCAAACGGTGTAGGCACAGCCGCCGTTGATGCACTCTGCCGGATTAGTCCAGGCAATGTATGCGGGAATATCGGATTGCACCGACAAGTAGACCGGCCGCAAATCCTGAAGGCGGTTGTAGTTTTTGGCGTTGGTTTCCACCGTTTTTTGGACAAAATCATCGGCGGCGCCTTTGGCTTGTACTTTGTCGTTTGCCATCGCAGGTGCTCCTTGCCCCTGATCTGCTCTGATCCAAAAAGTGCTGAGGGGAATAGCGTTCATACCCGCTTCCGGGCTGATGTAAATCACCACCTGGAGGGTATGGATGCTGCGGTCGAGGTCAATCTCATCCAATTCGAAGCGAAAAGGAATCCCCTCTCCGGCAATCAGTGGCACTTTTTCAAGATGCTGATCGCGGTGACCAGGGTGCACGTAGCGAATTTGAGCATAAGGTTGGTTGCCGCCACAAGGCGAACCCGCAGACAGGGTAACCGCACCGCGAATCTCTTTTCCAACCAAATTAGCCTGCGCAAAAGAAGCACAGGTATCCGGCAAAGACGCTGCTTTTTTCACAGGCGGCGCCTCCATCGGTGCTTGTATTTCTACTGCCATTTTCGGCGCTCCGATACGCAGCGCGGCGCCGAGGTAGTGATAAACGGGCGTTGTACAGTTTTCGCCCATTGCGGAAACGCGGATATTGTATTCGCCGTCCGGCAAAATGCACAAGGGTTCGGTTCGGGTGGCATTTCCGGTCGCGGTTTGGCTTTTGCCGTCGCTGCGCAAAGGTTTCCAGCCCGATCCTTTGCTGCTGTAATCTACATTGAACGACCAGGTTTGGCCTTTGCAATTGACGCACTCAATGACGACTGCCGGGCGATTATCGGCGCCGCAATAGCCGTCCGCTTCTGACCGAACCATGAGATCCGGCGTTTCGCAGGGCCGGGGTGCATTCATATTATCCGCAGGAGTCGCTTTTTTGTTGATGGCCGTTGCTTTTTTTCCGGCGTATTCGTAGCGATAGCTGTCGCTCAGCACTTTTGAGGCAAACCGGGAAGAGAGCGATTTGGGTGTGCGGTAGTCGAGTCCGATGGTATAAAAATGCAGGTTGGCCAACCCTTCGACGTAGATCGTGTCCTGTTTGCGGTTGTTCATTTCCCAAAGGTCTTTCACCAAGCGCGTACTGGTCACCGTGGCCAGATTGGTTCCTAAGTCTTTGATCCACAGCGATGCCTCAATAGAAGCAGCTTTACTGTGGGTAAAATAAAGCGTCACCATCGCCACTCCGCTATCAGGCGTGGGGGATACGGAAACAAAAAAAACCGCCTCTTCTTTGTCGAAAAGTCCTTTTAGGTTTTGAGCCTGAATTTGGGTTGCCGGGACAATAAAAAGCGCTAAACAAACAAAGCAAATGATGCTTATTCTCATGGTTTTATAAAATTTTAAAACGTCAGAAATCGGGCTTTCCCAGAACAATGAGGACTGGAAAATCCAAAAATGGTATCGTAATTGAGATAAGTTGATTTGTCGTAGCAGACTTGCGCTTTCGCAGAAATAGGGTGGCGCGTTGTGGGAACGAGTGCAAAAGTAAAACAAATTGGTGAAAAACTNTTCTGCATTTTTTTCCTATTCGAAAAATTCAAATTTGAGCAGATGCGGACAACGCAAAATTTGTTACTTTTGCAACGCCTAACACGTCATAATCTCCACATTGCCCGCCCTCAATCTGTTGGCGCTATTCAGACGACATTTTTGATCATTGGTTACAACAAAAAAGCATTTTGCTTTTCTGTAGCAGACTTTTTATTTGCCCCGGCCATTAAACAAAGTTTGAAACC
>Ga0056914_10000858_pt1 | contig 23757 bp, 23 predicted proteins | sample TNRBio252014_DNA_FD_55168 | JGI IMG/M metagenome (GOLD analysis project Ga0056914, IMG submission 55168) | Wastewater treatment Type I Accumulibacter community from EBPR Bioreactor in Madison, WI, USA - TNR Reactor_6/25/2014_ DNA | ecosystem: Engineered > Bioreactor > EBPR > Anaerobic-Aerobic >...
AATCCGGTGCATTGGTGGCCATGGGGCGCCGAGGCCTTCGAGGCCGCGCGCACCTCGGGCAAGCCCGTGCTGCTCTCGGTCGGCTATTCCGCCTGCCATTGGTGCCACGTCATGGCGCACGAAAGCTTCGAGGACCCCGGCACCGCCGCCCTGATGAATGAGCTTTTCGTGAATATCAAGGTTGACCGCGAAGAGCGGCCGGATGTCGATCACGTCTACATGCAGGCCCTGCACCGGCTGGGCGAGCAGGGTGGCTGGCCGCTGACAATGTTTCTCGACGCCGACCGGCGCCCGTTCTGGGGTGGCACCTATTTCCCCAAAACCGCGGCCTACGGTCGGCCTTCGTTCCGGCAGGTCTTGCGCTCGGTCGCCGAGGCCTATCACGGCCGCAGGGGCGACATGGACGACAACGCCAGAGCCATTCTGGCCGCCCTCGCGCCTGCCGACCCGGAGGTGCAGGCCCCGCTCAGCCTTACTCAGATCGACGCCATCGCCATGCGCATCCGCGATGTCTGCGACCCCGTCAACGGCGGGCTGCGCGGCGCTCCGAAATTCCCCAACCCGCCCGTTCTCGAACTGCTCTGGCGCGCCGCCGACCGAACCGGGGACGAATCGATTCGGGCGCCCGTCCTGACCACGCTGGAACGCATGTGTCTGGGTGGCATCTTCGATCACATCGGCGGCGGCTTTGCCCGCTATTCGGTCGATGAGCGCTGGCTGGTGCCGCATTTCGAGAAGATGCTCTACGACAATGCCCAGTTGCTGCCGCTGCTGGCGCTTGCCGCCACGCACACCGGCAAGCCGCTGTTCCGCCGCGCCGCCGAGCGCACGGTCGGCTGGCTGCTGCGCGAGATGACCACGACGAGCGGCGCCTTTGCCGCCAGCCAGGACGCCGACAGTCTCGACGATGGCGGACACGTCGAGGAAGGGGCCTTCTATCTCTGGTGCCCGGATGAGATTGCCGCCGTGCTGGGTGAGGCGGCCGGAGCCTTCTGCGCCGCCTTCGACATCACGCGCGCCGGCAACTTCGAGGGGCGGGCCATCCCCAACCTGTTGCATCGGCCCGGCCTGACGGCCGAAGATCTCAGCGCCCACGATGACGCGATCGACCGGCTGCTGGCCGCCCGGACCCGCCGCACCCCACCGGCCCGCGACGACAAGGTTCTTGCCGACTGGAACGGCCTGATGATCGCCGGCCTTGCCCGCGCTGCCGAACTGCTGGACCGTCAGGACTGGCTGAGCGCTGCGCAGCGGGCCCATGCCGCCGTTGTCGATCATCTCGGCGGCGAATCGATGCTTGGTCATGCCTGGCGGGCGGGACGGGCGGTAAGGCCGGGCTTTGCCTCCGATCATGCATCCATGGCGCTCGCCGCCCTCACCCTGCATGAATGCACCGGGGAGGCGCTCTACCTCGATCAGGCCAGCACCTGGGCCGAAACCCTGATCGCGTACTACCGCACCGAGGCCGGCCTTTATGCCATGACCACCGCCACGGCCGGCGATCTGCCGCTGCGGCCGGCCCCGACGCTGGATGATGCCGTTCCCAATGCCAATGGGATCGCCGCCGAATCGTTTGTCCGGCTGTTTGGCCTGACCGGCGAGACCGCCTGGCGGAATGCGGCGGATGCCCTGCTCGAAGCCGCCACCCCGGCGATGCGCGCCCAGGCCTTCGGTCATGCCGCCTTGTTCAACGCCCTCGACCTGCGCCTGCGCCGCGCCGACATCAGCGTTTCGGCCGACGAGAAGGATGCGCTGTGGCTGGCGGCGCGCGCCATTGCGTATCCGAATCGGACCCTTGCGCTGCGGTCCGCAGCGGGCCAGCCCCATGCCACGGTCTGCACCGACGGGCGCTGTTCGCTGCCCATCGTCTATCCCGAACAGTTACGGGCGCGAATCGAAGCCGATCTCGCGCCCGCCCGTGTTTCGTCCTGATCGATTGCCCGTCAGTCGCGGGTGTTCATCGAATCGAAGAACTCCGAGTTCTGCTTGGTCTTGTTGAGCTTATCGAGCAGAAACTCGATGGCATCGACCGTGCCCATCGGATTGAGGATGCGTCGCAGCACATACATGCGCTTGAGGATATCCGGCGCCACCAGCAGCTCTTCCTTGCGGGTGCCCGAGCGGGTGATGTCGATGGCCGGGAAGACGCGCTTGTCCGAAACCTTGCGGTCGAGGATGATTTCCGAGTTGCCGGTGCCCTTGAACTCTTCGAAGATCACCTCGTCCATGCGGCTGCCGGTGTCGATCAGCGCCGTCGAGATGATGGTCAGCGAGCCGCCTTCCTCGATGTTGCGCGCCGCGCCGAAGAAACGCTTGGGCCGCTGCAACGCGTTGGCATCGACACCGCCGGTCAGCACCTTGCCCGAGGACGGCACCACCGTGTTGTAGGCGCGGCCGAGGCGGGTGATCGAATCGAGCAGGATGACGACATCCCGCCCGTGCTCGACCAGCCGCTTGGCCTTTTCGATCACCATCTCGGCCACCGCGACGTGGCGGGTCGCCGGCTCGTCGAAGGTCGAGGAGATCACCTCGCCCTTCACCGAGCGCTGCATGTCGGTCACTTCTTCCGGGCGCTCGTCGATCAACAGGACGATCAGGTAGCACTCGGGGTGATTGTGGGTGATCGACTTGGCGATGTTCTGAAGAAGAACCGTCTTGCCGGTGCGTGGCGGCGCCACGATCAGCGCGCGCTGGCCCTTGCCGATCGGCGAGACGATGTCGATGACGCGCGCCGACATGTCCTTGCGGGTCGGGTCCTCGATTTCCAGCTTCAGCCGCTGCTCGGGGTAGAGCGGCGTCAGGTTGTCGAAGTGCACCTTGTGNCGCGCCTTCTCCGGGTCCTCGAAGTTGATCTTGTTGACCTTGAGCAGNGCGAAATAGCGTTCGCCATCGCGCGGACTGCGGATCATCCCCTCCACCGTGTCGCCGGTGCGCAGCGCAAAGCGCCGGATCTGCGAGGGCGAGATGTAGATGTCGTCAGGGCCGGCGAGATAGTTGGCATCCGGCGCGCGCAGATAGCCGAAGCCGTCCTGGAGCACCTCGACCACGCCCTCGCCGATGATCTCGGTCTCGCGCGCGGCCAGCTGCTTGAGGATGGCGAACATCAGCTCCTGCTTGCGCATCGTGCTGGCGCCTTCCACCTCCACCTCCTCGGCGAAAGACAGAAGTTCGGTCGGTGATTTGGTCTTGAGGTCGTGAAGCTTGATTTCCCGCATCGGGTGTCTTTCGAAAGGAAGGAGGCGTAACGCGAATAGATCAGGGAGGGGTACAGCCTCCGGCGCGTACAGGCCGCACAATGCGGCGGGCCGAAGGGACCGGACAGCGCGCCGCAGAAAGGGGGCCGCCATCACAGGAACACAGTGGCGATACTCCGATTTTTTCCGCCTCGCAACTGCAAAGGCGCGCCGCCATTCCAGTGCGACACCGCAGATACGCCTTGCATCATTGCATATGGCAAAATCGCGCCAGCCGACCGTCAATGGATATCGACCGGCACCGCTCTCACGGCAGCCACAGACCAGGCCGGCACCCACGGGAGGATACCATGCGTACACATCTCATACTGATGACCGTAGCCGGCCTGGCGCTGCCGGCACTGGCCCAGCAGCCGGGGCCCCAGCCCCATGCCGGCATGACCTTTTTCATCTCGTCCAGCAATCCCGGCAAGGGCGCCGATCTCGGCGGGCTAGAGGGCGCCGACCGCCATTGCCAGACGCTTGCACAGGCCGTCGGCGCCGGCGGCAAGACCTGGCGCGCCTATCTGTCCACCCAGGCCGGCGATGGAAAGCCGGCTGTCAATGCCCGCGACCGCATCGGCAAGGGTCCCTACCTGAACTTCAGGGGCGAGGAGATTGCCAAGGATATCGCCGGTCTGCACGACCCTGCCGCCAACAGGATCAACACCGACACCGGCCTCACCGAGCGCGGCCAGAAGGTGATGGGGCGCGGCTTCCTGATCAACTACCACGACATCCTCACCGGCTCGCAGACCGACGGCACCGCCTTCGCACCCGACAAGGACATGACCTGCGGCAACTGGACGAAGAGCAGCGCGGGCGCGGCGATGGTCGGCCATCACGACCGGGTCGGCCTCGACGACTCCGCCCCGGCCAAGAGCTGGAACACCTCCCACCCCTCGCGCGGGCCCGAGGGCGGGTGCAGCCCGGCCGATCTGCGCAGCACGGGCGGCGGCGGTCTGATCTACTGCTTTGCCGCAAACTGAATCCGGCTAACGATCCCGAACGCACCCGCCGCTCCGGCGGGTGTTTTCGTTCGGAGATGATTCACGTGAAACATTTCGTAAGCGAGCCCTCCGGCCCGGCCGTGTCAAAGCGGCTTGACGATCACCAGGATCACCACCGCGATCATGATCAGCGTCGGCACCTCGTTCATCACCCGGTAGAACTTGCCCGAGTGCACATTGCGGTCCTCGGCAAACGCCCGGCGCCAGCGTGACAGCATGGCGTGAAACCCTCCGAGCAGGCCCAGGGTCAGCGCCAGCTTGATATGCAGCCAGCCACCCTTGAACTGAAAGATATACCAGGCCATCCACAAACCTGAGAGCGTCGCGACAATCATCGCCGGGTTGATGATGGCGCGCAGCAACCGGCGCTCCATCACCTTGAACGTCTCCGATTGCTGGGACCCGACCGGCGCCTCGCAGTGATAGACGAACAGGCGGGGCAGATAGAGCATCCCCGCCATCCAGGAGATCACCGCAATGACATGCAGGGCCTTCACCCAGAGATAGGCACCCTCCACCGTCATCCGCGCACCCGCTCCACCAGCCGCTCGACATGCTCGATCGGCGTTTCCGGCAGGATGCCATGGCCGAGATTGAAAATATGCGGCCGGCCCTTGGCCGAGGCGAGGATGTAATCCACCGCCCGGTCCAACGTCTCGCCCCCGGCGATCAGCGCAAAGGGATCGAGGTTGCCCTGCACCGCCACACCCGCCGGAACGCTGGCAGCCGCAGCCGCCATATCCACCGCCGTATCCACCCCGACCGCGTTGACGCCGGTCAATCGGGCGAACTCTGTGAGTTCGGTCGAGGCACCGCGCGGAAAACCGATGATCGGCGCACCGGGCACGCGCGCCCGCACCTTCTCGACGATCGCCTGGGCCGGCTTCAGGCACCAGCGATCGAACTCCGGTTTGGGCAGCACGCCGGCCCAGGAATCGAAAATCTGCACGCAATCGACGCCCGCCTCGAACTGCGCCACCAGATAGTCGACGCTCGCCTCGACCAGACGGTCGATCAGTGCCTGCATCGCCCGCGGCTCACGATAGGCGAACATGCGAGCCGGTTTCTGGTCCGGTGTACCGCGGCCGGCGATCATGTAGGTCGCCACCGTCCAGGGCGCGCCGCAGAAGCCGATCAGCGCCTTGTCGTCAGCCAGAGCGGCGCGGACGATCCGCACCGTTTCAAACACCGGCGCGAGGTGATCGAGATCGATGCGCGGCTTGAGGATCGACAGATCGTCCGAGGAAATCACCGGATCGAGCCGCGGCCCCTCACCCTCGGCAAAGCGCACGCCCTGACCCAGCGCATCGGGAACCACGAGAATATCGGAAAACAGAATGGCCGCATCGAAGCCGAACCGCTCGATCGGCTGCAACGTCGCTTCCGCTGCCCGCTCCGGCGTATAGCAGAAGTCGAGGAACGAGGCTGCCTCCGCCCGGATCTCGCGATACTCGGGCAGATAGCGCCCGGCCTGCCTCATCAGCCACATCGGCGGCCGGGCCGGCGTCGTGCCATTCAGCGTATCGAGGAACAATCCCCGGCGGGTCGGTCGATCTGACAATAAAGAAGACAAGAGAGAGACTCTTTGGTTGTTATGACTCTTAGAGGCAGGCGAATCCGTCGTGACTCGTTTCCCACCGCTTTTCAACAGGCAAGCGGGATAACCCGGGATGGCAAATCGTCCTGAGCAGCACGCCAGAAGGGTAAATAAGGCGTTAACGCGGTCGGTAAACCTGTTTCGGTTCGTCAGGGTGTGAACGTCCCCCGATTCCCCCCGACGAGTCCGTCACGACTTTGTTAGTTGTTGACGGTTCTGTGGATGATGCCATGGGTTTCAACAGGCGCTTGGGTTCGTCCGGTTTGCCCGCGCACTTGAACACCGGGTCCGGGCTGGTTATCCACAGGGTTTGAGGAAGGGTCGATCGCATGGGCCGCAGCTTTTTCCACCTTCACCTTGTGTCGGATTCGACCGGCGAAACCCTGCTGGCCGTGAGCCGCGCCGCCAGCGCCCAGTATCAGGGCATCTCGGCGATCGAGCACATCTATCCGCTGGTCCGCAACAACGCCCAGCTCGACCGCGTGCTTCAGGAAATCGAGCAGACCCCGGGTGTCGTCCTCTACACCCTGGTCGACCGTTCGATTGCTGACCGGCTGGAGCTGGCCTGCCGCGATCAGGGCTGTCCCTGCCTCTCGGTGCTCGAACCGGTCCACACCCTGTTCCAATCCTACCTCGGCATCGCCACCACGCCGCGCCCCGGCGCCCAGCACATGCTCAATGCCGAGTATTTCCGCCGCATCGACGCGCTCAACTTCACCATGATGCACGACGACGGCCAGCTGACCGATGGTATCGAACAGGCGGATGTGATTCTCGTCGGCATCTCGCGCACCTCCAAGACGCCGACCTCGATTTATCTCGCCAACCGCGGCATCAAGACAGCCAATGTGCCGATGGTGCCGGGCATCCCCTTGCCAGAAGTGCTGCGCACGATGGTGCGCCCGCTCATCGTCGGATTGGTCGCCAGTCCGGAGCGCATCGTCCAGATCCGCCAGAACCGGCTGCTCTCGCTCAATGCCGCCGACGACACCACCTATGCCGACCGTCATTCGGTGACCGAGGAAATCGCCCAGTCCCGTCGCATCTTCTCCAACTACAACTGGCCGGTGATCGATGTGACGCGCAAGTCGATCGAGGAGACCGCCGCTGCGATCCTCGATCTCTATCGCAACCACCGCATGGCGATGATGGCGCAATGAGCGCGCGTCAGGCCCTCTGGCTGGCCNCCGAACCGCTGGTTCTGGCCTCGGCCAGCAGCATCCGCCGCGCCATCCTCGACAGNGCCGGCATTCCGGTGGAGGCAGTTCCCGCCGGCATCGACGANCGGGCGCTGGAAGCNGGCCTTGCCCGCGCNGACGCCCGCGACAGCGCCCTGCTGCTCTCCGAGGCGAAGGCCGAAACCGTNTCAGGCGCCCTGCCCGGCCGCTATGTGCTTGGCGCCGACCAGACGCTGGCCGTCGGCGGCCGCACCCTGCACAAGCCGCAGAACCGCCAGCAGGCCGCCGATCATCTCGCCCTGCTCTCGGGCCGGGTCCATCAGCTGCATGCCGGGCTCGCGCTCGCCCGCAACGGCCGCACCGTCTGGCGCCATGTCGAGACGGCCAGGCTGAGCGTGCGCCCGCTCAGCGCCGGCTTCATCCATGCCTATCTCGATGCCGCCGGCGAAGGGGTCTGCGCCAGCGTCGGCGTCTATCAGATCGAAGACCTCGGCATGCACCTGTTCGAGGCGATTGAGGGCGACCATACGACGATCATGGGCCTGCCGCTGCTGCCGCTGCTGCGCCAGTTGCGCAACATGAACCTCCTGCACAGCTGACGGGGCGCGCGATGTTGCGGATTGGACTGACCGGCTCGATCGGCATGGGCAAGTCGACCACCTCGGCGATGCTGCGCGCTGCCGGCGTTCCGGTCTACGATGCCGACCTGGCGGTGCACCGGCTCTATGCGGGCCGCGCCGCGCCGCTGATCGAGGCACGCTTTGCCGGCACCACCGAGGCCGGCGCCGTCAACCGGGAGAAGCTGGCGCGGGCCGTGCTCGGCAACCCAGCCGCGCTGAAGGACCTCGAAGCGCTGATCCATCCGCTGGTCCATGAGGAGGAAGCCGCCTTCCTTGCGCGCGCCCGCGCCGGAGGCGCCCGTTCGGTCGTGCTCGACATTCCGTTGCTGTTCGAGACCGGCGGCGGCACCCGGGCCGACCTGATCCTGCTGGTCACCGCCCCGGCGCCTGTGCAAAAGGCCCGCGTCATGGCCCGCCCGGGCATGACGGAGGAGAAGTTTGCCGCCATTATGGCCCGCCAGATGCCGGACGCCGAAAAGCGCCGCCGGGCCCATGCGCGGATCGATACGTCGCAGGGGCTTGCTGCGGCAGAACGGGATGTCCGCGCCTTCCTGCGCGCGGTGGCCGGCGTATGCGGCCGACAATGAGGACCTGATGCGCGAGATCGTGCTCGATACTGAAACCACCGGCCTCGATCCCAGGAGCGGCGACCGCATTGTCGAGATCGGCTGTGTCGAGATGGTCAACCGCTTTCTCACCGGCAAGACCTTCCACCAGTACATCAACCCCGAACGCGCGATGCCGCCCGACGCCTTCAAGGTGCATGGCCTGTCGGACGGGTTCCTGAAGGACAAGCCCAGGTTCATCGAGATCGCCGACGCGTTTCTCGACTTCATCGGCGATGCAACGCTGGTCATTCACAACGCTGCGTTCGATATCGGCTTTCTCAATCACGAACTGGGCAAGATCAGCCGGCCGCTGATCGGCAATGACCGGGTCATCGATTCGCTGATGCTGGCGCGGCGCAAGCACCCGGGTCAGGCCAATTCGCTCGATGCGCTCTGCCAGCGCTACAGCATCGACAATGCGCGCCGCACCCGTCACGGCGCGCTGCTCGACAGTGAAATCCTCGCCGAGGTTTATGCCGAACTGACCGGCGGTCGCCAGACCAGCCTTGGCCTTGCCATGGCGGTTGAGGCGCCGAAGGCGGAGGTGGTCACCACCACCAGAAACAGGAAGCGGCAGCCAGCGCCGCCGCTTCTGAGTGATGAGGAACGCGCCGCCCACCGCGCCTTTGTCGAGGCCATGGGCCAGAAGTCGCTGTGGCGCGGCTATCTCGGCCTTGAGACGGAGAAGACCTGAGCCGCCTTACGACGGCTTGCCCTGCTGACCCTGAAGTTCCGAGACGCGCTGGTTGTAGAGCGCCATGAAATCGATCGGGTCCATGTAGAGCGGCGGGAANCCGCCGTCGCGCACGGCNTTGGCCACGATCTGCCGGGCGAAGGGGAACAGGATGCGCGGGCATTCGACCATCAGCACGCCGCCGGTATGCTCCTGCGGAATGTTGCGCAGGCGGAAGACGCCGGCATAGTTCAGTTCGAACGAGAACAGCAGGTTCGGCTTGCTGCCGGCGGTGCCCTCAAGCTTCAGCTCGACCTCGTAGTCATCGCCGCCGAGCGGCTGGGCGTTGACGTTGACCTGGATCTGGATGTTCGGCGGGCTGCTCGGATCCTGGGTGGAGAGCGAGCGGGGCGCATTCGGGTTCTCGAAGGACAGGTCCTTGGTGTACTGCGCCAGCGTGTTGAGCTGGGGCACGTCGTCCCCGCCCTGCGGGGCGCTGTTGGCGGAAGCATCGCTCATCTGATCGGTATCCTTATAAAACGGGTGCCAACGCCTTACACGGAACCGGTTCGCCCCTCAAGGCAGAACGCTTGGCGATTTGGCGGTGCGCCGCCGCGGCTTGCGGCTTGAAATNTCGCGCCATTCCTCGGGATCGAGCGTCAGCACCTCGTCGCGCCGGCTGCGCTTCTTCTCGGCCCTGGCCCAGCGCATCACCNTCCCCCGCACCGAGGGNGAGAACAGCGCCAGCCCGGCAAACGTGGTCAGAAACCCCGGCAGGAAGATCAGGAAGGCGCCGAGCGCGGCAAACGCGGCCGGGCCGAGCTGCGTCAGCCCCTGACTCCAGCGGCTGAGCGCCACCTTGCCGAGGATGGCGCGCAGGTTGGCCGCCAGCAGGACAAAGCCGACCAGCCCCTTGCCGGTCAGGAACAGCAGGGTGGGGAAGAAGCCGATCTGCCGCGCCGTCAGCCAGAACAGCAGGCTTTCGATCACGATCCAGGCAAGACCGGCCGCCAGGGCCAGCCGGAGATGGCGTCGCATCACGACCATGATTTTTTACCCACGTCCTCTTTGCCTTGGCGCACCGGCGACACCTATATAAGAAGGACAAACCCGTGGTGCGAGAGGGCAGCGACCGAATCGCTGTGCCTTGTTCGTTGAGCCGCGCGTGACCTCAGGTTGGACCGTGCCGATGCAGGATTCGCTCGACATCTATACGATCATCTTCTTTGCCCTCGCGGTGTTCGTGCTGTTTCGCCTGCGCTCGGTGCTCGGCACCCGCACCGGCAGCGAACGCCCGCCCTTCGATCCCTTCCAGNGGCCCGAGCCGCCCAAGGACGCCCCGCCGGCCGANGCATCCAACGTCGTGCCGCTGCCCACCGCCCAGGGCCGCNCCCCNGCGCAGCAGGAGCCTGCCCCCGCCTTCGACATCGACGCCCAGCTCAAGGGCATCGCCGAGCCGCACTCCGCCCTCGGCCAGACGCTGCGCCAGATGATGGAGGCCGATGCCTCCTTCCAGCCCAAATCCTTCGTCGACGGCGCCGGCGCCGCCTATGAGATGATCGTTCTGGCCTTTGCCCGCGGAGACCGGCGCGGCCTCAAGGATCTGCTGTCCAAGGAGGTCTTCGACGGCTTTGTCGGCGCCATCAACGGCCGTGAGCAGCGCGGCGAGAAGGTCGAGACCACCTTTGTCTCGCTCGACAAGGCCGAGATCGTCGANGCTGCGTTCAAGGGCAAGACGATGAGCGTGACGGTGCGCTTCAAGTCGCAGATGATCACCGTCACCCGCGATGCCGCCGGCAAGGTGATCGACGGCAGCCCGGACACCATCGGNGATCTCGCCGACATCTGGACCTTTGCCCGTGAAGCCGGGGCCCGCGATCCGAACTGGCGGCTGGTCTCCACCGAAGCCGGCGCGTGAGCGGAGGGCGCCGTGTCCGTGCAGCCCTTGCCCTCGCAGGGCTGGTGATGGCCGCCCCGGCCCACGCGGCGCCCGCTCCGGCCGGCGCTCGGGCTGTGCCGACAGGCTTTGCCGATCTGCCCGGCTGGGCGGCGGATGATCATGCTGCCGCGTTTCGCGCCTTCCTTGAGACCTGCCGGGCCGTGGCCGCCGAGACCCCTGCCCTGCGACCGGCTCTGGCCGCCGCCCCTGAACTCAGGGCGATCTGCGCCGAGGCCCTCAGCCTGCCCCCCGGGCTTGACGGCGCCAGCGCCCGCCGCTTTTTCGAGACCCGCTTTGTGCCCTACCGCATCGAACCGGTTGAGGGTCGGGGCTTTCTCACCGGCTATTTCGAGCCCGAGGTCGAAGGCGCACTGACCCGCAGCGAAGCATTCGGTGCGCCGGTCTACGCTCGCCCGGCCGATCTTGTCACCCTCCAGCCGGGCGAGCCGCGCCCCGAGGGGCTTGATCCGGTTCTTGCCGCCGCCCGACGCGCGGGCGATGGCACCTTGTCGCCCTTTCCCGTCCGGTCCGACATTCTGGCCGGCGCGCTGGCGGGGCAGGGGCTCGAACAGCTCTATCTGCGCGACGAGCCCGAGGTGTTCATCGTCCAGGTTCAGGGCTCGGCCCGCGTCCGCCTGCCGGATGGACGGGTTGTTCGCCTCACCTATGCGGGCCGCAATGGCCATCCCTACACCTCGATCGGCCGGCTGCTGATCAGCGAAGGCAGGATTGCGGCCGGGGACATGTCGCTCGAACACCTGATGGGCTGGCTGCGCGCCAATCCGGGCGAGGCACGCCGGGTGATGGAAGCCAACCGCTCCTATGTCTTCTTCGAGCGGCAGGATGAGAGCGATCCGACCCGCGGCCCCATCGGCGGGGCGGGCGTACCGCTGACGCCGGGCCGCTCGATCGCCGTCGACCGCACCATCTGGCCCTACGGGCTCCCCGTTCATCTCGAAACATCCATCGACACGCTCGACCCCGAGATCGGCCGCATCGCCCGCCTGATGGTGGCGCAGGATACCGGCTCGGCCATTCTCGGCCCGGCCCGCGCCGATTATTTCTGGGGATCGGGGGCGGAGGCGGGCCGGCGCGCCGGCCTCACGCGCCATGCCCTTGCCTTCACCGTGCTCTGGCCGGATGCCCTGAGGGCGAGGCAATGAGCGAGCGCCCCTATCGCCGGCGCGGCCTGCTGACGCGCGAGGATCTGAAACTCTGGGCCCATGTCACCCATNCGGTGGTGCCGATGAAGGGCCGGTCCGCCTTCCGCCTGCCCGACGATCTCGTGAAGGACCTGCACANGACAGCGCAAGCCGCCGNGCCCCCCGCGCNATCGCCGCCGCCGGCNCACACCGGCAAGATTGCCCCGCCGCCGTTNCAGCCGCTGGAGCGCCGGCTGCGTCAGCGCCTGTCGCGCGGCCAGCGCGACATCGATGGCGTGATCGACCTGCACGGCATGCGCCAGTCCGAGGCCCATTCCGCCCTGATCCATTTCATCGCCCGCGCCCAGCACGAAGGCCGTTCCCTGGTGCTGGTGATCACCGGCAAGGGGGCCCCCGCCGATCCAGCCGACCGCGAGGGACGCGGCGTTCTGCGCCGCCTCGTGCCGCACTGGCTGGCCGATCCGGTGCTGCGCCGCCATGTCGTCGGCTTCGAGGAGGCGGCGCGCGAGCATGGCGGCGGCGGCGCGCTCTATGTGCGGGTCCGCAAACTGCGCCCGCACTCTTGACGAACCCGGTCTGCTCCGACAGGGAAGCGCATCCTTCGCACAACGAGAGCCCTGCCATGACCGCCGCCCGCCACGATGTCCTGTGCATCGGCAATGCCATTGTCGATGTCATCGCCCATGCCGACGAGGCTTTTCTGGAACGCTTCGGCGTCGCCAAGGGCTCGATGACGCTGATCGACGCGGATCTGGCCGAAACCCTCTATGCCGCCATGGGGCCGGCCACCATCGTCTCGGGCGGTTCGGCCGGCAATACGGCGGTGGGTGTCGCTTCCTATGGCGGGCGCGCCGCCTACATCGGCAAGATCCGCAACGATGCGGTTGGCGATGTCTTCTCGCACGANATCCGCGCCGCCGGCGTGTCCTTCGAAACGCCGCGCGCCAGCACCGGCGCCCCGACCGCCCGCTGCTTCGTGCTGGTGACGCCGGACGGCGAGCGCACCATGAACACCTACCTCGGCGCCTGCCAGAGCCTGAGCGAGGCGGATATCGACGAGGCCACCGTCTCGGGCGCCAAAATCACCTATCTCGAAGGCTATCTCTGGGATCCCCCGGCCGCCAAGCTCGCCTTCCGCAAGGCCTCGGACATCGCCCACAGGGCCGGGCGGCAGGTTTCGATCACCCTGTCCGATTCCTTCTGTGTCGACCGGTATCGCGATGAATTCCGCGATCTGATCGTCAAGGGCACCGTCGATCTGGTTTTCGCCAACGAACATGAGCTGAAATCGCTCTATCAGACGGCGGATTTCGANACCGCGCTGGCCGCCCTGCGTTCNGAGGCGCGGCGCGCCGTCGTCACCCGGTCCGCCAAGGGCGCGCTGGCCATAGCCGGTGGAGATACGGTGGAGGTCCCGGCCTTCGAGATCGAACAGCTGGTCGACACCACCGGCGCGGGCGATCTGTTCGCCGCCGGCTTCCTGTTCGGTGATACCAATGGCTACGACGTTGCCTCCTCGCTGCGGCTCGGGGCGCTGGCGGCCAGCCACATCATCCAGTCCATCGGTGCCCGCCCGCAGGTCGAGCTGAAGGTGCTGGGCCAGGAAAATGGCCTGATCCGCGGCTGAGGCCCATTGACGGCGGCAGCGTTCCCGCCGACCCTGCCGCGCAAAGCGGCAGGAGTGCGTCATGAAGGTTTCGCTGATCCAGAACAACCCCGGCAATGACAAGGCCGCCAATCTTGCCGAGGTGCGGCGGCTGATCGAGGAGGCGGTGCGCCTCGACAGGCCCGATCTGATCGTCCTGCCGGAAGTCTTCGACTGGATGGGCGGCGGCGGGCCGGAAAAGGTCGCCGCCACCGAGCCGTCGTCCGGCGGGCCGAGCTACAGCCTGTGCCAGGGGCTGGCGCGCACGCACCGGGTCTGGATCCACGCCGGCAGCATCCGCGAGCAGGTGCCCGGCGATGAGCGCTTTGCCAACACCACGGTGGTGTTCAACCGCGATGGCGCCGAGGTGGCGCGCTATTCCAAGATCCACATGTTCGACATCAAGGGGCCGGACGGTTTCGACTACCGCGAATCCGCCCAGTGCAAACCCGGCGACGACATCGTCGTCTATGACTGCGAGGGCGTCACCGTCGGCTGCGCCATCTGTTACGATATCCGCTTTCCCGAACTGTTTCAGGCGCTGGCCCGGCGCGGCGCGAAGATTATCGTTCTGCCCGCCGCCTTCACGCTCCAGACCGGGCAGGACCACTGGGAGGTGCTCTGCCGCGCCCGCGCCATCGAGACGGAAACCTTCTTCCTCGCCGTCGGCCAGACAGGCTCGTATCCGCAGGGCAAGGAGCGTCGCAGCCTTTATGGCAACTCGCTGGTCTGCGACCCCTGGGGCCACGTCATCGCCCGCGCCTCGAACGGGGTGGGGTTTGTCTCGGCCCGGCTGGATCTCGACCGGGTCGATCAGGTGCGGGCGCAGATACCGGTGGGCGAGCATAAGGTCGTTGGCGTCCGTATTCCCGGCTGAGGGAACGGACCGGCGCGCGGCTGAACCCCCCGGTTCTGCCCAGCAGGATCAGGCGGAGGCCGAGCCGGCGACAGGTGTCACCAATCAGGGCAAGCTCGCGCCCCGCCTCCGCCGGAGCGAGACGGGCAGCGAGACGGCCAAGATCCACAGCGATGCTCGTCCAGCCGCGCAGGCGACAGGCAACGAGAAGTTGAAGATCGATCATGCCGGGATCGCTGGTCGAAAACGCTGGGAGAGGCTCGAAATCCGCTGCGTCTGGCCACGCCCGGCTGCCTGCCCGGCAGCGCGCTTGTGCACTATCGAACGCGCCGATGACGCTGTAATGGCTGCCCGTTTCAAACAGAACGGACCAGTGGACATCGTTACGGCAAGCTATTGTGCGGGATTGTCCGTTCAATGCCGGGTCAGGCGAGCCGGACGGGGGGGAGGGAATCGTGCCTGTGTCTTTCAAACGATTGGCAATCGGAGACATGGACGCAACTTCCTGTTGGCAAGGTATTTTCGAGATCGAATAAACCGGAAGTTGCCGCGTCCGGTCAAGCCGAGCCGCCGAGCTGAGTTAAGGGGGAGCCGGCGTTTCACATGCTGAAACGGTCACCTGCGGCGGGCCAAACCCCAGCCCGCGCGTCGTCGGCTGGCGCCACACCGCATCCTCGACATGCCGGGCCTCGCCGGCCAGCATGCGTGCCAGCTGGTCAAGCCGCGCCTTGCGCCCGGGCGCGCTGCCTGACACCCCAAGCACGCTTTCCGGCACGCCCGCCCGGTTGAGAATCGCGATCGCCAGCGTCACGGTGCCATGGGCCGGGTCATGTTCCAGCGCGTAGCCGCGCCGGCGTGTCAGCCGGATCTGCTCGCCGATCCAGCGCGCATCATCCTCTGGAAAGCGCGACAGCCGCCGCATGTTGTCGATGGCGATGGCCTCGCCCTCATCCGTATCAAGCGCCGCCAGCAAGGCCATTCCGAAGGCACCGGCGCCGATGGCCCGGCGTGAGCCGATGTCAACGGGCCCTGGTCCCGGCGCGTCAGCAGGTCTGACCATGTCGGTGCAGACGATGTCGTTGCCGGTACGGATGAAATAGGCGGTGGTTTCGCCGCTATGCTGACTCAGACGCGACAGGGCTCCCCGGATGGTTGCGGACAGGTCGAACCGGTTCGAGGCTGCCGCGGCGAGATTGAAGAAGTCGAGCCCGAGAAAATAGCGGCGGCTGCGCGCGTCCTGTTCGACAAATCCGTAGTGCTGCAAGCAGATCAGCAGCCGCCGCGCCGTGGCTGAATCGAGCTGCGTGCGGTCCGCCAACTCGCTGAGGCGCATGCCCTCGTGGCCCTCCGTGGCGATGCGGAACAGCAGGCCGAGCGCGCGACTCAATGCCTGTGTTCCCGTGGCGCGGATCACGGAATCAGGTGCCGGGCTCGAAGCCAGGGCGCGGGGCAGGACGCTTTCGGACATCTCTCGTTTGATCGACAAAACGCGGGATGAGACCGTTTTCATCCTGCGGGCTTAATGCTTTGCCGCAGGAAGGCGATGAAATTCGGTTAAAAAACTAAAATAACAATCACAATAAACAAATCATGATAATTATACATGGATATCAAGCGGATAAATTTGAGGTAAAATCATCATTTTAACAGAAAAAGCGATACTAATTAACAATAAGATTAAAATTTTAATCAATAATATTTATTTTGACTGTGGCAAAACAGTTGAGCGACCAGGATAGCGGCGCGGCGATCGCCCGTCGCCGGTGGTCCGGGGTTTCCCGTTGCAGCGATTTTGCGGCGCCCCGTTGCACTTCGCCAAAGACGGGTGCAGGGTCACGCCCGTCGATGCGCACCATCGGGCTGGCGCGGCGGGATGGGCCTGGCCCATCCGGGTGCAGACGATGTCGCGAGGCGACGTACGAGGCTGCGAATGAAACGAACAGGACGGGCAGCGGCATGGATGTGACCGCGGCTCTCTGGTGCATGGCGGGGTTTCTGGCGCTTTCGCTGCTGGCTATCGGCAGCGGAGGGCGCGGGCTGGTCGGCACGGTGATCTATGCCGGGTCCGCCGGGCTGTCACTGGTGCTGGCGGTGATCGCCGTGCATGTGCTCTTGACCGCCTCCGACGTGGGTCAGCGGCTGATCCTGCCGCTCGGCGTCCCCTGGATCGGCGCGCGCTTTCATCTTGATTGCCTCTCGGCGTTCTTCCTGCTGGTTCTGGCCATCGCCGCCGGTGCTGCCAGCCTCTATGCCATCGGCTATGGCGCGCATGAGGAAGAGCCGGAGCGCGTGCTGCCCTTCTACCCCGCCTTTCTTGCCGGAATGACCGGCGTTCTTCTGGCCGATGATGCCTTCACCTTTCTCGTCGCCTGGGAGTTCATGTCGCTGGCCTCATGGGCACTGGTGATGGCGCGCCATCGCGACCCCGAGAACCGCAGGGCGGGCTATATTTATCTGGTCATGGCCAGCCTCGGCGCATTGCTGCTGCTGCTCGCTTTCGGGTTGCTGGCGGGGCCGGAGGGCGCCTATGACTTCACCCGCATGGCCCGGGTCGAGCGTGGCTGGTGGATCGAGGGCGTCGCGCTGGTCCTGGTGCTGATCGGCACCGGCTCGAAGGCCGGCCTTGCTCCGCTGCATGTCTGGCTGCCACTGGCCCATCCCGCCGCGCCCAGCCACGTCTCGGCCCTTATGAGCGGGGCGATGACCAAGATCGCTGTCTATGCCTTCATCCGCATCGTCTTCGGCATGTTGAGCCTGCCCTCGGTCTGGTGGGCGATCGTGGTGATGCTGGCGGGCGCGGCAACGGCGGCGCTCGGCGTGCTGTTCGCGATGATCCAGCGCGATCTCAAGCGCCTGCTTGCCTACAGCACGATCGAGAACATCGGCATCATCTTCATCGCCCTTGGCCTGGCGCTGGCCTTCCGGGCCAACGGCATTCGCTGGGCGGCAGCGGTGGCGTTCGCTGCGGCGCTGCTGCATGTCTTCAACCATGCCCTGTTCAAGAACCTGCTGTTTCTCGGTGCCGGCGCCGTCCTCTCCGCCACGGGCGAGCGCGATATCGAGAAGCTCGGCGGTCTGATCCACCGCATGCCGCGCACAGCCTTCCTGTTTCTGGGCGGCTGTGTCGCCATCTCGGCTCTGCCGCCGTTGAACGGCTTTGTCTCCGAGTGGCTGGTGTTTCAGGCGGTGCTGATGAGCCCGATCCTCGAACAATGGAGCCTGAAACTGGCCATTCCCGCCGTTGGGGTCACGCTGGCGCTGAGCGCTGCTTTGTGTGCCGCGACGTTCGTGCGGGCCTACGGCATCGTCTTTCTCAGCCGGCCGCGATCGTTGCAGGCTGCCAGTGCCGGCGAGACCGACCGCTGGTCGCTCGGCGCCATGGCACTGCTGCTCGGGCTCTGCCTTGCCGTCGGCATCCTGCCCGGTCTGGTGATCGATCTGATGGCTCCCGCGCTCGATCAGGTCATGGGAGCGACCCTGCCGGTTCAGCGGGCCATTCCCTGGCTGTCCTTCATCCCGATCGCCGAGGGCCGCAGCTCCTACAACGGCATGCTGGTCTTTGTCTTCATCCTGTCCTCGACGCTGGTGACCGTCGAGATCGTCCACCGCTTCGGCTCACGGCAGGCGCGACGCGGCCCGGCCTGGGATTGCGGCTTTCCCGGCGATGATCCCGGCGCGCAGTACAGCGCCAGCAGCTTTGCCCAGCCGGTCCGACGCGTTTATGGCAATGTCGTCTTCGGGGTGCGCGAAACGGTCGAGATGCCGCCCCCCGGCGATCCCCGGCCGGCACACATCCGCGTTTCCATCACCGATTATGCCTGGCGTGCTCTTTTTGCCCGTGTCGGCGGTCTGGTTGATCGCACCGCGGGTGCGCTCAACGCCCTTCAGTTCCTGACGATCCGCCAGTATCTCAGCCTCGTCTTTGCGGCGCTGGTGCTGCTTCTGCTGATGGTGGCGACATGGCGCTGATTCACGACCTCGCGGTTCAGGGCGCGCAGATGACGCTGGTGCTCTCGCTGGCTCCCGCGCTGCTGGGCTATACCCGCGTGGTCAAGGCACGCCTGCTGCGCCGCAGGGGGCCGCCGCTGCTCCAGCCCTACCGCGATCTTGCCAAGCTGATGCGCAAGGAAGTGGTGATCGCCGAGAACGCCTCCTGGCTGTTCCGCACCGGACCCTATCTGATCTTTGTCGCCACATGGGTGGCCGCAGCTCTGGTGCCTACCTTCGCTCAGGGCCTGTTGTTCTCCTGGACGGCCGATCTGATCGCCATCACCGCCCTTCTGGGCAGCGCCCGCTTCTTTCTCGCGCTGGTCGGGATGGACATCGGCACCAGCTTCGGCGGCATCGGCTCAAGCCGGGAAGCGCTGTTTGCCACCCTCGCCGAACCGGCGATGATCATGGTGGTGTTCACCGTGGCGCTGGTGGCCGGGTCCACCCAGCTTTCGATCATCGCCGCGCACATGCTCGGCAATGTCGGCATCCGCGTCTCGCTCGGCCTCGCCCTGCTCGGGCTGATCATTGTCGCAATTGCTGAAAACGCCCGCATTCCCGTCGACAATCCGGCAACGCACCTTGAACTGACCATGGTGCACGAGGCGATGGTGCTCGAATATTCCGGCCGCCACCTCGCGATGATCGAGATGGCTGCGGCGCTCAAGCTGCTGCTTTACGTCTCGCTGATCGCCTGCATCTTCGTGCCCTGGGGCATCGCCCCGGCCGGGGCCGGGCCGCCGGCCTGGCTCGCTGGCGTCGGTGTCTATCTCGCCAAGGTCTTTGCCGGGGCGACGCTGCTGGTGATCTTCGAAACCTCGATCGCCAAGATGCGCGTCTTCCGCGTGCCGGAGTTTCTCGGTGGCGCGCTGATGCTCGGCCTGCTCGGCACCCTGCTGCTGTTCGTCTCGCGGGGGCTGTGATGGAACGGCTGGCTTCGACATCGCCCATCTTCTGGCCGGCGGTCTGGTGCTGCTCAGTTTCGTCATGCTCTATCAGGACCGGATGAACGGGCTGATCCGCGTCTTTGCGCTGCACGCGGTGGTGCTCTCGCTCTCGGTCGGCTGGCAGGCCTATTCGCAGGCCGCGCCCCATCTCTACATCACCGCGGCCATCGCGCTGGTCTTCAAGGCGCTGATCATCCCCTACGCGCTGCACCGGATCATGGTGAAACTGGGCGTTCACCGCGAGATCGAGATCGTCGGCGGTATCGTGCCGACCATGCTTTTGGGCATCGGGCTGACGGCCCTGTCGCTGGCGGTGATGCTTCAGGCCACCGAGGCNACCACCGCCGATCCGCTGGCGCGCGAGGATCTGGCCTTTGCCCTTTCGGTGGTTTTGCTGGGCCTTTTGATGATGGTGACCCGCCGCAACGCCGTCAGCCAGGTCATCGGCTTCATGACGCTGGAGAACGGCATGATTCTCGCTGCCGCCGGGGCCAAGGGCATGCCGTTTGTCGTCGAGATTTCGGTCGCCTTCTCGGTGCTCATCGCCTTCATCGTCATCGGCGTCTTCCTCTTCCGCATCCGCGAGCGGTTCGATTCCGTCGATATCGGCGCTCTGGAACAGGGCCGGGGGGACCGGATATGATCCTCGATGTCGGTCAGGCGATGACGGCGGTTCTTGCCATTCCCGCGACGGCGGCGCTGGTCCTGGTGCTGATCCCGGGCTACCGGCTGCCGGCCGCGCTGAATTTTCTCGCCTGCGCCGCCACCTTCCTGAGCGCGCTGACGCTGCTTTCGGGCACCGGCGCGACCGGCGATTATCTCTTTGTCGACGATCTCAACGTCGTCTTCGTCGTTCTCTCCACCTTCGTCGGACTGACGACCAGCGCCTTCAGCGCGTCCTACATCGGTCACGAGATTGCCGTGGGCAAACTCCGTCCCGCTTTCGTGCGCTTCTATCACGCCATGTATCAGGCGCTGATGTTCGCCATGAATCTGGCGCTGCTGGCCAACAACATCGGCCTGATGTGGGTGGCGATCGAGCTTGCGACGCTGACCACCGTGCTGATGGTCGGCCTCTACCGCACCAGCGAGGCGCTGGAGGCGGCATGGAAGTATTTCATCCTCGGCTCGGTCGGTATCGCGCTGGCGCTGTTCGGCACCATTCTGGTCTATGTCGCGGCCCAGCCGGTGCTCGGCGAGGGCTACGATGCCATGGTCTGGACCCGGCTGATGCAGAAAGCCGCAGGCTTCAGCCCCAGCCTGCTCAACGTCGCCTTCGTTTTCCTCATCCTCGGCTACGGCACCAAGGTTGGTCTGGCGCCGATGCATGCCTGGCTGCCGGATGCGCATGCCGAAGGTCCGACGCCGATTTCCGCCGTGCTCTCGGGCCTTTTGCTCAACGTCGCGCTCTATGCCGTGCTGCGCTTCAAGATGCTGCTGTCGGTCAATGAGCAGGCGATCAAGCCCGGCCCGCTGCTGGTCGTGCTCGGGCTCCTGTCGGTGATCTTCGCCGGCTTCATGCTGTACAAGCGCCGCGACATCAAGCGCCTGTTCGCCTACTCCTCGATCGAGCACATGGGCATCATCGCCTTCGCCTTCGGCATGGGCGGCCCGCTGGCCAATTTCGGCGGCCTGTTGCACATGACCATGCACAGCCTGACCAAGTCGGCGATCTTCTTTGCCGTCGGCCACATCGCGCAGGTCAAGGGCACGCAGTCGCTGGCCGGCATCCGCGGCCTGACCGTCAGCCACCCCGCGCTCGGCTGGGGCCTGGTGATCTCCGTTGCCGCCATCGCCGGCCTGCCGCCGATGGGCGTGTTCATGAGCGAATTCCTGATCATCACCTCGACCTTCGCACGGGCGCCGCTGCTTGCCGCCGCACTGGTCTTCGGCCTGCTGATTGCCTTCGGCGCGCTGATGCTGCGCGTCTCGGACGTGGCTTTTGGCGAACCGGATGGGCCGGTCGGGCCGATCGAGGCCTCGATCTGGCCGCTGTATCTGCATCTCGCGCTGGTGCTGGCGGCGGGTCTTTACCTGCCCGAACGGCTGGTTTCCTGGTTCCAGCATGTCGCGGCGCTGCTGGGCTAACCGTACGTCATCGTTCAACTTTGAACTTTTTGCACAACACATCAGTAATGCTGTGCCGCAGGGAGCGTTCAACCGCGCGTTGCTGTCCATGCGCGTCTGCTGATTTAAGCGTTTTGTAAGTCCCTGCCTCTACAGTCGTCGTTCTATGGATGGGGACCTGCGGGTTTGGCGGAGGCCGTTGGACACATGTCGATGAATCTTTCGGTTCCGATTCTGGTCGTCGATGACTTCAAGACCATGATTCGGATTATGAAGAACTTCCTGCGCGATCTCGGTTTCACCGACGTCGATGACGCCTCGAACGGCGAAGCAGCGCTCGAAATGATGCGTCAGAAGCAGTACGGGCTGGTCATTTCCGACTGGAACATGCAGCCGATGTCGGGCTTTGACCTTCTGCGCCGGGTGCGGGCCGACCCGCGCACCACGGGCACGCGCTTCATCATGGTCACGGCCGAATCCAAGACCGACAACGTCCTCTCGGCCCGGCAGGCCGGCGTCGATCACTACATCGTCAAGCCGTTCAACGCCCAGATGCTGCGCAACAAGCTCGAACAGGTGCTTGTCGCCGCCTGATCCGTCCCGCTCTCAGTCCTTCAGCGCGACGGTGACATGGGTCGGCCGGCGCTCCGTCGTGCGCAGGAAGGCCTCCACCGCCGCCGGTGAGAAATCCTTGCCCGCCGGACCAAGCTCGTTCGAATGGATGCCGTCGAGCACCAGCAGCGAATCGACGCCGTAAGCTGCCGCGCCGGCGATGTCGGTGCGCAGCGCATCGCCGATCGCCAGAATCCGTTCCTTGGCCACCGGCCGTCCCAGCCGCGCCTCGATGGCCTGCTGGGCATAGGTGTAGACCAGCGGATGCGGCTTGCCCACCCAGGTCACCGGGCCGCCCATGCGCTCGTAGAGATCGGCAACCGCCCCGCCGCAGGGAATCAGCCGGTGGCCGCGTTCCACCACGATGTCCGGATTGGCGCAGATCATCTCCATCCCGCGCGCCAGCATCGCTTCCAGCTGCGGCCGGTAATCCTCGGCCGTCTCGGTCTCGTCGTCGAACAGGCCGGAGCAGAGCACATACTCGGCGCTGGCAAGCTCGGTCGCCACCGCCGCCAGCCCGGCGAAGATCGAGACATCACGCTTCGGCCCGATATGGTGGAAGGGGCGGGCGCCCTTGCCCTCCATCAGCCGCCGCGTCGTGCCGCCGGACGAGACGATCGCATCCCAGGCATCGTCCGTGCCGCCCAGATGCGCGATGAAGCGGGCGATCTCCTCGGGCATGCGGGGGGCATTGGTCAGCATCACCACCGCCAATCCGCGTTTCCGCGCCGCCGCCANCGCGATGTTGGCGGCGCGCGTCACCACCACGCCGTTGTGCAGCACGCCCCAGACATCGCAGATCAGCGCTTCATAGCGGTCTGACAGCGACGAGAAGGATTCGGTGAGGACGGGCAAGGACTGCGGCATCGACAGGGCTCCGGCTGGGCGCGACAGCAGAGGCACATGCCGTGCCCGGCGCCGATTGTCGAGCCCTTTTGCGGTTAACCGGCCAACCGGCGCTCCGCTTCCGCGTTCTCCGGCCGCGGCTCCGGCATGGAACGGGCGCCATCCACCGCGGGACCGCTGATTTCGGCGACACCGAGATCGATCAGTTCGGGAATGCTGCGCGCGGTAACGACACCGTCNCTGGCCAGGGTCANCCCCTGGGNGGCGAGGCTGGCGCNGAGGCGGTCGACCTGCGCCTCGCCCCGTTCGAGCGCGCTCAGCAGCACCTCGGCGCCGATCCGCACGCGCCGGAAGCCGCAGGCCCTCAGCGCGATGGGATCGAGCGCCAGATGCGTCACTTCAGTCAGGCAGAAGCCGATGCCGCGCGCCGAGAGCCGGCCGATCAGTCGGGCCTGATCGCCCCCGCCGGCCCGGATACAGGCCTGCGTCAGGCCCAGCAGCAGGCGGCCGCGCCAGGCCGGCATGCGCTCCAGCCCCTGTTCCAGCCGGGCCAGCGCCAGTGGCGCTTCGGACAGAGAGACCCCGAGGTTGGCCACGACGATCGCCCCGGCCTCGTGCTCCATCAGGCCGAGCCGGTGTTCGGCCAGATCCAGCACGGCCCCGACATGGCTCTCGGGTGTGGGGTCGAACGCGGTCTGGACGATATCGAAGCCGCACAGCCGACGCTGCGGCAGACTGACGATGCGGCTGACGGTGACCGGCGCCAGCGGTCG